>ULRK01002344.1_pt1 | contig 30998 bp, 42 predicted proteins | sample 1955341 | NCBI WGS metagenome assembly ULRK01 (sample SAMEA4835680, study PRJEB28245) | human gut metagenome | biome: gut microbiome; material: fecal sample | place: Denmark | collected 2008
CGCACTGTTGACAATTCCTCCTAAAGCTCCTGCGATATTCGGTAAGCCCGCGGAGATGTAGCTCCCCACCTCCGCAATATTAGTTGTCCCCTCCAAAAATCTATGATGTGTGTCGGGGAGATTGAAATGATCTGAATCAACATTTCCGAATTTATCCCCAATGACATCGTAGAGGTCATCAAAATCAGCCTTGGCGACACTGGCTCCGTTCATCAGTAGGAAACCGTCAGGAATTTCCGTGCCCAGGTAGAAAATGCATGCTCCGATCGGAACAGCCGCCAGGGCTGCGGCAGCGATTTCCTTACGAAGAAGCGTCTTAAGCGCATCAATTGCTTCCGTGACATACGTCTTCACGAAATTGAAAACACCGCTTGGAGTAACTGCTTTTGAAGAGTTTGTGCCGGTCTTGATTTCGTCAAGGCTGGCCAATTTCACAACGCCGGCCACTTGTGTTGTGGCGGGAGGGTTAAAGAAGTTTGTGTCTCCGTCAACAGTGATCCCGGAGGTACCGCCACTGATTACCAAGTCAATGGAGAGGAGACCTTGAGAGCCGGCAGCTTTTTGCAAAATTGCGCCGGTCGGCTGAGAGCTGACAGCAAACAAAGTCCCGTCTTCAAGGTACACACCCACTTCGTTGACCGTGTAAGCATCAGAGCTTGTGTCGCTCATTGTGACGTGGATCGTGTTGTCTCCAACATCTCCGCCGGACAGTGCTGTGATTTCTTTAAATTTGCTCTGGAGAGCTGTCTGATCTGCAGACGGTGTGTAGTTTCCGGTTCCGAGACCGAATTTTGTGATTTTTACGGGGAGCGTTCCGTTGTTTTCGGCGTTAACGAGCGCGGCAAGGCCTGCCGACGTAATGACTACGTTAGACATATCAAAACTCCTAAATTTTCAGTGGGTGATTAGATGCGTGAGTACGAAACCGGCCTCATGAGCGGTGTCACGCTGATTTGAGTAGTAAGCGGCGTTATTTCAGAAGAACAACGCGCAAAAGAAGCTGAACGAATCGTTCCGGAAACCTGCAACTTTCCAAGCAGCGATTGAACGACGGTGAATGTGTAATGACTGCGGACGGGTTTAGCCTCATCCAGCAGTCTGAAGAAATCTTCCTGAGCATTGGCACTCAGCCCTCCGGAGATGTCTCCGATGGAGGCAACCACCTCAAATGTATGAGGTGTGCCCTTGGGCGTTTTCTGCCACCATTCAGTAATGGAAACTGCAGAACCGAGAGATTCGAGGACTTTTTTGACCGCCGACAATGTGCCCATGCGGCATTTTTGAGCCACAACGGTTTTGGCGACCTGTCGTTTTTGACTTAGCGGCCAATAATCGCGCCAAGTCGTGAGGTCAAACGAATAGGCAATGTGGTCCAGCTGCGTGCTGGTCAATTTATCGACGTTGGCCAGCACAGCGCCCAATAACAAGAAACCCGAAACTGTTTTCAGTTCCGGGTCGATTGCTTCTGCAGATTTTTTTACCTGCTGATCTGACGAGATGCTGTCGGGCAGCAGATCGCCTAAGGCGACATCATTTAATGTTTTCATTTAGCCATCCTCCAGGCCCTTGAATGTCACTGTCACGGACGAGCATTGGGCGACTTGAGATTTGGTTAATGTCTTAAAAGCTGGCGTAAGGGTTGAATGAAGAATTCGGCCGGCGCCAGCATCGCGAACTCGTTTAATGAGTTCATCGGGATTGATGTCTCTGCCGATTTTTGACTGTTGCCACGCAACGTAATCATTTACAGCAGCTTGCACTGCAGTCTGGATCGCAGAAAGTCGAACTGCGTCACTCTGCAGAACGTAATAGTCAACGTTGACACTGTACGAAGAAGCCGTCGGAGCTTTGGCATGGACCTCATCGGTCAGCGGCCTGATTTCCTCTCCGGACAGATAATCCTCAACTTCCTGCAGAAACGCCATTGACGGCAGAGCGCCTCCGGTCAGCAGCGTGTAAACATTCACCACACCGGGAGTCGGAGAATCAATCGCAACGTCGATGATCGAAGGAGAGACTGAAAAAGTATGGAAAATGTAAGCCTTCTCCGGGCCTGCGACGGAAAAGCTATTCGGTTTCAGGCGCAGGCGCTCTGCATAGCTTGCATCGCTTTCAATGTCGGAGCCTCCGAGTGATTCCGTCGTGTTTACAGCGCTGGCCAAAAATGCCAACGGCGCCACAATCGTAGAAATTTGCCCGGATAAATATCCGCTCCCGATGGTGCCGGCTTGCGTGCATTCCGCTTGCGCAGTCCCCTGCAGATCTCCCGGAGCGATTGTCACCAGCTCTGTCGTTTCAAATATGACGTTGCCGGCGCTCACCTGGAACCCTGCAGGTATAAAAAAAGCGCTCGAAAGCGCTTGTGTGAGTGTGAACTGAATTGTCGTAACGGCTTTGTCTGCCGGCTGTCGGGCCGTATCGAGGAACACGCCTAAGGCGTCCAAATACTGCCCTTGAGCATAGGTGAGCAAATTCTGCTGTGCCCCGCGGTTGAACACCTGCCGAAGCTGAATAATTTCGGACGCAATTGTCAGCAAAAACAACCGAACGGGATCGCCGGCACTGAGCGTTCTGCCGGCGGCCGTCTCATAGCGATTGATGATGTCGGATTTGATTTTTTCCGGATCCGTTTCAATGAAATTGACGTCCGGCATTCCCCATCTTGGTAGAGTCTCAGGCATTTCCGCCTCCGATACTCAATGTGATAATTGGATTCAAAAGTCCGTCCATAGCGTCCTCAGCCTGTTCTCCGAATTCAATTTTGTCGATAACGGCTCTGGGCTCCCATCGCTCAACCGCCTCAATAATCTCAGCTTGAATGAGCGCCTGGGCTATGTGGATCGGTTTATCTACGTGCTCCCACTCAAGGCCAAAGTCTCGATCCAGAGGGACGGTCCCCTTTCGAGTTGCCAGAATCGTCCGGACGTTCTGCAGAACTTCCGCTGCCACGGTGCCGGGAGCAAATGATATCGGCTGGGATAAATTAAGGGCGTGCTGCATTTTCTTCACCGCATTCAGTTAATGAAATCGTGGCCTCTGCAATCTGGCAGGCGCCGAGGCCCGTATGGAAGCGCCGTTCCTCCGAGATCGATTCAAGGACAAACTTTCCCATGTAGCGCGGCCCCAGAAGGAGCCTCTGGGGCTTGTGAGAATCAAGTATTTGTTTCAGTAAAAACAATCCCGTCTCGGGAGGCGAGTTCAGAGAACTATCGAAACGAATCTTGAAACTTATTTTGTCAGGCTCTTCTCCGATCCACTCAAGCACCGGCTTTCTGCCGATTACGTCATGGCGTGCATAGTTTGTCGCTAGGTCTCTGTTCACATCTTTGAATGTGTTCACAATGTTTGAAGAACAGACGAACGGGAGAGTCCCAAATAGTCCGGTCACTCCGAATGCCATGATGACCTCCTAATTAAATATTGGTCCCTTGAACAGTACCGCTGGCGCTAATGTTTCCATTAACCGAAAAATTTCCCTCAACAGAACAATTGCCCTTAATGTTCAGCGTCCCGGAGAAATTCACGGTCTGACTTGAGATCGTTGCGCTCGAATCGTTCAACGTCATTTTTGTGCCGCCGATATTGAGATTGAGCGTCGGAGTTGAAATGTCAACTGAGGTACCTCCCGTGATGGCGACCTGATTAGATCCGTCGACCTCAACTTTTTTGGAGCTCTGGGAGATTGCTTCCGGCGCCGCAATCGCAATGTTTTGGCGATTCAGTGTGAAATTGGTACTTCCGATCATGCCTTTCAGTTCATGACTGTTTCGGTTGTAGCTGAACTCGGAGCCGTCTTTGAATTTCACTGTCCGTATGTCAACGGACTGCCCGGGAACGTCCACGTCTCCGGCGTAAAAACTGCCGACGGCGAATCCGGCTTCTTCTGCTTCATTAAAGAACAGACAAAGAACGTCCTCGCCGACATCCGGCAGCCAGAAATCTTTATCGTGCAGCGTCTTTCTCTGCAGCACCGGGAGCCAGTAGCTTGTTTTGCCGTCCTCATCGTCAAACGTTGCCCGGATCTTGCATTTTGCCGGGTCGATGTCCGTGACCTCTCCGATTTTCAGGATTGCTAAAACGGCATCACGGTCTTCTTCGTTTGCTTTAAACAACACCTTAATACTCCTTATTGACGCGCCTCAGCCGCAGGTCCGTGGTGTATCCCGAGCTTCCTCCGCTGTGGTTTGCCTCTTCGATGATGTAATTGCCGCTGAAAGCTCCGGCGCCGACTACCTTAATGACGGTTCCGGCGCACAAAAACGGAGTTCCGACAACCGTCATGTCTCCGGTGATTTTTCTACTGTTGAGCTGGCGCAGCTTAGCTTTAGCCAGCCGTTTTGCCTCTTCGAGCGAGGCACAGCGTTTTTTCATCTCGAAAACTTGGCCGTTTTCATCAGCCTCCGGATCGGTGTATGTGTACTCAAAAACAGCCGGGTTTGATCCCTTGCCGTTCTTGTCCACCTTCTGCAGATTGAAGTCGTATTCCGTCACTTTGGCCGCCTTCACTTTCTGCAAATTGAAATCGTATCCTGCCGCTTGCCCTTTCTTTTTTGCTGAAGGACTGCGCCACTTGATTTTGACCGCCTTGTAGGTATCGCTTTGTGAAACCTCGAACGTGTAGCTCAAGATGTCACTGACTCCGATCTCAAACGTGCATACAGGATCCTTCTTCTCGTAGCGTTCCTGGCCGAAGACCACAATCGTTTTATCCGTGACCTTGATCGAGAGTCCGGCTTCCTCACACAAATGCTGCAGGAAGGCCATGTCACTCTGACGAGACTGATCAATGCGCTGGTATTGAGGATTTTCGGCGGAATCAAAGAAAAGCTCTAATTCAGCATCCCTGCAGATTTCTTGTGCGATTTCCTGCAGAGAATGGTTCTCCCAGGCGCGGTTTTTCTGAGTTTTGCGAACCGGTTTATTGAGCGGAATAGACACCGCTCGAAGTTCATAAACCCGAGGCGCTCCGGAGATTCTCTGATAATCAACAAAGAATGTTCCTAAGAACGCCTCCGGCCCCGGTTCTTCCGTGGTGCCAGCGGACAAGTACATTTTGATGTTCTCGCCGCCGTCAGGCTTCCAGCTGCCTGCCCACTTCCCTTCATTATCTTTGAGCGTCAGGCTGATTTCGTCTGCCTGGCCGCTCTCATGATCGGTAAACGACCATGAGAGCAGATCTTTGCAAAGATCTTCTGACACATCTGTTTCGTTTTTGGAAAACAGCAGCCGAAGCCGCGTTTGTCTAGGTCCCGGCATTTCGATCCTTCCTCTTCCATGGCGGCAGCATCGATTCTTCCTGAGCGGTAGTCTGTTCGACCTCCGGAACGTTGAGCTCAATCCCTGCCGGGAAAATGACATATTCCTGATAATCCGGATTCGCTCGGATTAAATTGGACATGTACATTTCGCTCCCCAGCAGTTTCTTGGCCAAAATATCCCATGTGTCGCCCTGAATTGTTTTATACATAGAGCCTCTCCTTAGGCGTAAGACAAGCGGCGGTCAGAATTGATTAAGCGTTCGAGTTCGCGCTTAAGGTCAGCAACGCCTGCTCTAAGTCCGGCCTGAACATCCTCTCTAACCGCTCCGGCGCCTGTGATTTGAATTACAGGAGAGAAGTTGACAGAGATCGAAGGACCGCCGGCGCCCATCATTCCGCCGAGGCGGGAAAGCGGGAGGATCGCTTCCGGTTCTCTCCCCTCGCCGACCATAGCCAAGGACGGCCCTGTCGCGATTCCGCCGGCCGCCAGCATCGGAATTTCCGGAATGTTAATTCCTACGCTCTGGCCTCCAATACCCGGGACCATATCCGGGATCTTGAACGAGCCGAGGGAATTGAGTCCGGCAATTGCTTTGTTGGCCAACGAAATCACGAGATTCAGAGGACCTTTCGCGAAATCCGGCAGGGCTTGGAAGCATCCTGCAAAAGACGTTTTTGCACCTTCCCAAGCCTTAGTCCAATCTCTGGAGAAAACTCCGGAAATAAAACTGATCAGGCCTTGGAAGGTTGTTTTGATTCCGTCAATCGTCGGCTTGATTGAACCTTCATAGATGTTTTTCATGGTGGCTGCCAGCCCCGGGAATTTCTCCTCAAAGGCAGTCCAAAGCTCAACCAACTTGGCCTTGACTTCATCCCAATTCTTGTAAAGATAGATTCCGGCAAGGATTAGGGATGAGATCGCAGTGATCGCTAAACCGATCGGATTTGCAAACATAAATTTCAAAGCTGCTCCCGCAACCGAAGCCGCAATTTTTAAGCCGCCTAAAACCTTAGAAGCAAGAAAAGTCGTAAACCGCATCGCATTCATCGCGAAAATATACGACCTCAAAATGACCTGCGTTGCAAAGTTTTTAATTGCCAGTCCAGCTGCTAGTGCTCCGCTCTTCATTAGCGCAAGGGCTGTGGTTGCTCCATTAGTGACAAATGCTAAGGAGAGTGTCGAAATGCGTGCAATTTTTGCTCCGACAGAAAAGAAAATCCAAGCTTTTCTTAGCGAGATAAACATTAATCTCAAAGAATTAAACGGAGAGAGCAAAAGGAAAGCAGCAACTCGTGCGACATGAAATGTTGCTACCATGCCTAGCAAAACGCCGCTTACTTTTAATATGACTTCAACGGTGCCCTGATTCTCTTTAATCCAATTCCCAACTGCTTCGCCAAATTTGACAAATTCTAGGGCTGACTCCTTTAGCGGCCCTAAAAGCGGAGTTCCAATAGCTCGCGTGAAATAAGTCATCGCGTTGCCTGCCAACTGGAAGGCATTGGATGTTGTTTCACTCCGGCTCTTAAACTCATTCAGCATTGAGCCTGCGTATTTTTCAGAGTCAGCTACTAGATCAAAATTTTCTCTGAGCTTTTCCGTGTTGGCCAACATGGGGCCCATCGCTCTGGCGCCTTCTTCGCCAAACATGGCCGTCAGATATTGCATTTGCAACTCTTTCGGAAGTTTGGTTTTTACCGCCTCAAGAACAGCGAAAATTGCCTTTGGAGCGTCCTTCTGCACATCCTTTTGAAGCTGCAGAGCGTCAAAGCCAAGGTTCCCAAAAGCAGCCTTCTGCAAATCCGTCATTGAGCCGCCCTTCGTTAAGGCTCTCATGAATGCGTTCATACCGGTTGCCGCAACCTCTGCCTCGGCCCCCGCTCCGATAATTGTTGCAGCCATGGCAGCCGTCTGTTTTTCGGTTAGTCCGGCCACCTTGCCGAGCGCTCCATATCGTTTTAATGCCTCGCCGACCTGTTTGGCCATGGCCGCGTTGTTATTACTCAGGGCGTTTGTTGCATCAGCGAGACTTTCCACTTGGTCCTGAGTAAGATTCATACCGCTTCTCCACTTGGCCATCATTTCGCCTGCCTCTTCAGCGGAGATATCGAATGCGACACCCATTTTCGCGGCTGTTTCCGTGAATCGAATTAGGTCAGACTCTGCAATTCCAGCCTGTCCGGCTGCCGAGGTAATTTTTGCGAAGCTGTCAGCGGTCATAGGAATCGTGAGACTCATTTTTTCCAGTGCGACCTGCATTTTTTGCAGACCGTCCGGAGAGGAAAAATCTACGACCTTTTTAATTTCGGCCATGGCATCTTCCATCTGCATCGCCTGTTTAACCGGAGCGGACGCCCATCTTGAAACTTCCGAACCGATGGTCGACAGCGCAAACATTGAAGCCATTCCATTGTCTCGGACTTTTGCTTGCTTAGTCCGTATATCCTGCTGCTTCAAGTTCAGTTGGACAATCTTTGAATACTTAGAGGCTCTCTGGGCCATCTCGGCCTGTTTTTTCACCAGCTGCTCAGTAGACATTCCGGTGGCATAGAGCTCTTTCTTTAGTTTTTCTAAAGATCTGGTTTCTGCATCCAGTCGTTTTTTAGTATTTTCTGTCTCTCTGGAAAGTTTCTCAGCGGTCCCGAGCATTACGGCGTTCGGCTGCTTCGTCCGAGACATCGCCGCTCGCAGCCCTTCCAGCGCTTGCTTCTGCCTTTTATAAGTGTCCGACAAGTTGTCAACCGCTTTAGCTTGTCGCACCAGGCCTTTCATCTGTGAACTAGCGCGATTGAAAGAATCAACTCGTTCCTCTGCGATCTTCGTTAGGTTTGCAGCTTTTTTGAAAACCGCGGCAAACTTTTGGTTCATAGAGCCGGCAATTTCGAACATCAATTCGTAGGTTTTAGCACTCATATTGTTCCGCTCCATTTACACGGCAACTAATTATTTTTAAAATATTATTTATAGAGAGGGGAATTCAAATGTTTGGCATTTTCGGCGGCGGTTCCGGTCTGACTCCTGCTCAAATGGCGGGAGCTTATGAAGTGTGCAAAAGCGGGAGAAATAGGACAGATTCTGGTGACAGCATGAGCCTCACGATGATGCTGCTCACCCCATGGTGGCCCCCGTTTTTAGAAAAAGATGACGGCTGGCTCTTGGCATTCTGTAAGCTCATACCCACCGTTGCAGTCTACTGTCTGCAGCTTGTTCTTCTTCTCTTTTGGTGGGGCTTCCTGCTTTTATGCCTTTCTCCGATCCTACTGCTTATCTATTTCTGCCTGTTTTACTTGTAAGCTGCTTGCTCATCGCTCTCAGCGTCTTGTCTAAACGCTGAACCCACGCCACAAGCTCCCCTAACGGCATTTCAAACCAATCGGAGGCGCTGCCTCCGGCCCCGTTCATCGTCAGCCACAGGCAGCAATCCCTAATCGTGTCAATTAGTTCGTCAACTGTTTTTTCTTGGCCTCTTGAATTTCTTTCGCGTGGTCCGCCAAGAAGCCCTGTTGAAAAAAATACCCGCTTGCCATTGTTGTAATAGCTATGACATCCGCCAACGGAAGCGCATCCATAAATTCATACGGGACTTGGGCTGCTTTGGCTGCTGTCAGCATGAGAAATTCCTCATCCATAGCCAACATTGCAACCGGTCTTCCCGGATTTTCAAAAGAACGTCTGATTTCGCGCAGTGTTTTACCGCTTAATTTGTCAAAGTCAAACGTCAAAAATTCATATTTTTTGCCCTCGAATTCAAACGGGCGGCTGAGTGTGTGAATGATTTCGCTCATTTAGTTTCTCCTTTGATGCCGGGGCCAAGCCCCGGCGAGTTTTGGCTAGGACATCCCGAGGTCCTTGCGGACGCTCTCGAGCATGTCGGTATCGCCGAATTTGGCGATAAAGTTGTATTTATCGATTTCGACCACCTCTTTGTCATCGACCACGATCTTCAGATAAACCACCTCAAATTCAGTAGACGAATCTGTTGCGGAGCCCGGTTCAAACGAACCAAGTGAAAAGTTCTTCGGGATCGCTCTCATGACAACACGGATGGGAGTAGTCATGATTTTTCCCGTGGTGTTGTCGTAGTGCTGCTGAGAACCGCGAATTTCCAACTGGTGAGCCTGTTGTTTGGCCAACTCGAGAGCAGGCCTTTCAATAGTTCTCCAGTTGAAAGTTGAGCTCATGGCCTGATAGTGGCCAAGCACGGGACTGTCAACTTCCCCGGCAATACCGGCACCGGACACGGTGTCGCTCATTGCCTGAATTTCAGGTAAGTCAACGGTTGCCATACCCATCAGGGCGTTGGCTTCGTTATAGACGCGATAGTTAATCAGGCGCTCCGGGATGCTGTTTGTTCCTGTTGCCATTTTTTACCTCCAATTAGGCTGCAAATAGGGTCTGCAAATACTCCGGATCAAATTCCAGAATGAAATCGATGTCCTTGGCCGGAGGCGGCGGAGTGACGTAAACATGGAATGCAAGATTGCCGTCCATAAGATCAGTAATCGAGTTCTCAGACGAAAGGAACTCAATGCGGCCGCCGAGGATGTACTGCATAGCCGCCAGCCCGTTCATCCAAATATTTGCTGAGTCGATGATCGTGTTGATCAAGCGCGGAGTTGCCGGGAAATCCACTTTAGACCAGAATGTCTGAATAAACGTATTGCCGATCCAGTTGAACATTCTTCTATTCGGAATAAAGGCATCTTTTACGTCCGTGTTTCCCGGATAGACTGCAGTTCTGTTGCCCCAGGCAACCCAGCCTCCGATGAAATTCAACGCGCAGACTACGCCCTGACTGTTCAGATAGGCGCCCGTGTTAGGACCTAAGACAACCTCGGAGCCGTCTGCCAGGCATGTGCCTGTCATCTGCAGATTTTTATTGGAAGGAGATACATACGGAACATCATCGTTCTGAGAATCCACCTGAGCCATCAAGCAGGCCAGCTGTGTCGAGAGATTAAACACAGTGCCGTCGAGTTGGATCATCGGCCAGCAGCAGATTTGCATCGGGTCAGTGATGTTGTTTTGGTTCTTCCAATTAGCAACAGCTGTGTAGTTTTTAACCGTTGCAGTAGGAACATCGACTGCACAAATAGCCTTGAATACCGTGTTAATGGCAGTGCATTTTGCGGCCATCACGGCTGCCACGCTCGGGCTGGAAGAGAAGCCGGGAGCGATCAGCGTACCCGGAACAACTCGGAAGAGCGGGAAAACATCATCCACCAGCTCGAGGCCGGATTTATTTCCGGACGTATCAACGCCTCCGATGATGTCATCAGCATCAACCGCGGAAGGATCCAGTTTGGATGCCGTCAGCGTGTACGGGGTTTCAGAGCTGCAGAGGAAATCTCCGTCCTGATTTTTGAGAGACGAAAGAATCATTGTTCCGTCCGTATCGAACGAGACAATGTAGTCGGTGTCTTTCGTAAGCGTCTTTTCACCTGCCTTGAGAACCAACGTATTCGGCAGGACGCCTGTTTCTGCAATTTTTGCAATGCCGGTCTTGGCGTCGAAAGAAACGCTTGTAGTCGTGCAGTTCTTCTTGTGCGTTGTCGGATCGAGAACGTTGACCACAATGATAGGTGCAACTCGATACAGCGAAAATGCTGAATAAATCAGCTCACAGATCGAATAATTGAATTTCTTGAGGCCGCTGGTGCTGTCCTCTTCTGCCGGCACAAATCCGAATTCTTTAACCGCCTCTTCGTAGGAGTAACAGATTTTCGGTTTATTGACATTAGTGGGATCGGTCATATTGACCGGGGCCGTTCCGATAATCATCGGAATGCCGGCATTGACCTGAACAGGCGGGAGAATGCTTGTAGGAACCTCGCTGACGTAAACGCCATGTTTGTAAGCCATTTTTAAGCTCCTTTAAGTGCTTGTTTGTACAGCGTGTTAAGAATGTGTCCCTGAGTTCGGACATTGGCCCTGGCCTGCTGCACGTCCGCAACAGGAACCATCAGCTGACCGATTGCCGGATTCTTTTCGATCATTCGGACAATATGCTCGGGGTATTTATTTGCTCCCTCTCGAAAAACAGTGTTTGTCGAGAGCCCTAAAAACGAAGGCCCGACATAAATGACGGGCCTTGTTTGAACTTCAGTTTTTCGTAGCTTCATGTTATTCATACGGTGTATAGGGATTGACAATTTCAGGTGCGCGAAATGTCCAGCGGGTTGACATAACGATTTGCCAGAAGGGCCAGGCTTGGGCCGGAGAGTTTTCCCAAGATATCGGAGTCTCCAGAATGAACCGCTCATCGAGCGTGCGATTCGGCAGATTTAACAGCAACGACTCAACTTTTTCCTTGAGAGACAGAGCTGTGAGATGGCCTTCAAACTCACCATCCCACACGCCAATCACGATCGAGACGTCGGCACTGCAGCCATCTGCATCCGTTTTGCCGGAATCCGGACGAATCAAAACGAATGGAAAGTCATCATCCTTGGATTCCTTTGAGTTCTTCGGCGGCAGGTAACCCTGAATTATCTTGGGAGCGCGGAAAACTGTCGGCTCGTCAGCTTTGTGCTCCAAAGGCAGGAGAAAATCGCTCAAGCCCGCCTCCAAGAACTTATCGAGCGCTTTGCATAAATAAACATCATTCATTACTTGTCTCCTTTAATGAGCCTCATTGCCTCGTGGTCGATTCGGCGCAGAAACGTGTCTCTCATTTCCGACTGAATGCCTTCAGTGATGTTTTCGTTTCCGACCATCTGGGGAACTGAAGGACCGTAACGAGGTTCAATCGGAAGCCGGGTCGCTCCCTTTCGCTGAAACACAGTGCCGTTATAGACAAACGCGTTTTTCAATGGCTTTAGGCCTGTTCTCTCGACTTCAACTCGCACTAGCTGACGATTATTTCCGGTCGTATCCCGTCCGGAGGGACGGATTCGGAAATGCGCCATGGTGAGTTCAGGGCCGGAGAACACGAGTTGTCCGGAAGTTTCTGCGCCTCCCGGACGTCTCAACCGGGTTGCCTTCTTAACGTCGGAGGCCTTGATCGTGTAACGGCCGCGCAACGACTTCGAGGCAACAGTTCGACCGCGCATTAAAGCTCGGTTGATCGCCCGATTAACGGCTGTCTGAGCTCCTTTTTTAGTGGAGTTCAGTACGTTAAGCGCGGCCTCGACGTCATTTTTATCGATTTTCACTTCAATCATTGCTGATTCTCCCGGAGAACGATGACGAGCATCGTCCCCTCGATCGAGACCGACTTAACAATGTGACGCGAATCGTCAATCGACATCCACTGGCCCTCCTCGGGCGCCTCTAAATCCTTGGAATCTGCGTAGAGCGTTGTCATGTTGATGAAATCGCCTACCAGTCCATTCTCGGGGATTTCGGAGATGATGTTTTTGTCGATGACGCATTTGATTTTTTCGCCGTCAATATCGTGATAATCGGCAAACTCGTTGAGATTCAGGAAAACATTCTGGACATCCGCTGCCGCAAAGTCCTTAAACGTTTTCATTTTTAGCTTTGGTCTTAGCCTTCGGAGCCAGCTTCTCCGGAGCCTGTGCCGCTTCAGCTTCGATCGCCTCAGAAAGAGGAACGGCAAAGCCCGTGCCGGGAATCGGTTCGGGCTGAATTACTTCTGCAGGTGCCTCCGGTTCTTCAGCCTCCTCGAATTTCTTGCCGACGCCTGCCTTCAAAATGATTTTTGCCTCCTTCTCATTGAATTCGGCTCTATCGCCGGCTTTGTATATGTCGCGTCCGAAAACCGTGTTTTTACTGAAAACAATTTCCATTGTTAGCTCCTATGAAAAAGGGGCCGGAGCCCCTCTTCTTTAGCATCGGATTAGGATCCGGTAGCGTTGATGACGTGGAAGGCATGAATTTGCTGGATGATCGGCAGCGGACGGCTGGAGATCTGCACGACTCGGCCCATCGGGTTGGAGCGCTGAATCCAAGACATCGGAACTCGGGAACCTTCAACGAAGACAATTTCCGGATTTGTTTCGCTGATGACCGGGCAAGCGCCGTAGGCCAGCATGGTTTTTGCGCCCGGCGTTGCGAGCAGACATTTATCTGCCGGAACCATAGCAACATCACCGTCCGCGCCCTTGTACCACTCGTCGTAAGAGTAGATGTCGAGCGCAGAGTCTTTGAGGTAGCCCCAGTAAGTCACGCCGTCCGGAAGGTGCTGAGGATCGATGTGGCCCATGTCAACGCGCCTCATGTCGAGAGACTTGGAGGCAGTGAGCTTGCTCAGGATCGTGTCGATCACGTTAGTGCCGCAGATCAAATCACGAGGAGTAAAGCCACCGTCTTTGATCATAGAACGACGAACCACTCTCAAGTCGCTCATGATGGTTTCGGCAGTTGCGGTTGAGGCGTCCCATTTCGTGGTCAAAGTAGTTTCCGGCTTTTCGGAAGCCGCAACAGTGGACCAGAAGTTCAGAACCTCATTCACACCGTCGCCCTTGACCGTGACTTTGCCGCTGAAAAGGGCTTCAGAGCACATTGCCTCCTCACGACGAGAAATATATTCGTCCAGTTCTGCCAAATCGCGGCCCAAAATTTCTGCCGCACGCATTGTTGGAGACTTGCCGGAGTAAGGATTTTCTCCTGCCAAGCGCTTCAAGACATCTTCAGCTGTGGTAGTGCGCTGAGGGGCTACCATCGGAGCCTCATAGCTCAGAGTTGAATAACCGTCTCGGTCAATGACCTTACCGCCGTTAAGAGGCGACACAAACGGCGCAATTCGGCGTCCGCCGCGGCCAACTACGTCAAAATCGATTTTCTTGGCGGTGAATGTCGGACGATTTGTGAAATATCGATCGCGCAGCCATACGTGTTTTGTATTGTGACCCTCCTCGATCATTTGAGTCATGATGCGGGTGTCAAAAATGTCAACTGCCATTTTTTACTCCTGATTAGATTTGATGAAAATGCCGATCTTGCGGGCCGAAGTTTTGCAGTCCGAAACAGACAGCGTTCCGGTTGTCGGAGTGCCGACAGCTAAAGCTTTCTCGTTAAATTCGCCCGTAAGGTAAACAACCGTGTCCACATCGGCCTTGGAGGCGTCAACATCTTCTGCCAGAACGCCATAAACATCGGCAGCGGCGGTGACAGCCTTGCCGGTCGAGGCGATCAATGTGCCGCGCTTCATTGCGGTTTCTCCGGACGGAACTTTGATGACGTCTGTGACTACAGGCATCGTCTGGTTCGCTGCGAACAGGTTGTCAACACCTGTCGTATATTTTTCCTGCATTGCCATTTTTTCCTCCGATTATTTGTTGAACTGAGCGGCGGCCGCTTTGACTAAAGCCTCTCGTTCCTGCTCATCTTTTTCGTTTTCAGCCTGTTTGTTCTGCTGGGCTTTGGCGTCAGCAGTTTCAAAACCTAGATTGGAGTCAACCGGCACGTTCTTCAGGTCGGCTGCATCCTCTGCAAGGCTGTTCTGAATTTTTGCTTTCTTGGCCTTTTCGGCTTTGACTAACTGAACGGCAAACATTTCCGGAGTGATGCTGGAATCGGCTTTTGCCTGCTTCAGTAGATCAGAGTGACCAGCTAGAGCGAGTTCTTCGAGCGCATGAATGCGTTTTTTCTCGTTTTCGACACCCTGCTGAACGGCCTCTGCCTGCAACGAGGCAACTAGATCCGGGAACTCCGATTTGAGTTGTGCTAAATCCATTTTTATTTCCTTCTTAGGTAGTGGATTAACGTTGTCGGCAGGGGCCTGAGCGACTGCCGTAAAAAAATCTGCTGGAGCATGCTCGAAATATTTCGAGTCTGCCGGCAGGCCATTGATAAAGCAGCCAGTTGGCGACTTTATGTTTTTAACTTGGGATGTTTCGTCTACTGCATCCGCTAAACCAAATTCAACGGCTTCCTTTGCCGTGAAGAACGATTCGGCATTGATTTTTTTGCGTATTTCGTCACGATCCTTTCCGCATTTTTGGGCGTAAATATCGATGACGTTTTCTTCGAGGTGAACCAATTCGTCTGCAGCCTTTCTGAGATCATCCGCATTACCATCAGCAAACACCGACATTCGGTGGATCATCATCATTGCTCCAAGCGGCATTGTGACTGTCGCGTTCGGCACGCTGGTGATGATCGTTGCTGCGGACATCGCTGCGCCGTCAACACGGATGTTGATTTTTCCCTTATGCGTTTTCAGTAGGTTGTAGATTGAAAGACCCGTATAGACCTGCCCTCCGAAACTATTGATAGAAATATCGATCGGGCGCGTTGAGTCGATTTTTCGGAATTCCTTGACGAATTCACTCGAGTTAAAACCCTTAATAAAGCCGTCTCCAGAACCACCAACGTATCCATAAAGATCAATTTTTACTGCCGGCAGTTTGGCCGAGTTTTCGATTTTCCAGTGGAATTCTTGTTTTTGATCAGTTGTTTCCAGATTCATCATCTTCTTCAACCTCCTCTGTCTTGACTGTTGTGTGCTGAACGAGGCCGGCATCCTTCATCATTGCCTCTTCGTGTTTTCGGATCGCGACGATGTTCTCGAACTTCATGCCGGTAAGCTCTGCGGCCTCTCTTTCACGGGTGCTAAAGCCTTCCTCAACTCGGATTTTTGCTGCGTTGACCTCTTTAAGCGGGTCGAGCTGACCTTGCGCATCCCCGTACCACTCCGAACCGCACCATGCCGCTCGAATCAGCGGGTCGTCAAAGAATCCCGGAGCATCAATTCGGCCTTTGAGTATGGCTTCGGTGAGCCAAGCTTCGTAAACAGGTTTGCAGAAGGATGAGGAAATCCAATCCCGTCTCATCCTGAACATCTTCCAGGCCTCTAAAAGAGCAGCTCTGGATGCGCTGTAGGATGAATCGAAGTTTTTGACCAGCAACTCGTAGGGGATTTCAAGTGCCGATCCGACCTGCCGACAAACGGCTTTGACAAAAGTCTCAAATCCGGAGACCGGACGTTTTGGATCGGCAAATTGCGCCTGTTCTCCTTCCTCCAGTGCTACGACCGTTCCGGATCCCAATGTGTAATCCGGCTCAGGCAAAGCTTTTTGAGGCTGGGCGCCCGGGATGGATTCAACACCTCTGAATCCTCCGACAATTGTCTCTGCCGGAGATTTCGTTGTGATAAACACTGTGAACATCGAGCTCACCAGCGCTGCAGTCAATTCCGCGTCTGAATATCGAGAAAGCTGCTTCATTGATTCGAGAACCGGAGCCAAAAGTGGGACTCCTCGACGCTGAGCGGGACGTTCAACATCACACATCACGTGCAAAACGTTTTTACGTCCGGTTCGCTCTCCGATTGCCGAGACTCTTGTCCACTTATTAGCAGCAGTTTCGAGCGACCTACCCTGAGAGTTTGGGTTTTTATTGCAAATCCAATAAGCAACAGTTTCGCCAAATTTTCCGCACTCAATCCCGCCAACAATATTCAGATTGGGTTTTATAGGATTTTGTGGATTACAAACTCGGTCAGCCTCAATCAGGCCGACTTTCAGGTCGTAGACGCTTCCCGGCGTCCGAATAACCGGGAGCACCACGAATACGTCTCCGTTCACCAGCGCAGACATTAAAACCAAGGACTGCAGTTGATAGAACGTCTGTTTCCGCTCTGCGTCGCAGTTCGTGTTTTCAGACCAAAGGCGCCATTCGCGCTCTGTGTTCTCCTCCCACTGACGAGCCTCTTCCTCTGTCATGCCCAAAAATTTCGCGTCAATCTGCGCGTTGAGCATCAGTCCCGAGCCGATGATATTGGTTCTCAGCGTCTTAATCGCACCGGTCGCAAGAGGCGAGCCCATATACAGGTCACGGGACCGCTCCCGGAGCGTCTCAATGTTTTCAACGATGTCGGAGTCGGCATCCTTTCCGCCGGTTATCCAACGGGAAAGAGATTTTTTAACAATTGAGGCACCATGAAGACCGTAACCTCCTCCGTTCTGCAGCGCGTTCAGAACTTCGAGTTTGTTTCGGGCAACTTGTCTGGTGAGAGCAGCCTGAGGAGCAAGGAATTGAATGGTCTTTTCAAAAGCGTTCATGTCCGCTCCTTAAAAATCAACGGGCGTGACCCGAAAACTTCGCATCCGCCCGCCCATTCCTGATTCGAGTTTGGCAATTTCATTTCGCCAGTACTCAATTCGCTTCGCAATATCTGAGAGACTCGCTCGCGTGAGACTGTGTGTCCCGATCCTGTAGCTTTGGCCGGTCGAAACAGCCCTCTCCGCCTCGAGCCACATTTTCAAATTCGTTCTTGCCTCTTCTAAGGTGATCCAATTACTCATAAAGTGATTCCCTTTCCGATAACGCCTCTGCGTCGACGGGGTTGTTGTGCTGCTTGTGGCATGCCTCTAAGAGCATCCTCAATTTGTTCAAAGTTCGGAGTCAGCAGCTCCATGGCAGCCCTGGCATAAACGGCGCAGTCAAGGGCCTCATTTCGCTCGCGGATTTTTACCCAGCCGCTTTTTTGTTTGCCTTTCTCGTACTTCGTCTCAAAAACTTCTGCTGTAAGCTGCTTGAAAAAGTTTTCTCCGAAGCCGTTCTCGGATTGCATCGGGTAATGGACAAATCCGGGGCCTTCTTCAGCAATATCCAGAGCATTCGTGACGGCTGTTTTCCCGGAATCCACCCCAAGGCTAAAAAGCGTTGCACCTACGATGTTCTGTCTGGACGGAACTCCTATGAAAGGAACTCCTACGCCGCCTCGGCCCTTAATTGAAAAGACCCGGAATCGCTCCCGGGCCTTTGTGTATTCGTAAACCTCTTTGCTGTAGGTTCCATCGCCTGAGTCCACAAACGTGCAGGCAACAGTAATCCTGGTGCCAAACGACAGGGAATGCTGCATCGTCAAAATGCCGTCCAACTGCTGCCATGGTCTGGGTGTATCGGGACTGCCAGGGATAATGTAATGATGTATCCCCCAGCATTCACGGGCCCGGCCCCAACCGTACACCGTGCATTCAAGACGATCATGCTGGACGTCGACGCCGGCCGTAAGAAGCAGAACTCCGTCCGGAAGAACTCCGGATTCGGGATAGTATTCTCTGCGGCGCAGCAGATACTCCCACTTATCGGCATCGGCCTCGAACTGCTCCCAGGGCTCGCCCAATTTCAAGTTGATGAACTCCATCAGGCCGGCCTTGTCCTTCCGGTGATTGATCTCAACCCAATCCTTAACAAGATCTACAAGATTGACCCACGGAGAATTCAATGCGTTGATGTGATAACTTCGAAAGCGTCCCTGCGGGTTCCTGACTTCCCAACGCCCGGACTGAAGAATGTCCGGATTGATTTTGCGGGGGCCGCGGATTTTCGCTCCGCAGTGCGGACAGAAAAGGCCGACCGAACTCTCGATAACATTGCCTTTATCGTCTGAGCTCCAATGAACGTTCTCCCATTTGAGTTCGTTGTACTGGTTGCATTCAGGGCACCGGACAACAAATTCTCGCTGGTCTCCAGCTAAAAATTCGTTGTGAATTTTGGAGAAACCCACAACCGTAGGTGTCGAAACCATCAAAAGCTTCCTGTTTCCGAAGTTCTGGGTTCGCTGGACGGCAAGTTTCAGAGGATCGCCTTCTTTGCCGGCACTTTCCGGATAGCGGTCCACCTCATCCGCCAAAAGGATTCGGATCGGACGAGAAGCCAGTCCGGCCGGAGAATTGGCACCGACCAACGCGAGAAAACCGCCCGGGTAGTGCTTCATCAGAATTGTTGTAGATGATTTTTTCTCTGTTCCGCGGCCCTCCTTGCCCTCAATCAGTTTCCCGGCCAATCCGGGAGAATCTCTGAACATCGGAGCGATTCGCTCTTTTGAGAAGGCCTGCGCCATTTCAACCGTAGGCTGGAGCATCAACTGAGGAGACGGTTCTTGGTCTGCGTAATAACCGAGAACGTTCAAAAGGAGCTCCGACTTCCCGACCTGTGACGCAAACATTAAAACGATTTTTTCTGTCCGCTTGTCAGTTGCTGCGTCCATCGGTTCCTGCAGGTACGGAGTTCTGTAAGTCCTCCATGGTCCCGGTTCTGCGGTTGTACCCAGCGAGATGAACCTTTTCGCGTCGGCCCACTCGCTTCCAGTCAATCGAGAAACCGGACGGCAGAATTTCAAAAATTCGTTTAACCAATGCATGGCAATTTATTTGATCAGGCTGTATGAAAAGGCAAGAATCAGCAGAAGAGATGCAATTAATAATCCCCAGCGCAGGCAAAAAGCCCAAGCAGGGTATCGTTGGAATAATTCCATGATCAGCTTCCTACAGTGCTTTGATATAATTTCCATATCGACCTACTTGTCTTAGGTTGACGTTAAAAACCCCGCTCAGCGCCTAACTGAACGGGGTTATTTTTTTTTTGTTTGTTTACTGCTCAACAAATTTGGATTCATTTAGCGACTGGAGCGCTTCATCAATCGCATGATCCAGGACGCCCTCAATTTCTCTTTGTGTTCTTCCTTCTAGCTGTCCGGCATAACGAATCGGGATCGTCAGTAATTTTTCCCGGACAAGAGATGCAACCCGTCTCGCATCCGCCAAAACTTCCTCTTTAGGAATGAAGTTCCCTTTTTTTGCCTCCAGTTCAATCGCCTTCAATTCCATTTCGGCGGTTTTCACTCTGGCAGTAACCTGTTTTTCGAGTAACCGGGCAACGGAAAATGCGTGAGCGACCTCGACGGGGTTTTTTAAATTTACGCCTTCAAGCCCGATTTCTTTCGGATCGATATCGGTTGAAATTTTTTCTGCTTCTTTTGCAGTTTTTGCCAAATTTCCAACCATTTTTTTGAAGGCGGCCAGACCTTCCTCAACAGGAACTGTGCCATCCTCTGCAACGGGCAGTGTTCCATCCTTGATCCGGCGCCGCACCCAAGTGTGGTTTTTACCGCACAACCTAGCAAATTCGCGGATCGAGACTGTTTCAACGTTTTTTTTCATGACGGCCCTTTAGATTTTTATATCTAGGAATTTTTGGGACGCGTTCCGCATTGTGAAAATCCTCATATCTACACCGAAATCGGGACTGGCAGTACCCGCAGGGGTGAATTTTTTCCTTGGAGGACCCGAGGAGAAAACGGAATTAAATTGACCCCGTTAGTAACAGTGTTTTGAGGAGGGACAAGAAAATCTATTCACAGACCATTAAACGCACAAGGCCGACAACCTTACGGCTGCCGGCCCATCGCCTTTTGGCTACGATCGTGTGCGGATCATCCACAACAGGACTACTATGACCAGAACGGTGTCAATCTTTAAATCACCATTCCATATCACAACGAGTTGTGGCATAATCTTCCACGAGGTAAGAAATGTGGTTACCATCTCATTCCTCATAAATCAGACGCAGCCCGTGTTCCAGCACGGGCTTTGTCGTTTCTGATCCCTATCGCAGGGGCCCATTACGGCTTCGCGCCGTAATTCGGTACTCCGCTCTCTGATAGACGCGAGGCCTGGACGAGGACTTTGATGTTCCTTACTTCCTCTCGTGGTGCCGAAATTCTACCTTGTTTCTCTTATGTGTTTGTAGAAAGACCGCCCGGCGTTTCCGCCAGGCGGCAACCGTCAACAACCAAAGGAGAATGAGCAGTGATTACAGAGCATGCTCAAGCTCTATTCGACCCCATGCTTGGATCAAATCTGGCTCGGTGCACGACGCCCGCCGAGAGGCTCAAGAGATAATGAAAAAAGCCCCTGACTTTTACATCAGAGGCTAGATTCATCATGAAACACGGTACCGACTTTTTACTTCTTTTCTCATCTTCCGGGCACGCCAAGACAGCCAATAGGCTGTCTTCTTATCTAACGCACTGGAACTACTAACTATCAGTCGGAATTAAATTGTCCTTCGTAATATACAACAAGAAAGTTAACGAGTGGAGAATAAAAATGAAAATACCGACTTTACGGGATGACATGAAAACTCGTTAGCCCCTTTAGATGAGCTGTCCTATTCCTGTTCTGTTACCTCAGAGACTGAGACTACTAGGTTTCTCTTCTTGCCCAGGGATAATTCAACCTGAATCGGAGTCTCTTTATAGAAGGCGTCATTTACAAGTTCCATGGCTGTCGTCCCCTCCCCGTCTACCGCTTCAGGAATAAGGCGCGCGTTATAACTAAGAGAAGTAGCTAAATCTTTAAGGCGCATTGAATACTGATCCGGCAGATTTTTATCCAACTCGGAAACAATGAATACTCCCTCAAGGGTTTCCGGCTCATTTGTTTCTGGTTTGGAGCGAGCCTTAAGTTTTTGAATTTGTTCCTCGTCGAACACTTTTCCTGCAACTGTTATCCTTTCAGCGTTATAGCTTCTCTTAACGACTTTCTCAGCTGTAGTATCAATGATGTTCTGTGCTTGTGCAGCCAGCTCGCCGGGTTCTATTTCTTTCTTGTTATTAAACGATTCCACAATCTGAACTATAGCCTCAAAAGATTTTTGATTTGTCTCTTCTTTCTTAACGACTTCTATTCTTTTATTGCGGCTGTTATAACCTAAATAGCCAGCCAAAATAAGCGCGCAAACGCCAATTGTCATTCCGATTTCAACACCGCTCATTTTGCCCACTAAATTTTGAAAAAGAGAGCCCCAAAAGTCGCTCGTTAATACATCTCCGATCCAACTTCCTTTGCGTGAGGAAACCCTAACCTCAAATAATCTTCTCTCTTCAGAGGAAAGCAAACGAGGATCCGCAGAGCGGTGAAGCGCCAGCGCTGCCAACTTGTAAAGATCCTGCTGCAACTCCCATAAAGTACGAAGTTGGTCACCCGGAATCGCGGCATCAAGCCCTTTAGCCTCAATCTCAATCTCGATCGTCGAAATTTCTGGACAAATCCTAACTGAGGTGACATCACTGTCAGCCCCTGTAAGCGAGAACTTTGCCAGTTCCTCGAAGGTATTTATAACGAGCTGTTTTGAGGGCAAAAAGGAAAGTTGATCCGCCGGTTCCACTTTAATTTCCTAAACGTTTAGTTTTTTAAATTCTAGCGTCTTAAAGTTTAAGCAAACATTAATTTTGAAAGTCTTGGTACCCGCAGAGAGCTCGCTAGACACTTTCTAAAAATATCAATCATGCAGAGAACCGATCATCATTTGCAGGCGGCAGCGATATTGATCTCTCGTAATCCTCAACCATTCTGAAAAAAATCGTGAGTGATGACTCTATCGCATTAGAAAAAGCTCTCGGCCCGTACTGGCGACGCAGTCGATTAAGCTGTGTTCGGTTTCCGAATGTGATTGTCTTGATAATTTCTTTGACGCCAATACCGGAAACAGTCGGAGGCATGCTCGACCACACTGACGCCAGAATGTTCGCATCCCGATAGTTCTTTACTGGGGACGGAGCCTCCCTATACATCAGTTCTTCTGCCTCCCTTGCCGCCTTCTCCTCCGGAGTTTCTGACTTTCGAGTCATCATCTCCCGAGCGTAGCGACAGGCAATTTCAGTAATCGATACTGCCGGCGCCGCATTGTCGCCATAAACCCGGCGCCAATTCGTCAAACGTCTAAACATCTCCTCTCGAATCATCATGCAGCGCTCAGCTCCTCGATCACGAGCCTAATACTATCCTTTTCTGCATACCGTTTAGAGCAATTGAACTCCGAAACTTGCCCATCATCCTTAAAAGCAACTCCATTAAGTGCATCCAGTACAGTTTTTCCAAGATTATCAACATCCGGACGAGAAGATTTGGCTGTTTCGTGTTTGCGCTTTTCTGCCGTCCGGAAAAAGAACTCGGCTGTCACTTTGACGGGGCCGGTCGCGATCATCTGCATTCCGGACAACTTCATTTTGTTCAGCACAAGAACCGAGATTGTGTTTTCGGCTGCATGCGTCTTTGACGGCGTAAAGACTTGATGACCTGCGCTGGCAAACCGAGGGCGGGCCTTCGGAACCGGTTTAATTGGAATTGTGATGTCGATTACTCGTCTCTGGTTTGTCTCCATGATCTTACCTTCTCTCTCGGATTTGAGGCCCCGGACATTGAGGCCTCGTTCTGACAATTAGCTTGTTCTTTTAGTACGGAACTTCTTTGTATTTGGATCCGTCGTCGTAATTCGTTATATCTCGAACATCAAAGAAGCCCCATGCTCCAAAGCATTTTGTGTCTTCCTGAATCCATTCCATGTCGGTATCGTTTTCATCTTTAAGTACCGGGCCATCCTCCTCATCAGTTACTTTCACCAGTACGCGGTAGAAAACGTGCTTTTCTCCTCCTTCATAACGGAAACATTTGTAGAGAATCCTTTCGCCATCCTCCATTTCGTCTAAGGGGACTTCTCCAACATTGTCCAGGACGATCTCGTTGGCCTCTTTTCCGGGAATCCAAGGTTCAGCCAAGGGAGTCTGTTTTTGCCAATCTTCCACTGTCACCTTAATTTCTTTTGACGTCGAGTCCTCCTTTTCCGACCACCAAGCTGAAAAAATCATGAAGGCCGCCAAGATAACTGTTGAGAACGCTATGACCCAAAGATTCACTGCTGGTGTCGGCTCATCTCCGAAAAATTGAATTGACAAGTTCTCAATGAAGTACATTCCTCCTGAACTCAGCGCGAGGGCCGCTGCAGTCAGAGTCGGGCCCATTAACGCCCAATAAATGTATTTGCGTCTGTTTTCCATCTTGTTTTCTCCTTTCTAAGATGCAAGGCCGATACGAGCCTCTTCTTCCCGTTCGCCCTGTAGTTCAAACCAATCTGCGTATGCAGGTTCATAGGCGCCTGTCGGCTGTCCTTCCGAATCAATCGCTCCGGCTGCCACTAAAGAACGTCTCTGGGGACCTGTGACATGGGAACGATTCGTTAAAAACTCTCCGAGTAATTTTCTGATCCAAAACGTCGGCGGCTGCGGATGTGCTTTTCTCCAGCGGCGCATGTGATCGAGTTTTCTGACAAGCTCTTTGTCCTCTTTCGACATTGACACTCGGGAAAGAGGCGGCATGGAATCCAACTGAGCCTGCTGGCTGACAATCCGGTTACGGCGCTCCCACTCTCCTCGAATGACAGAGATCAGTTCGGCCGGCGTCGGCGTAAACGTTTCATTTCCGATCCAGTAGTTCACAGCTGCTATCGCATCTTGGAAGGCCACAGGTGCAAAGACGATTTCCCAAGTGCTTTTCAGCTCCGGAGTAATTTCCTTGCCCTTGAGCACTCGGCACTTGTCCGTGAGGTAGAAAAAGAAATTCTCAAATTCGCTCGTTTTCATGACTGGCTCCCTCTGTTGCTACGTCTGCTGCTTCGTTTTTCTCGGATGACCTTGTTGTAAGCAAACGGATTGCTTCTGCACGGTCTGCCAAACGGGTCTCTGGGGATGTTCCACGGCGTGGCCATCGTCCAATCAACAAACCGGCTCCAGTGCTTGAACCACTCGCCTTCAGTGCGCAGGATCGTCATGTCGAAGTTGTTTTTGCGCTTGAAGTTGAAAAAAACCTTGCTCACGTCCAAATCCGGACGGTTTCTGCTGCAGTAATCCGCCCACGCTCTGGGAAGATCGCTCGGCATAGATTGCGGTATTCCGATCATTGCGTCTTTCATGTTCAAAACCTCATTTTTTGCATTTCGGCCATTGCGGCCTCAGATAAGCCCGAAGGCGGTGTCGGTGAGCCTGCGTTAGGGGCAGTTATCGGACCGTTTTTGATGTTCGAACGGTTTGGCCTTAGGTCTTGGATGTGGAGATTCCAAGTACGATTCCACCCATCATCGCTGCGGAGAGCTTTCGCAGTGTTCTTGCTCTGCCAGTAGTACGAAAACTCGGCAAAAACTTTGTAAGGGTCGAGGTCCGGGCGTATCTTCTCGCAGTGCTTCCGCCACTCTTCCGGCAATTCCTTCAAATCAAACCGGTGCGTAGCCTTGCGAGGTCGTGAAGTGGCTGGTCGGCGCTTGCCGACCGGCACTTCTTCTTCTGTTACTGCTACTGATACTGTTTCTGTTACTGTTACTGGCTTACAAGGGGCTTGTAAGGGCCTTATAAGGGGCTTGCAAGGGGCTTCACTTTCTAAAACAAGGGGCTCTAATTCAGGTTGAGTTTGAGAATTAAGGGGCTTATTCTCAGATTCGGAAGTTGCTCTAAGGCCCTTGTCTTCCGTACTCTGACAAGTTGCAAGGGGCTTATCCTCAGCTTGATTGTTTTCGGCCTGAGTCGCAGTCTGCACCGGCGCCGTCGGATCCGCTGCTTTCCGGATTATTTGATAGCCGAGATTGAAATCATCGTTGTAGCGGATAATGAATTCACGGCGAATGTTGTCCGGCATTTCCTCAATGTCTCGCATGAGGCTCTTCCAGCGATTGTCATCGGGGCTCAGCGCGTCAGCAATCTGGTAGCGGGCCATGTTGTAGACAAACACGTACTCGTCATCGTAGAAGCGGCAAAAGTCTGCTTCTTCCAATATCCGGATAGCGTTTTCGAGTTCGTCGTGCGGGATCCCCAGCTCGCCCTCGATGAGGTACTTGGGCATGTAGAAAACTCCGGACATTTCAGAGGCAGGACATGACATCAAATAGTCCTGCAGAACAATGGCCCACGGATTCCCTCTCAATGTCCGGAAGGAGCGGCTGCGCCACTTCCCGGTGAATATCTTTGCGTAACTTCTTTCTGATCGTTTCATGATGAATCTCTCTGTGATTCTTAATTTGATTTCCGGTCATCGGTTCCGATCTGGATTTCTCCCTGCAGGTCCCTGTCAAATCTTTCAAATAGCTGCTTGGCCATCTCTCGCCATTCAAGCTGCAAGTTGAACCCGCCTCGTTTCAGACAAGTTTTGAGAAGGAGGAGCTCCGGCCTGGTGAGCACCGGCATGTAATGTTCTCCGGAGACGATTTCACATGCGTCGACCGGCTCCCATGCCTCGATCTCGTCGGCCTGATCCATTTCTACGATGTTTGAATCGTTTTCCAGTGCGCAGCAGTCCTCAAACTCCTGAGATTCCGTGACAAACATCACTTCCGGATGGACGCAATCTTTGAATTTGACCAGATAGGCCCCGGCATACTCGCCGTTGGCCAAGTTGCCATCATAGCAGTCAAACGGAAACTCTTCCGTATGTGTGAGTACGATTTTCATTGTCAATTTCTCCTTTTTCTCCGTAACCGCCGTACATACATCCGGGCGGCATGCAGTTTTCGTTATTTGTCGGGATTCCTTTCCATTCATGGAGCGCCTGCCAGTAGAGCGGGATTGTCGCCTGCCAAATAGCCCTATTAACGTTTCGAGTGAGCCGGTTTTTTTCAAAGAGCCAGTTAATTCCCCTGAGAAAATCCCAGTGGGATACGTCTTGCGTACTGCGGCCATTTCTCAGCAGCGGGTAGAGAAACAACTCTAATTGATCATCCCTAGAGAGCTCGTAGCCTTCCCCTGTCAGCCTCATGAGATCCTCACCGTCGTGATCGGCTGCCAAGCTGTGACTTCGGATTCCGGATACATTTCCTCTAACTCATCCAGTCCAAACGCTCCATCCGGCGCCAGTACCTGAAACTTCCCGAGATCCTCGATAAAGAGTCCGACAATGTGCATGAACGTATCGGACTCAGGGTCATAGAGCTCAACAAGGATCTGATCCCCGTCCTTCCAGTCATAGTCTTCCCAATAGTCGTTATGCATGATCGGGACAACCGTGCTTTCGACAAAAAGTTTTGTTTTGCTCATTTCGTCCTCCAGTAGTCTTTCTCTCCCATCCGGCGCCACAACTCGGAAAAATCCTCGGAGGCCCAAATGTGCAGACAATGCTCGTGTTCATTAACGTATTCAGAGCGCGGCGGATGAAACTGCACCGCCGGCATCTCGTCGCCCAGTAGCTTTTCTTTGACAAAGCACATTTCGTCCCAATTGGGATTGCGGTTTTTGAGCGATACTGAGATGTGCAGCAGGTTCATTGTTTTGCCATCTTTGACGTACTCATGTACCGAGCTGATCACCGTCAGCTCCCTGCCCGTTGCCGGACAAACCATCAGCTCCGGATGCATTCCGAGCCTCTCCAATGTCTTTCTCTTTTCTTCGCTTATGCTTTTCATCTAATTTCTCCCTCATCTCTCTCCAGTGTTTCTGATAAGCCAGAATCTCTTCACGGTGCCGCTGGTAGTACGAGCGCTTCTTCTCCGTGTTTTTAGCCCTAGCCTCCGCCTGCTTTGCCTTTCGTTTTTCGATCTGCTCTTCCTCGGTCATCGTCTCTTTGACCGGGTGTTTCTTCAGGCTGAGCTGGCGAAACTCTTCAGTAACCGGTCCGCTTAACTGCTCTCCTGCCGTCCGATCAAAAAACGCATCGTTTTCGGAGTAGCCCTGCATCAGAGTCTTGTGGTAGCCGATATGGATCGTGAAATGCTTGATCCCCAGCTGCTCTTCAATCTGATACGGCGTCATACCGAGCCGGGCCAGCCTCAGAATCCTGTCTTCGAGCGTCATTGGGCCCTCTCGCGCTCCCGGGCTTCCATCTCTCTGAGCTTTTGTCTCAGACGATCTCTGAAGTCTTTGATTTCCGGACGGAGCGTCATCGGGAGGCTGTTGATCTCAAGGCAGATGCTCTCCAACTTTTTGAACATTCCGAGAACCCAATAAGCCTCTCCGACGCTGATCTCGATCTTGTCTTTCTTGCTCATTGAGCACCCTCGATCGCTCTCAGGATTCCCTCGTAGGTCTCCAGTGCGAAGTTTTGATTCAGCTTTTTGCGGCTGTCTTTCGTTCTGCGCTGTGTCTCGGTGATGCGATTGATCTCGTGCTGTATCGCAATCGAGAGAAGCGGAATCTCGAATTTGTCCGTGAGATTCAGTGCTGTCGATCTGACTTCTGTTGTCTTCTGTCTTGCCATTTGTCGTCTCCTTTGGAGGAAATAAAGTGTCGTATGGGTAAAGGAAGAATTGCCTAATCATCGGAGGCTGAATATTGCTGTTGTCCTGCAGGAGTCCGGCCTTGACGAGGGCTTTACGGAACTTGGCTTCTGCCTCGGGAGTGCGGTCCATAAAGCCGCCACATTCAGAGATCTGTGCTGACCCGTACTTTTCTCCAAACTTTTTGATGGGCTCAACGAGTTGGTCCCATGTTTTGCAAATCTGACTTGAAGCAGCTCTAAACGTCTCGAGCTGCTCTTGCGAGATGGGGCCGCAGTTCATTCTTGCTCTCCGGCAATTCGGTAGCTCTCAATCGGCTCCCAAGCCTCGATCTCGTAGTTCCGCTCGATCTTGTGAAACTTGTTGAACAAATAAGCTCGATCGGCCTCAACGTCTGCGCCCAGACGCATTAACTGGACCTCGGGGATGCCCAAGAGCTTCACGAAATACTTTTTGAAGTACCGCTGCTTTGACAAGTTCTCGTAATGGTTGGCAAACGGAAACGGTTCTTTGTGAGTTAGTTCGATGATCATGTCCTAGTCTCCACTGCCTGAGCCGGCCTGTTTGGCAGGTTCGGTCGTTTTGTTTGTTTTGGCCGCATAAAACTCCTTTAACGCTTCGTAGGTTTCTGAGGCTTCAGCTTCGCCCTGGCACTCAATCTCTCCATCGACTGCTTCTGCAGTGAGCGTGAAACAGTCGGACGGGTTGTCGGCTGAATAGACCAGTGCAACCGGACTGTTTTCATTGAGTTTTACCCAAGCTCGATACAACTCATAGGATTCGGTAGGAATAGTTAATCTCTTTAGCGATTCGAGTTTTGGAATGTTTTTTGACATCAGCTCCTCGAACTGCTCGTTAGGGAGCAAAGATGCAACAGAAGCGATAAAAGACAACTTGCACAGATCGGTCTCAAGGCGATCCAGGAGCTCCGCAAACTCTGCTTTCGCCTTCACCTTTCCAACAATGACGGTTCCGAAAAGAATTTTGAAAACGGGCTTACTCATGGCTATTCCTCCGAATATCTGAATGAGGCGCAGAAGTACGCAATGGCATGAATTTGCGCCCGGGAGAGCGACCGTACGCGGCAGTCCTCATCCTTGTCGAACAACAGGACGGATCCCGGAAGTGTGACGTTTGCGAAGTGAATAGAACGTTCGGCCTTCTGTGTGCTGAAAACCGCGCTCACAGGAAGATCAAATGCCACATCGATATACCTGCTGGTGACGTCTCTCAAATCTGTTGAGACATGCTTTTCAGCGGCCTCCCTGATGTTGTTTACTCGGATGACTTTGCCAATCGGGGCGCCGTTCGGGCCCGGGACGAGCTTCACGGCCAAGATGTCCGTTTCTTTATTTGCCATGATTTTTGCCTTTAGTTTTTTTGGTTTTGCCGGTTCTGCAGTAATCGGACCAATTAGTAATGGAGGAGCAGAATTTCTCGATGGCCAAAATTTCCAATGTGTTTAGAGAACGGTATTTGGATTCACAGTCCCTACCCAGCAAAAGAACATTCCCCAGGAACCCTAGATTTGCGAATCTCACGCGTTTGCAGAGGTTCTTGTCAGCCTCGTCGTTGTAAACAGCCGTAACCGACAGTGTGGCTGATACATCAACCTCTTCATCTGTCCTGGCAAATGTATATTGCTGGGGGCAGACAAGTTCTTTGATTTCTGCAAGGGTCGGATACACTCGGACGAACGTTCCCGCTGCCACGCCATTCGGGCCAGGCGTTAGCAGGACGCCTAACAATTCTTTTTCGGGTTTCATGAATTTTCCTTTGGTTGAGAGGCCTTCTCCCGGCGTAGGTGAACATGACGAAAAGAGAACCGCCGGGAGAAGACCGAAACTTTTACGCAAACACGCCCAAAAACTTGAGCATTAAATAGACAAGCCAAATAAACACAGCTACCGGCGCCGCAGCCATCGCCAGGCAAACCGTCACCAGTACAGTCAGGAAGATGAGGCCGCCGACGGCGTTCAGGATTGCAAAGAAGCCTTCTTTATTTGTCATGGTCCTTCTCCTTCGCCAGTTCGCTGTATCCGCCGAGCCAATATCTAGACGCCCAGCGTTTGTTACGGGCCTCGGCCCATGGATTCCACGGGCTGTCTTCCGGAACTTCAATCGTTTGGCCTTCGCCGATCTTCACCAGCGCCTTCGTGCAAAACTCTTCGTAGGTCTGACAACCGGATTTGAGGAATCCTCTTGCCGGGAACATGTCCGGAAAAACATCCGGGAATCCGAACTTATCGTCTGCCGGTCTTTCCTCTCTGTAAAGAATCGTCATAACGTCGAAATTGAACGTCCTGCACCACAGCTCAAAAATCTCCGGATTGACGCGAGGAGGATTCAAGTGCTTCACGTAACGCATGGCTTGAATCCCGATAGCAACAGCACCGTAGGAAGCGCCGTTCTTGTACTGTTTAGACAATTCCTTTAGCCAGCCGATCTCGCGATCAATCGCTTTGAGCCTAAGTTCCAGCTCTTTGACGCCGTTGGCGCTGGCAATCCATCGATGGCCGATGTGAAGTAAAAAACAAGGTGTGCTCATAGGTTCCTCCATGCTTGGTCAAAGCCGGCAAAGTCCTCGCATTCCCGCGCGATCTCCTCAAAATCCTTTGCTGAGAACGAATCAGCTCCGCAGAGGGCTCCCCGCTTTAAAAACAAGGTCCTTCCGAAATAGCGCTTACCTTGAAATAGGAAGGATTTGGCTCTTCCTTCCTCGGAAGCGGAAAATGCGTGCAGCCACTTCCTTGAGCGCAGCTGAAAGTAAGAATGATTGAGAAGAGTGCTCCCCAAGGCGTCATAAAAGCTTTCGAGATCGTTTGAGATCATGAGGGCTCGGCCTCGAGGCTTTTCATTCGTACCCGGGTCTAAGACGGCAACAGCGATGTACACCCCTATGCGGGACTCGAGGAGACGGTGCCCCGCTTTCTGAGAAATTGCGAAATCGCAGCAGAGTTTTTGAATTCGGACAATCTCTTCTTCTGAAAGATCACGGAAGGTGTCGCACTCCC
>ULRK01059706.1_pt1 | contig 30972 bp, 33 predicted proteins | sample 1955341 | NCBI WGS metagenome assembly ULRK01 (sample SAMEA4835680, study PRJEB28245) | human gut metagenome | biome: gut microbiome; material: fecal sample | place: Denmark | collected 2008
CAACGAGTTCAACGAGGCCACCGGCCTGCTGAAGGACCTGTAAATTGAACCCCAAACGGGCCATAAAGCTTCCTGGGAAGCTTTATGGCCCGTTTTTGCTGCGTGAAAGCACAGTATGCTTTTTTCCATTTCCCTCCTTTCGCCATCACCTGAAAAACCGCGAAAAGAGGAGGGAACCCGTATCATGTCCGGATCCTCTCCTCTTTCTATAAACGGAAATACCCCTGTCACACGCAGGTAAAGCCGCCGTCCACCATCACAGTGCTCCCCACCGTAAAGCTTGCCTCGTCACTGGCGAGAAACACAATGACCCGGGCGATTTCTTCAGGCTGCCCCAAACGACCGATGGGAAACAGCTTTGCAAATTCATCCAGTCCGCCGATGCCCTCCATCAACGGCGTCAGCGTGCCGCCCGGGCAAACACAGTTGACCAGAATATTTTCCTTGGCATATTCCGCGGCCATGCTCTTGCTAAGCTGGATCACCGCTCCTTTGGTGGCGGAATAGGCATGCAGGCCCCATGCGCCCACAGTGCCGGCTGTGGAGCCGATGTTAACGATCCGCCCATAGCCGTTTTTCCGCATCAGCGGCAGGATATACTTACTCATCAGAAAGATACTGGTCACATTGAGCGCAAAAATTTTTTCCCACTGCTCCAGCGCCAGCGTTTCCACCGTGCCATCCACCGACATTCCTGCATTGTTGATCAGGATATCCACTTTGGGGTAATCTCGAGCGATCCGGGCACAGAGAGCCGCTATCTGCTCCGGATCAGAGAGGTCGCAGGCATAAAATTTTGCGCCCCGCTTTTCCAGCTCCGCCCCCTTTTCCGCACTGCGGCCAACCGCCAGCACCTGTGCGCCCTTGGCCATCAGTTGGCGAGCCGTTTCCTCACCGATCCCGGAGGTCGCCCCGGTCACGATCGCAACTTTTCCGCAAAAATCCATTATTCTTCCTCCCTCAGCGGTATTCCTGCACAAGCATCATCTGATTAGCGGCATGCGCCACCTCCAGCAGCTTGATATTCCCTTCTCCCATCAGGGCGCTAAGCCGCGCATCCGCCTCCGCCACCCAGTTGGGATCCACCGCCTCCAAAGAGGCTTTGTCCTTCCAATACACAATGTTGCGTACATAGCCGGGGCGGTCACTGCTCACCCATACCTCAGAGCCCATGAAGCCCGGCCACTTTTCCAGCCCCTGCGTAAAGCAGGTAAAGTCCCCTTCCAAATACCGGTCCAAAAGTTCCGGAGCAATCTGGAATACCAGTTCCTCTACGATCAGAGGGTTTTCATATTTCTTGCGCTGCATATATTCTTCCTCCTGTTCAGTTATCGCTCACTGGCTTCGCCGGTATAGCCGCAATGGCAGGAACGCATGGTGGAACAGCACGTGGCCGCTCACCAGCTCATCCCCCTCCAAGGCATAGCGAATATCCCCCATGCGGAACAAGGTGCTGCCGGGCGCCAGCTCCAGCTTTTGGGCCACGGCGCCGTGCACCTGACAAAAATCAAGCTCCGCCACAGTCGTATTGGCCTGCCTCAGGCAAAAGATCTCCAAAAATTCGCAGAGACTCAGATCCTCAAAATCTTTCCATTTTTGATAGTCAAATTTGAAATTACTCTTGCGGTAGTAGGCAAGGCTGTAAAGTACCGGCTTTCCGTCCCCGCAGAATACCCGCTCCAAGCGCAGCAGCGGTTCGCCGCAGGTTTTAAGTGTGGAGCCTTGGGCAAGGCCCTCCGCCGCCTCACAGTCCACCCACCGCTCATCCGTCAGCCGAACGGAAGGCTCCATCCCATGCAGCCGGATCAAATCCATGAAATCTACCTGTTCATCGATCCTCGGCCCCAAGCGGCATATATGGTCGTTGATCAGGATGCCTTTTCCCCGGCGGCGGCTGACATATCCGCGCGACTCCAGCTCGCCCAGCACATCGCGGATCAGCACCAGACTTACGCCGCACATCCTGGCCATTTCCTCACCAGAGGGAAGTCTGTCCTCTCCTGCGCTGAGTTTCTGCTGGATCAGGCGCAGAACCGTCACCTTTGTTTTGGCATACGCCTTGTCCGGCGTCTTCATATTTTCAAGACTCATTGCACTCCGTCTCTCCGTAAATAATATTTTTATAAATAAATCATATTTATCTATTGCAATCAGATTTATTTTATGATAATCTATTTTCAAGAGATAGTCAAGTGTTTTTCCAAAGCGGATTCCTGTATTTCCGGTGCAGCGACACCTGTGTATATTTTTTAATTCGAGGAGGAAGTCACCATGAAAAAAACAATCGCGTTTCTACTGTCTCTGGTTATGGCGCTCAGTCTGCTGACCGCCTGCAGCACCCAGAAGGAGCCAAATAGCCCAAACAAAGGCGGCAACACTTCTGACCCGAGCAATCTGAAAATCGGCTTGGTCCTGACCGGAAGTGCCAACGACGGCGGATGGAACCAGATGGCTGCCGACGCCGCTTCCACTGTTGCAGCCAAATATGGTTGCACAGTAAATTTCTCCGAGTCTGTTGCAACCACAGATATTGAAAACACCATCCGCGGGTATGCCGATGCCAAATACGACATCGTGTTCGCCCATGGTGCAGAGCTGTTTGATGCTTCCAAGCAAGTTGCCAAGGATTATCCCGATACTAAATTTATCAACAGTTGCGCCTTCTCCGGGCAGGAGCCAAATCTCACAGGCGTTGACTTCGGTGCATATGAACTGGGCTTTTTGAACGGCTTGGCCTGTGCCTACGCTACAGAGGCAAAGAAGGTTGGCGTTATCATTGCCGTGGAGAGTGACTCCATGCTGACTTGGGTAGAGGGCATCAAGGACGCTGTGAAATACGTGGATGAAAGCATTGAGGTCGTGGTTGTTGCCACGGGTAGCTTTGACGATCCCATCAAGGCCAAGCAGGCCACCGATGCAATGGCTTCCAAGGGCTGCGATGTGATTACCCAAAATGCAGACGCCTGCGGAAACGGCGCCGTAGAGGAATGCGACGCCTTGGGTCTGGTGAATGTGGGCGCTGTGGGCGACCAAAGCGCTTACGGAGAAAGCTGCTTCCTGTCCGTGATACAGGATGCCCATCAGGGCATTGCGGCTGCTATCGATGAGGCAATCAACGGCACCCTGAAGCCCGGGCCTGTGGTCATGGGCGCCAATGCAAACGTGGTGTATCTCACCGGTTACACGGGCAAATACGCTAACCTCCTCACCGATGAGGAAAAAGCCACCCTGCAAAGCGTCTGGCAGCAGGCTCATGACGGCGTTGATCTGCACACCCTCACCAAGTAAATCTCCGTACTGAAAAAAACACCGAGGAAGGCTCCTTTGAAGGGGCCTTCCCCGGTGTTTATTTGTCAAGGAAGTCCGAAGAAAGTGCGCCGAGCTGCGCAGTGAATTTCTTGCCCTGTACGGTGCGCGCTGAACAGCAGGGTGCCTTATGAGGTATTTATGCTTCTGCGGACGTTTTCTCCTCCCGCCGCTTTTGATATGCCTCCAGATACCGATCCAGATAGACCTTGTTGACAGTGGCAGAGATCGTATTGCGAAGCAGGTCCTTTTCATCGGATTGAGTTTCGCCTATTCCCTGCCTTGCAGGTGCTATGCCAAAGGCCGCGCCAAGCATATTTTCGAACTCGTCGCAGAAATAGTCATAGGCAGTCTGAAGCGCATAGCTGTCCTCCTGTATGCCAAACATCATCCGAAGCCCATCAAGCGGAACGACAGGCTTGACCACGGCAATAAAGAGCAGGCGCGCAAGGTGCTGGGCGGTGTACAGCTTTTTCTGTGGTGCGGGGATCAGCCGCTGCTTGACATAATTGCTTACCATAGAGCTTGTCAGCGCAGGCTCCCCCAGTATTGCCAGGTGAGAATTGACATAGCGTACCACCTGTTCCAAATAAAGGCCGACGTCAGGAATCTGCGCATAACGGGGCAGACGGAATTCCTCAATATTCACAGTTGTGTTCTTCCCTTCATATTCTATGCCTCTATTATATACGATTTCGGCCAATAGTTCAACTGTTCCCGAAAATGTTTTAATCGGTTTTATAAAAACGGTTGACGGATTGAGAGAAAACTGGTAATATTCTTATACCGGTTTTTCAAAACCGGAGGAAATGCCTTTTGCTATTAGGAGGTTTTACCATGACTCAGCTTCGCATTGCCGCAGACTCCAGCTGTGATCTTCTGGCGCTGGAGGGTTTGGACTTTGTCGCCGTTCCCCTTACCATACGAACCGACACGGAGGAATTCCGAGACGATGCCGCCCTCGATGTAAGCAAGATGGTCAGCACGCTTCGTAATACCAAGGGCCGCTCCTACAGCGCATGCCCCAATATTGCGGATTGGGAGGATGCCTTGGGCGAGGAGGGCGACGTAATTGCCTTTACCATCACAAGCAGCCTCTCGGGCAGCTACAGCGCGGCTTGCGCCGCAAGGAAGGCCTGCATTGAGCGCAATCCCACTCGGCGCATCCATGTTGTCGACACCCTGTCTGCCGGCCCCGAAATGATGCTCCTCATTGAAAAGGTGCTGTCCGCACTGCGCTCCGGCGCGGACTTCCACGATGTGTGCCGGGTGGTAGAGGCATACCAGCACCAGACCCACCTGCTCTTTGCGCTGGAATCCATGCATAATCTCGCCCAGAACGGACGGGTCAGTAAGCTCGCCGCGACTATGGCGGGCGTTCTTGGCATCCGCGCCCTGGGGCAGGCCAGCCTTGAAGGAACCCTTGAGATGCTTGAAAAATGCCGTGGGCTAAGAAAAACACGGGCGTCCATGCTGCGGGAAATGGAGCGCTTCGGCTACAACGGAGGCAGCGTCCGTATCGGGCATTGTCAGAATGCGGCCCTTGCGCTGGAGCTTGTCACCGAGATTCATCAGCTTTTCCCCGAGGCGGATGTTAAAAGCTATCCCCTGCGCGGCCTTTGCAGCTATTACGCCGAGTACGGCGGCATTATGCTGGGCTTCGAGTCGTGAAAATGCATACGCGGATGCAGGCGGTGGAGATCCTGCATCTGGCGGTACGTATTCTGACGCTGCCGCCGATCGTTATCGGCGTAACCCTGCTTTTGATGTACGCCCTGGAAGGATTTTTGACGCTGCGGGAGCTGCTGGTGTGCGAGCTTTTTTTGCTGCTCATCCCCATTGCGGCATACCCGCTGCGGGAAATCCTTCACATCGGAAAGGACCGGCGGAAAGGGCAGCGCAGTACGGCGCTGGTATGTAGCGCCGTCGGATACATTGCAGGCTTTCTCTGGTCACTGCTGGCACCCTGCTCATGGCTTGTCCATATTCTGTTTCTCTCCTACGTTATTTCCATCGCGGGCCTGCTGCTGCTCAATGTCGGGCTTGGCTTTCATGCAAGCGGCCACGCCTGCAGTACAACGGCTCCGGCACTTCTGCTGACTTGGAAGCTGCACCCCCTCTTCATCATACCGTCTGTGCTGCTAATCGTGGCGGTATACCGCTCCTCCTTGAAGCTGTCGCGTCACACGCTGCCCCAGCTCCTGGCCGGCTCGGCGGTGAGCCTCCTGGCCTGCGGGATTTCCACCCTGTTCTACGGAACCGGTTAAGGCAGCGTTCCCCTCTATTAAAATGCCGCGCCTACTGATGATCCCGAAAACCTGCGCCTACATCTGGATCATCGTTATGGGGCTGCAGCTGTTGTTCCGCGCTGCTTGAGGAGAGTGTGCAGCAGCATGAGTCAGAAAAGATATTCCATCATCTACAGCAGCGTGACCGGCAAATAGAGGAACAGCGCGAGCGCTCGCGCTGTTCCTCTATTTATGGGGATATAGCCGCAGGGATAAACCCTTGTTTAACTCGTCCGGGCTTTAAGTCAGCTCAAATGCGACACAATAGCCTCCCTACCCGCCTGCCGGGATGGATATCTCAAACACAGCGCCGGGCTCCCCATTGCGGGCGCGGATGGTTCCCTTGTGCAGGTGGATGATTTCTTTTGTCAGCGCAAGGCCAATGCCGGTTTTTCCGCTTTCCCCCATATAGAAACGATCAAAGATATGGGGAAGATCCGTCTCGGCGATGCCGTTTCCATCATCCTGTATCCGGATGGTCACGTGCCGCTTATCCGCGCGGCAGGTCAGGCGCAGCTCACTGCGGGCATATCGCAATCCGTTGGTCAGGATGTTCGTGACCGCCCTGCGCATCTGCGTGTCATCGCATTTGACCATAACGGGCTCCTCGGGGAAATCCGGCACAATGGCGATGCCGCTATGGGCGGCTGCCGGCTCCACGGTGCGAAGGCTGTCGTAGAGCAGCTCCCGAAGATCCACCTTTGAAAGCGTAAGCTGCCGCCCCATGTCGAGCCGGGAGATGTCCAAAAGCTCCTCCACCAGCTCCGTCATGCGGTCGCTTTCCGCCAATATCACCTCCGCCGAGCTGCCTGCCTCCATCACCCCCGCCTGTATGCCCTCCGCATAGCCCTGTATCGCCATAAGCGGTGTTTTCAGCTCATGAGAGGCGTTCTGGAAGAAGGTCTGCTGCCGTTCCGCCTCGTTTTCGATATCCCTGCCAAACCGGAAGCCCAGCAGGCACATGACGGAGGAAATTGCAAGCAGCACCGCAAAGAACATCCCGTTCAGTGTCACGATATAGCGTGTGATCGGGCCGATGTCTATGTACATGATGTAGGAGTATGGAGCTTCTGCATCGCCGTAGTCCTCCTGCACGGACATAAAAATCAGGTGGTGCCTACCCGTCCTAAAGGAATAACACTGATCCAGCGCGATGTTCCGATTGCTGCAGTAGGCCAGCAGCTCCTTCTCCAATTGGTAGGTTTCCTGTCTCCATCCGCTTGGCCGGTAGCCATCCTCCAGCTCCAGAAAGACAATGCTGGGCGTAAGGAAGTGTTCCTCCTCCCCGTTGTCCCAATCGCTGTTAGGGATCGTTCCGCTGTCTGTATAGGGGATGGTGCGGTTTTGGTACCTCGCCTCACTGATGAGCGCCTTTTTTGCCTCTCTTACAAAGTGAGCCGGGATAATGACGTTGACCGCCAGCATGAAAAGGGCAAAGAGCAGCAGCGCCGCGCCGAGGATCAGATACACGATCCGCTGCTTGATGTTCTTCATACGCTCTCCGCCCCCTTCAGCCTATACCCAAAGCCCCAGATCGTAGTCACACTGACGCCGCTGCCTGCCTGCAGCAGCTTTTTCCGGATACGGCGAAGGGTTTCGTCCGTCACACGGGTCTCCACCTCCGAATCGAAGCCCCAGACTGCGTTGAGCAGCTCCTCGCGGGAGTAGGCTTTCCCCGGCTGCCTCATCATATAGCTAAGCAGCCGCAGCTCGGTTTGGGTCAGCGCAACAGGTGCATTCCCGCAGAGGACGGCGTTTTCCGTAGCGGAATAGCGGAGATCCCCATAGCACAATTCGTCTGCTGTCGCTGCCGCTGTTTTCCCCCTGTCCATCTCCACCCGGCGCAGCAGGGCTCTCACCTTCATGAGCAGGATCGTGGGCCGAAAGGGCTTGGTGAGATAATCATCGCCGCCCTGGCTGATGCCCATGACATAGTCCAGCTCGCTGTCCTTTGCCGTGAGCAGAATGATGGGAATGTCGGAAACAGAGCGAAGCTCCCGGCACACGGTAAGACCGTCCGTGCCGGGCATCATAATATCCAAAATCACAAGCTCCGCCGGCTCCTGCTGAAAAGCCGCCAGCAGTGCATCTCCGCTTTCAAAGGAGCGCACTTCATATCCGTCGCTTGTAAGGAAGCTGTGCAGCAGCTCGCGTATGCTCTTTTCGTCATCAGCCAGATAGATGGTGTGCCCCACAGCGTCCTCCTTGTAAGCAGCGCCAAATGCTGCGCACAGGCGCAGCATCGGCGTGGTATTGAGTCTATCGTATCAGAAAAGGCCTTCTCCATCAAAGAGGGCAGATGCCGCTTTCACAGCCTGTGTTCCCCCAAACGGAATTGTTCAGCTCGCAGAGTCGGTTGTCAATCTCCACCAGGCGGTTGTAGTCGGTGACAAGGGCCTCCTTTTCCGTATCGGTCAGGACATTCAGGCTGCGGATAAAGGAAATCTCATCGTAGTTATCGAAGTTATAGTCATCCGGCAGGCCAAAATATGCCTCATCCACCTTGTCCCACAGGTCTGCATTCTTCTCGCTGATCCGGTCATACTCCTGCTCCAGGGTGTCGATCTCATCCAGCACCTTGGGGTCGGCCTTTTCCAGCGCCTTCTCGTAAAGCGGCATATTGTCGCAGGAGGGCAGCTTCGCATACAAGGCCTCCATCTCAGTATCCAGGCCGTTCAGCTCCTTGATGTCCGCCAGAAGCGTTTCCTTCTCCGCTTCCGTCAGGGCGTTGGTGCTGCGGATAAACGCTGCTTCGTCAAAGTCTGTGAAGTCGTAGTCCTCGGGCAGTGCATTGCAGACCTCGTCCAGCTTCTCCCACAGTGCGGCGTTCCTCTGGAAGACGGCGTCGCTCTTTGCTTCCACTGCCTCGATCTGCTCCCAAATTGCGTCCTCATTCTCCGTGGCGATGGCAGCTGCCGGCTCTGCCGTGTCAGGCGTTGCCGCAAAGGCTACGGCAGTTGCGCCGATGGCCGATACCGCCAATGCCAGTGTCAGCACAAGGCTCCAAATCGTTTTCTTCTTCATGGTATGTTACGCTCCTTTTTGAAGTATTTGGGGTCGTGTATCAACCTTGTCTACATGATACCAAAAGCGCCTTCGGACTTCTCCCGCAAAAGTGCGGAGAAAGTGTCACAAAAGTGCAACAGGGCCAATTGGGAGATTCCTCCTTTTTTTGAGGAGATAAAAATCCGCTTGTCAGCTCATATCGGCGGCAAGGGCCTGGTCGATGAGCTTTTGCAGCGTCTCGGCCTGTTTCTTTTCTGTAATGGCACCTACGATGGGTTCTCCCACGATATTGCCGTTGCGGTCAACTACATAGGTGGTGGGATAGGCAAGGATATTCGAGGTAAACTTTCCCGCCTCACTGTCGGAGGCGAAATATACATTCTGATAGGTTGCGCCCTTCTTCATCAGCACATCCTTTGCCTCTGAAATTGCCGCTTCGTCGCCGCCCAGCGTGAAGGTGTTGACGCCGATGAGTGTGCCGCCCTTTTCAGCAAGCTTCTTGTTCAGCGCATCCAGCTCGGCAAGCTCGCCCACACAGGGGTTACAGGTGGTAAACCAGAAATTCACTACCGTGACAGCGTTGCCGGAGAACAGCTTATCGCTCTTCACCGTGTTCCCGTTCAGGTCCTTGCCCTCAAAGGAGGGGAACTTCTTCATGCTGCCGTCATTGGGCGGCGTGGTCGTGTTGCTGCCTGCAGGCACACTCATGTCGCCATCCAAGGATTTCCGCGCCACTTCAGGGTATTTTTTCTCAATCATGGTCAGCTTGCTTTCGATGTCACGAATCTTCTCCGCTTCTCCCTGAAGCAGCTTCAGCTCATCCGCCGTAAACTGATCCTTGGCGGATTCGATGATGTACTGAGCAGAAATTCGCCATAGTTTTTGCCGTCCTCCTGCATAGTCATGCCTTTGTCAGCCGCCATAAATACCTTTTCCCACAGCTCGGTATTCTTTGAGAGAATAGCATTTTCCTGCGCCATCAGATCCTTGTGCATGGCAGCCGCTTCCTCGGCATTCTTCGGGTCGCTTCCCATTCCATCCTTTTTGTCGCCGCTCTTTGTGCCGCAGGCCGCCAGAGACAGCACCATCAGTGCGGCAAGCAGCAGCGCCAGCAATCTGCCGGTAGTATTCATTTTATTCATCCGTTTTGTTCCTCCTTGTTATTTTTGTTTTTTCTGCGGCTTTCTGCCGCCTCTTTTTTATTCTTATCATCTCCGAAGCCGTAGCGAAAGCACACGGCGCCCGTCGGGCAGGTGCGGATGCACATCCCGCAGCGGATACACTCGGCATGATTGGGCGTCCTTGTCACATCCACATCCATCTTGCATACTCTGGCGCATTTTCCACAGGAGACACACTTGTTTTTGTCCACCTTCATTTGGAATAGAGACACCCGATTCAGCAGCGCATAGAACGCGCCCAGCGGGCAGAGCCACTTGCAGAAGGGCCGGTAAAGCAGTACGCTCAGCACGATCACCACCAGCAGGACGCCGAATTTCCAGGTAAACAGGCTGCCCAGCGCCGCTCGTATGCCGGCATTGGCAAGGGACAGCGGGATGGCCCCCTCCAGCACGCCCTGCGGGCAAAGGTATTTGCAGAAGAACGGATCGCCCATGCCTACATCGTTCACAAGGAACGCCGGCAGCAGAATTACCATCACCAGCAGAACGGCGTACTTGATGTATCGCAGTGGCCTCAGCTTCTTTGTGGAGAGCTTCTTCGTGGGGATCTTGTGCAGCAGCTCCTGAAGCCAGCCAAAGGGACACAGAAAGCCGCAGATGAAGCGCCCCAGCAAAACTCCCAGCAAAATGAGAAAACCTGTGATATAATAGGAGAAGCTGAATCTCGACGAACCCACCACCGCCTGAAACGCACCGATAGGACAGGCGCCGGAGGCCGCCGGGCAGGAGTAGCAGTTCAGCCCCGGCACACAGACGGTTTTCCCTGCTCCCTGATATATTCCGCCCTTGAGAAGGTTCGGCAGGTGCAGGTTGGTCAATAAAGCGGCCCCCGCCTGTATCCAGCCACGGAAGCGAGAGAGCATCTGTGACACGCCCGAAAACTTTTTATCCAATGCCCACACACTCCAAACACAATTTAATTGCTTTGCTCAATACTACCGCCGCTTCGCCGCGCCAGATACCGAAGCACAGCATGACGACTCCCGCTATCAGCAGCGCGGCCTGCACCAAAATCCTTTTTACATGGCCCAATTTCATCACCCCTTCGTTTTTTCTGCCAACATCATAGCGCAGGAGAGTTAAATTCCCTGTTAAGAACGAAAATTTAACGCAAATCTTATCTGTTTTTGCTATAATTAGGAACAACATAAAAATAAAAAGGAGGGCTCCCATGCGCCTTTTGATAATTGAAGATGAACGCGCCCTGTGCGAGACCATCGTCCGCAGCCTGCGGCGTCTGGCATACAGCGTGGACTACTGTTACGACGGTGAGAAGGCTCTGGAGCTGCTGAGCGTGGAGCGCTACGATCTGGTTCTTCTTGATCTAAACCTGCCGGGCAGGGATGGCATGGCGGTGCTGCGCACCCTGCGGCAAACGGACCGCGAGACACGGGTGCTGATCCTCTCCGCCCGCAGCGAGGTGGAGGACAAGGTGCAGGGACTGGACGCCGGGGCAAACGACTATCTGGCAAAGCCCTTCCACTTGGCGGAGCTGGAGGCCCGCATCCGTAGCCTGACCCTGCGGCAGTTCACCCAAAAGGATGTGCTGCTGCGCTGCGGAGCCTTGGCCTTTGACACCCGCTCCCGCACCGCCTCCGTTAACGGGCAGGCCATGACGCTGACCCGTAAGGAGACAGGGATCCTGGAATATTTGATGGTTCACCAGGGACGACCGGTAAGTCAGGAGGAAATGATGGAGCATGTATGGGACAATAGTGTGGACAGCTTCAGCAACTCCATCCGGGTCCATATCTCCGCCCTGCGCAAGAAGCTCCGTGCCGCGCTGGGCTATGACCCCATCCGAAACCGCATTGGTGAGGGCTATCTGATGGGAGGTGAGGAGCTATGAGGCGTCTTTCTCTGCAGTGGCGCATCACCCTGATGACGGTCCTGCTCACCGGCGTCACCTGCATCGCCATGAATCTTCTGCTCTGCTCCTCCGGTGTATACTATATGGATACGATCACAGATACCCTGCAGGGAGACAGCACCGTTATTCTGAACAGTGAAGGAGCAGAGAGCTTTGATCCGCAGCTCATAACGCCTAACGAGAATCTGGCCATCGTTGTCAATGGGGCACAGGGGCGTTTTCGCACAACCAACTGGTACATTACGGCGGTCGTGACTGTATTGAGCGGTATCCTGGCCTATTTTGTCAGCGGACGCGCTCTGAAGCCCCTACGCAGCTTTGCCTCGCAGGTGGAGAAGGTGCAGCTGAATAATCTTGCCGATATGAGGATCAATGAGGACGTTTTGCCGGAGTTTCGGCAGCTGAGTCACTCCTTCAATCAGATGCTGGAGCGGCTGAACAATGCCTTTGCTGCCCAGCGGCAGTTCACCGGCAACGCCGCCCACGAGCTGCGCACCCCCCTGGCGCTGATGCAGGCACAGCTGGAGCTGTTCTCTGCAGAGCATCCCGACGTGCTGCCGGAAACGGCAGAGTTTCTCACGCTTTTGCGGGAGCAGACGGAACGGCTGACCCAGATGACCAAAACGCTGCTGGAAATGAGCAATTTGCAGCAGGTGGCGCGCAATGAGCATATCCAGCTCGCCCCCATGATTGAGGAGATTTTCACAGATCTTGCGCCGCTGGCGGAGAAAAATGACATTGCGCTGGAGGTGGAGGGTGACGGTGCCATGATTGGCAGCGATGCGCTGATCTATCGCCTGCTCTTTAACCTGACAGAGAACGCCGTCAAGTATAATCGTCACGGCGGCTCGGTGCGAGTCACTGTCTCACAGGAGTCGGAAAAGCTCCTGATCCGCGTCTCAGACACCGGCCGCGGCATCCCGGAGGAATTTCAGCGCAGCATCTTCCAGCCCTTCTTCCGGGTGGATAAGTCCCGCAGCCGGGAGTACGGCGGTGCGGGGTTGGGCCTCTCGCTGGTGTGGGAGATTGCCGAGCTCCACGGCGGCTCCGTCCGGGTGACGAAGAGCTCGGACAGGGGCACCACCATTTTGGTGGAGCTGCCGGTTCAGTGATATGGCGTGCAATTCTCCGGTGAGCAGTTTGCCGAACGGAAAAAATGTGTCGCATTTCAAATAAATAAACTGCGCAGCGGGAGCGACCCAAAGGTCGCTCCCGCTGCATGTTGTTATCCCTGAATCTGTTCCTTCTTTATTCCAGTGTGTCCGCAAAGGCCGCTATGGCCGCCAGGCCATCCTTTAGGGTCTGCTTATCACAGGCATAGCCAATGCGCATGCTGTGGGGCTGCTCGAAGCAATCACCGGGGGTGACAAAGGCCCCGGTTTTATGATACATCTTCTTGCAGAACTCGTAGGATGGGATGTCATAATCATAGTATACCAAGGCTGTGGTGCCCGCCTTGGGCTTGGTGTAATAGAAATGCTCGTGCTCGTCCACCCAGGCATCCAAAATTGCCAGGTTTTCCCGGACGATGGCCTGATTCCGCCTCAGCATCACATCCCTGTGGGCCAGGGCAACGGAGGCCGCCGCATCGTCAAACAGGCCACAGCTGATGAGGTTATAATCCCGGTGGGACAGGAATGCCTTCAGCGCCGCCGCGTCCCGGGTGGCGATCCAGCCCAGGCGAAGTCCCGCCAGAGAGAAAACCTTGGACATGCTGCTGACAGAGATCCCCTTTTCATACAGATCCGCTATGGAGGGGCACCAATCATCGGTCTGGGTCAGGTGGCGGTACACCTCGTCGCAGAGGATATAGGCATCCACACTGCGGGCAATGTCCACGATCTGCTGCAGCTGCGCCTCGCTCATCAGCGCGCCGGTGGGGTTGTTGGGATTATTCAGGCAGATCATCTTTGTCTCCGGCGTTACCAGGGCCTTCAGCTCCGCCAGATCCGGCAGGTAGTCGTTCTCCTGTTTGAGATGCATAATGGCCACATCCGCGCCGAGAGCCTCCGGGATGGAGTAGAGCTGCTGGTAGGTGGGCATGATGCTGACCACCCGATCCCCGGCGGAAATAAGGGAGCAGAACACATGGTGATTGGCCCCCGCCGCGCCGTGGGTGGGCACCACCTGGTCCGGCTGCACGGTCTTATACAGCCCGCAGATGCCGCTGCGCAGGGCGGGGCTGCCCAGTATGTCGCCATAGGTCAGCCGCTTGGCACAGAAATCTGCCAGGAACCGGGCCTTATCCTCCCCCGCCAGGGCAAACAGCCGGTCCAGGGACACGGAGTCCACGCAGGTCTCTGCGATATTAAAGCGTGCGCCCACTTCATATTCATTCATCCATTCTTCCACGGCAAAGGGTTTGATGTACATAGCATTTTCTCCTTTTCTTGTAAAAAAATATAGGCATCCATGGCCAAATCTTATCCAGCAGATGCCGGAATACCTACGATTCGGTCACGGATGCCTGTGAGCCCCTCAGCCGGTGCCAAGGGAAGCATTTCCTATTCAGCTTGCTTTGTATTATAGCACAGGAAATGCATTTGTCAAGAGGAATATGAATAAATATTCATCATGCATTTGTAGCCCCGCACTTTTTTCTTGTCCGATCCAATCGCATTATAGTTCTTCATGCTCTCTTTACACCGGAAAAGCAGGGTGTTCTTGACAAACACACAAATACGCGTTACAATGTTCACAAAAGAGGGAGGTGCGTAAATTGTGAACATAGCAGAGTGCAACATTCTGATGGAACTGCAGCGCAGCGGCTCCACGTCCCAGCGCGCCCTGGCGCGGGCGGTGGGCCATTCTCTGGGGGTGGTGAACCGCTCCCTAAAGGCCCTGCACGAAGCCGGTTATACAGATGATGGCTGCCGTCCCACGGAGAAGGCCGCGGCGGAATTCCGGGCCCGGCAGCCGCGGCAGGCGGTTATCCTGGCGGCCGGGGCCGGCATGCGAATGATCCCCCTGAATATGGAGGTATCCAAGGGCCTGCTGGAGGTCAACGGTGAAGTGCTCATTGAGCGGCTGATCCGACAGCTGCAGGAGGTCGGTATCCGAGAGATTTATGTGGTTGTCGGATTCATGAAGGAAAAATACGAATACCTAATGGACGCATACGGTGTGGAACTGATCGTCAACCCGGAATATGCGTTGAAAAACAACCTTCACTCCCTGTATCTGGCCCGGGAACACCTGACAAATGCCTATGTAATCCCCTGCGACATCTGGTGCAGCCACAATCCCTTTTCCCGGGAGGAGCTGTACTCCTGGTACATGGTCACAGACCGGTTCGACCATGACAGCAGCGTCCGTGTTAGTCACAAGGGGGAGCTGATAGCCGTGTCCAAGGGCACGGCCGGGAATTCCATGATCGGCATCTGCTATCTGACGCAGCCGGATTCCGACACCGTCTGCACCCGGCTGGAGGCCATGAACGCCGAGCCGCGGTATGACGATGTCTTTTGGGAGGAGACCCTGCGGGATAAGGGCCGCATGATCGTTCCCGCTCGGCTGATGGACGCCGGAGAGGCCGTGAGCATCAAAACCTTTGAGCAGCTCAGGGAGCTGGACAGTCAATCCGACCACCTGAAAAGCGAGGCCATCCGAACCATCTGCGATGCGCTGCACGCGGACATGGAGGAGATCACTCAGGTCACCGTTCTGAAAAAAGGAATGACCAATCGCTCGTTCCTGTTTTCCTGCAAGGGTAAGCGCTACATCATGCGCATCCCCGGAGAGGGTACAGCTCAGCTGGTGGATCGCCGCCACGAGGCCGCCGTATACCAGGCAATCCGGGAGAAAAACATCTGCGATGACATCGCCTACATCAGCCCCGACAACGGCTATAAAATTACGGAATATCTCGCCGATGCCCGGGTGTGCAACCCGGAAAAGGCCGAGGATGTGCGCCGGTGCATGCAGCGGCTGCGCGAATTTCATGAGCTGCGCCTCACCGTGGCCCATACATTTGATATCTTTGGGCAGATCGAGTTTTATGAGTCTCTTTGGAACGGTGCGCCCTCCATTTATAAGGACTACCGGCAGACCAAGGAAAATGTTTTCTCCCTCCGGGGATACATTGACGCACATGTGCAGGAGCGGGTGCTGACGCACATTGACGCCGTGCCGGATAATTTCCTTTTTGTGAAAAGGGATGACGGCAGCGAGGAGATTCGCCTCATCGATTGGGAGTACGCGGGCATGCAGGATCCCCATGTGGACATTGCCATGTTCTGCATCTATGCCCTTTATGACCGCCGGCAGGTGGACGAGACCATCGCGGCCTACTTCCCGGGCGGCTGCAGCGAGGCGGTCCGATTGAAAATTTACTGCTACATTGCGGCCTGCGGCCTGCTGTGGAGCAACTGGTGCGAGTACAAATGGACGCTGGGCGTGGAATTCGGTGAATACTCCCTGCGGCAGTACCGTTACGCAAAGGAGTATTACCGCATCGTCCGGGATACTCTGGAGCAGTGGGAAAGCGAGGGAAAATAAGCATGTTCAAGGCTGAAAGGGCCATCATCATGGCGGCGGGCTTCGGCAATCGGATGAAGCCTGTGACACTGGTTCGGCCCAAGCCCCTGGTAACGGTCAACGGTGTGCGGATGATCGACACCGTGATACAGGGTCTACACCGCAACGGGATTAGGGAGATCTATGTGGTGGTGGGGTATCTGAAGGCGCAATTTGCCGGGCTGGAGCGGGAATATCCCGGCCTGCAGCTCATCGAAAACCCCTATTACAGCACCTGCAACAACATCTCCTCCCTGTATGTGGCCCGGGATCACATCGAAAACGCCATCATTCTGGACGGTGACCAGATCATCTACAACCCGGATATCCTGGCCCCGGAGTTCAGCCGCTCCGGCTACAACAGCGTGTGGACGGACGAGCCCACAGGCGAGTGGCTGCAAACGGTGGAAAACGGCATTGTGACCGCCTGCAGCCGGACCGGCGGCAGCGGCGGCTGGCAGCTGTACAGCATCTCCCGCTGGTCGCCGGAGGATGGCCGGCGCCTGCGCCGGCACCTGGAGATCGAGTTTGAGGAAAAGCAAAACCGGCAGATCTATTGGGACGACATCGCCCTGTTCTGCTATCCGGAGGAATACCGTCTGGGAATACGCCCCATGCATAAGGGGGACGTGATTGAGGTGGATGATTTAAGCGAGCTGGCCGCTCTGGACGCCAGCTACAGGAAATATGAAAAGGAGAAAAATAATGGAAATGGATAAGACCGCCTCTCATAAGCGAGGTCAGATAGATTGGATGATTACCCTGGTCCCCCTGGGGCTCATTTTGGCCCTGTGCATCGTGTTCTTTTTTGCACCGGAGCAATCCAACGCCGTATTGAGCCAGGTGCGCTTTTTCTTCGGTGATACCTTCGGCGTATATTATCTGGTCATCGGCCTGGGCATCTTCCTGCTGTCGCTGTTCATCGCCGGGTCCAAATATGGAAGTATTGTTCTGGGCGAGCCCAATGAAAAGCCGAAATATCCCTTCTTCGCTTGGGGAGCCATGATGTTCACCTGCGGCCTGGCGGCGGACATCCTGTTTTACTCTTTTTCTGAGTGGGTCCTGTACGCCACCGACCCCCACCTGGCTGAAATGGGCAAAGTCCAGGAGTGGGCCGGAGTGTATCCGCTCTTTCATTGGAGCTTTATCCCCTGGGGCTTTTACTTGGTGCTGGCGGTAGCCTTCGGGTTCATGCTCCATGTCCGCAAGCAGAACCGGCAGAAGTATTCCGAGGCCTGCCGTCCCATCCTGGGCAAGCACACCGACGGCTGGCCCGGGCGGATCATCGACCTGCTGGCGGTATTTGCCCTGCTGGCCGGAACCGCCACCACCTTCAGCGTAGCAACGCCGCTGATGGGCTCTCTGATTTGGGAGCTGTTCCATGTGGAAATAGGCCGGGTAACCATCGATATCATCATCCTTTTCATTACCTGCTTTATATATACATACTCCCTTCTGCATGGGTTCAAGGGCATCAGCAAGCTGGCCAATGTCTGCATCTACTTGTTCTTCGGGCTGCTGGCCTTTGTGCTCCTGTTCGGCGGCGAGACCCGGTATATCATCGAAACGGGTCTGTCCTCCCTGGGCACAATGGTCCAAAATTTCATTGGCCTATCCACCTTCACAGATCCCCTCCGCACCTCCCATTTCCCACAGACCTGGACCATCTATTACTGGGCCTACTGGATGGTGTGGTGCGTGGCCGCACCGTTCTTCATCGGCAATATCTCCCGGGGCCGGACGGTGCGCCAGACGATTCTGGGCGGCTACGGCTTCGGCGTGGGCTCCACCATCGTCAGCTTCATCGTGCTGGGCAACTATTCCATGGGGATGCAGGTGACCGGGAAGGCCGACTTCATCGCTCACTTTCTGCGCACCAATGACATCTATGGCATGATCGTAGAGATCATCAAGACCCTGCCAGGCGCACCGGTGATCATGGTGGTGGTGCTGCTGACCATGATCGCCTTTTACGCCACCTCCTTTGACTCCATTGCCCTCACGGCCTCCTGCTACAGCTACCATCGGCTGGAGGAGGGCCAGCAGCCCCACAAGCTGATCCAGCTCATGTGGTGCATCCTGCTGATTCTGCTGCCCATCGCGCTGCTGTTCGCTGAAAGCTCCATGACAAACCTGCAATCGGTGAGTATCGTTGCGGCGTTCCCCATCGGCATCGTCATTGTGATGATCGCAGCCAGCTTCTTAAAGGATGCAAAAAAATATCGTGAGGAGCTCAATTTAAAAGAGTAAGCGGCGGAATACGAAGGAGCTTCCAATAAAAGCAGGTCTGCGGCCAGTTGGCCGCAGACCTGCTTTTATGCTTCAGTTCTGTCCCTTCAGCTTCTCCAGGGCTGCCCGGGCGGCGGATTGCTCCGCCTCCTTCTTGCTGTGACCGGTGCCGGTAGAAAACTCCTCCCCATTCAGCAGAGCCGCCGCCTCAAAGACCTTGGCATGGTCCGGCCCGTCAGAGCCCACCATCCGGTAGTTCAGCGTAGAGCCGCTCTTGCGCTGCACCAGCTCCTGCAGCTCAGTCTTGTAGTCCCGGCGGCGCTCCTCCACAGCTTCCTCCCGCTCCTTATCCAGCAGCACCCGGTGAATCAGTGCCGCAGCGGCCTCCATGCCGCCATCCAGATAAACCGCGGCAAACACGGACTCCGTGGCATCCGCCAGGATAGACGGCCGCTCCCGGCCGCCGCCCTGCTCCTCGCCCCGGCCCAACTTCAGATGACGGCCTAAATCCAGGCCTTGGGCCACCTCGTGCAGGCTCTCCTCGCACACCAGCGCCGCCCGGATGCGGGTCAGGTCCCCCTCCGGCAGGTCCGGATGCTTTTTGTACAGGTAGTCTGCCGTCACCACACCCAGCACGGCGTCACCCAAAAACTCCAGCCGCTCATTGCTGCGCATGCCCGCGCCGCGGTGCTCGTTGGCATAAGAGCTATGCTGCAGAGCGTTTTCCAGCAGGGCGCGGTTTTTGAACCGATAGCCCAGCTTTTCCTCCAGTGTGAACATAAAAACTCCTCTCCACAGCTGAAAAAGGAAACCCCACAGGATTGTGTGGGGTCTCTTTTTTCAACCGTTGATTTTATGGTTCAAATACTGCACGCAGTCCCGGACGGTCTTGAGCCCGGCCAGATCCTCCTCGTCGATCTCGCCTACGTCAAACTCCTCCTCCATAGCCATCACCAGCTCCACCAGATCCACGGAGTCGGCGCCCAGGTCATCCACGAAAGAGCTGTCCAGGGTGATCTCCTCCGCATCGATGGCAAACTGCTCGGCGATGAGGTCCTGCATCGTTTTGAAAATTTCCTCTGCTGTCATATCGAGTTTTCTCCTTTCGGATATGTCTTGAAAAATAATACGGCATCGGCGTATGTATGTCAATAGTCAAATAGGCATTTACTGCTCAATTTTCATCAAATTCACATTTTCCTCAATTTTTTCAATAAGGCCGCTGCGGGCGAAGGCCGCCGCCTGACCGACGGCATTTTCAACGGCCTCAGCGTTGGAGGCCCCGTGGGCCTTGATGACGGCCTTGGAGATGCCGATGAATGCGGTGCCGCCCACCTTATTGGGGTCCAGCTTGTCCTTGAAGGCGTTAAGGCCCGGCATCACCGCCAGAGCGGCCAGCTTTGTCAGCAGGTTTTTTTTGAACATGCTCTTCAGGGCCGACCCGGCAAAGGAGCCCACACCCTCCATGGTCTTGAGCAGGATGTTTCCGGAAAAGCCATCCGTCACGATGACGTCGCAGCCGCCCTTGATGGCCTCCTTGGCCTCGATATTGCCGATGAAATGCAGGTGTCCGGCGGCATCGGCCTCCTTCAGCCGGGCCAGGGTCTGCTTCTGCAGGTCTGTACCCTTGCTGTCCTCGGCGCCGATGTTCAGCAGGCCCACCCGGGGCCTCGCCAGGCCCAGCACCTGCTGGGCATAAAAGCTGCCCAAATAGGCAAACTGCACCAGGTACTCCGGCGTACACTCGGCGTTGGCGCCGCAGTCGATCAAAACAGCCTGTCCCGTGGTGGTAGGGATCACCGGGGCCATAGCTGCCCGGCGGATGCCGTGGATGCGCTTGGTAATAAGAGTCGCTCCGGTGAGCAGGGCCCCGGTGGACCCGGCGGAGACCAGCGCATCCGCCTTCCCCTCTCGGAGCATAGTCAATCCCACACCCATGGAGGTGTCCTTCTTCCGGCGGAACACCGTGGCCGGGTCATCGCACATATCCACTGTCTGGGAGGTGGGGACGATCTCCACCCCCTGGGGCAGCTCCCCTTGGCCGCACTGGGCCAGGGCATCCCGGATGGCGCTCTCGTCCCCGGTGAGGGCAATGTCCACGCCCCAGTGCTTCTGTCCGGCCAGGGCGCCCTTTACGATCTCCAGGGGCGCATTGTCGCCGCCCATAGCGTCTACAATGATCTTCATCAGCTCAGCACCTCCTCGCGCATTTGGTCAATAATCTGCAAAGAACGGGCAGAAAGCTCCGCATTCTTATTTCGCTTTCCCTTTACCCTGTGGTCAAGGGGCGGAATAATACCGAAATTGATATTCATAGGCTGGAAAACGCCCACGCTTTCATTGCTCACATACAGGCTCAGGGCGCCGATGGCCGTCTCCCGGGGAAAGTCCAGAGGCGCCTGTCCCTTGAGCCGGCGAGCCAGCTCCACTCCGGCCAAAAAGCCACTGGCGCAGGACTCCACATAGCCCTCCACCCCGGTCATCTGTCCAGCAAAGGCAATGCGGGGCTGCTTTCTCAGCCGGTAATAGCGGTCTAAAAGCCGGGGGGAATCCAGATAGGTATTCCGGTGCATCACCCCGTATCGCAGGAACTGAGCGTCCTTCAGGGCCGGGATCATGGTGAATACCCGCTTCTGCTCCGGCCATCTCAGGTGGGTCTGGAAGCCCACCAGATTATAGATGCTGCCCTGAGCGTTATCCTTGCGCAGCTGCACCACAGCGTAGGGCTCCCGGCCGGTCTTGGGGTCTTTTAGTCCCCGTGGCTTCAGGGGTCCATAGCGCAGGGTGTCCTCCCCCCGCCGGGCCATGACCTCCACAGGCATGCATCCCTCAAAAACCTGCCCATCCTCAAACCCGTGGACCGGGGCCTCCCGAGCCTCCGTCAGGGCCTTCCAAAAAGCCAGATACTCGTCCTTTTCCATGGGACAGTTGATGTAGTCCGGGGTCCCCTTATCATAGCGGGAGGCGAAATACGCCGACTCCATGTCCACACTCTCAAAGCTCACCAGAGGCGCGGCGGCGTCAAAAAAGCTCAGCGTCGTATTCTCCCGGCCCAGCAGCTTCAGCAGCGTCTCGGCAAAGGCGTCGCTGGTCAAGGGCCCGGTGGCCACCAGCACTTCTCCCTCGGGAATGTCCGTTACCTCTCCATCGATGATTGTGATATTGGGGTGGCTGCGGATGGCCTCCGTAACCATTCGGGCAAAGCCGTGGCGGTCCACTGCCAGGGCGCCCCCGGCGGGAACCCGAGTGGCGTCTGCACAGCGCAGGATCAGGCTGTCCAGCCGCCGCAGCTCCTCCTTCAGCAATCCCACGGCGTTTTCCAGCTGATCCGAGCGCAGGGAGTTGCTGCAGCACAGCTCCGCATAATATTCGGTTTCATGGGCAGGGGTCTTTTTCTCCGGCTTCATCTCCCGCAGCGTCACCCGGATACCCCGCTGGGCCAGCTGCCAGGCGGCCTCGCTGCCCGCCAGGCCCGCACCGATCACCGTTACTTCCATGGCTTACTCCTTCTCGGCGGTTTTCTTCGTCTTGGCGGCGGATTTACTCGCCGCCTTCTTTGCTGTTTTCGCCGGAGCCTTGGCGGCGGATTTCGCCGCTGTCTTGGTGGTCTTGGTCCCGGCCTTCTTCGCGGTTTTTGCGGTTTTCTTTTCGGCGGTATCCTCCGCCTTTTTGTGGTACCCCCGCTTATCCTCCGGCAGGAAGTTGGAGCACTCCGGATTGATGCAGAAGGGCTTGTTAAAGCCCCGGCCGGATTTTTTGAACATGGTTTGGCCGCACACAGGGCAATCCTCCTTGGTGGGTACATCCCAGGTGCGGAAGTCGCAGCGCTGGCTCTCGTCGGCGGCAGTGGAGCGGTCGCAGCAGTAGTAGGTATATTGCTTGCCGGTCTTTTGGCTGACGCCGGTGCGCTTCATGAGCCGTCCGCCGCACTTGGGGCAGCGGCCCGGCATCTGGACAACCAAGGGCTTGGTAAAGGTACACTCCGGGTATCCAGGGCAGGCCAAAAAGCGGCCGAAGCGGCCGGTCTTGACCACCATGTTGCGCCCGCAGATGTCGCACTTCTCCTCGCTGACCTCGTCGGGCACCTTAATATACACGCCCTCCATGTCCTTCTCCACTTGGTTGAGATTCTGATCGAAATCGCCGTAGAATTCTCTCAGCAGAGCCTTCCAATTCTTGTCGCCGGACTCCACCTCGTCCAGCTCCTTTTCCATGTTGGCGGTGAATTTCACATCCACAATCTTGGGAAATCGCTGGCACATGAGGTCATTGACCACCGATCCCAGGGGGGTCATGCGCAGATACTTACCCTCCTTGACCACATACTCCCGGTCCAGAATGGTGGATACCGTGGGGGCGTAGGTGGAGGGGCGGCCGATGCCGTTTTCCTCCAGGGCGCGGATAAGGGACGCATCCGTAAAATGCGCCGGGGGCTGGGTGAAATGCTGGGCGGGCTCCATCTTTTTCAAATCCACCGCTTCCCCCTGCTCCAGGGGCGGCAGGGCCGGCTCCTTGTCCTCTTTTTCCTCATCCCGGCTCTCCTCGTACACGGCGGCATAGCCGGCAAATTTCAGGCTGCTGGCGCTGGCGCGGAAGCTATGTGTCCCGGCCTCCAGCTCGGCGGAAACGCTGTCATACACGGCGTTTGCCATCTGGCTGGCCAAAAAGCGGCTCCAAATCAGCCGGTACAGCCGATACTGCTCTCCGGTGAGATCGCTCTTCACCTGCTCGGGAGTCAGCGCCACATTGCTGGGACGGATGGCCTCGTGGGCGTCCTGAGCCCCGGCCTTGGCCTTATACTGGCGGAAGGTGTTGGGGCGGTAATTGCTGCCGTAGCGGCTGTCGATCAGCTCCCGGGCGGCCACCTGGGCCTCGCGGGAGATGCGCAGGGAGTCGGTACGCATGTAGGTGATGAGACCCACGGCGCCCTCGCCGGTAATCTCCACGCCCTCATATAGCTGCTGAGCGATGGCCATGGTGCGCCGAGGGGTCATGTTCAGCTTGCGGGATGCCTCCTGCTGTAGGGTGGAGGTGGTGAAGGGGGGCGACGGCGAGCGCTGCTTATCCGCCCGCTTCACGCTCTTGACCGTAAAGGGCTGGGCCTGCACCTCCCGGCAGATCTCCTGGGTCTCGGCCTCGGAGGCAGGCTCATACTTCTTTCCGTTTTTGCCGTAATAATGGGCCTTGAACACGGCCTTTTCGCCCTGCTTTGCCAGGTGTGCGTCCAGTGTCCAGTACTCCTTGGGGATGAATTCCTCTATTTCCTTTTCCCGCTGGGCCACCAGGCGCATAGCCACCGATTGCACCCGGCCCGCGGAGAGGCCCCTGCGGATCTTCTTCCACAGCAGCGGCGAGAGGCGATAGCCCACGATGCGGTCCAGCACGCGCCGGGCCTGCTGGGCGTCCACCAGGTCCTGGTCGATGTGCCGGGGAGCGGCGATGCTCTCCTGCACCACCTTTTTGGTGATCTCATTAAAGGTGACCCGGCGGGTCTTGGCGTCGTCCAGATCCAGCAGGTATTTCAGATGCCAGCTGATGGCCTCTCCCTCCCGGTCCGGGTCGGTGGCAAGATAGACCATGTCAGCCTTGTCCGCCGCCTTCTTCAGCTCCCGGATGATCTCCTCCTTGCCCTTAATGGGCTTATAATCCAGTTCAAAATCCTTGTCCACATCCACGCCGATCTTGCTCTTGGGCAGATCCCGCAGATGGCCCATGCTTGCCATGACCTCGTAATCCGGGCCCAGGTATTTGCCAATGGTCTTGGCCTTGGCCGGGGACTCCACGATCACCAGGTTTTTTGCAGCCTTTTTTGCCATAATGCTCTGTTACTCCTTTGTGTCTTCGACTTCCACCGTGCGGACGAACTTGCGCAGTCCCTCCTGGCGGGTGTAGCCGTCAATTTCCAACATTGTCACCGCCGACAGGATCCGCCGCACCGGCACATTGGCCCGCAGGGCGATGTCATCCGTCAGCATGGGTTCCTTATCGTCCAGGATCTGCAGCACCTTGATCTGGTCGTCCGTCAGGCCCTCGGCGTTGCGCCGGACATTGATGACCGGCAGGCCCGAGGGAGCCACCTTGGGCTTTTTGCTGCGCTCGGGATAGAAAATTTCGCTCTTTTTGGGCAGCGGCGGCAGCTTCTCCCCGTCCGGATGCAGTTTATGGGGATAGCGGCTCTGATATTCCCGGAGGATATCCCAGCTCTCCGTAGCCAAGCCCGCGCCGTCCCGGATGAGGCGGTTACAGCCCACGCTGCCCTCGGCGTCCAGCGGGCCGGGGATAGCAAATACATCCCGTCCCTGCTCCAGGGCCGTGGCGGCGGTGATGAGCGCGCCACTCTTTTCCGGTGCTTCCACCACCAGGGTAGCCAGGCACAAGCCGCTGAGAATTCGGTTCCGGGCGGGAAAATGCCAGCCAAAGGGCTCCGCCCCCGGCGGATACTCCGACAAAAGCACGCCGGAGGCGGCCACGTCCTCATAGAGTCTGTCATTCTCCGGCGGATATACCACGTCCACGCCGCAGCCCAGCACGGCGGCCGTCAATCCGCCGGCGCGCAGTGCCCCCAGCTGCGACGCCGCATCAATGCCCCGGGCCAGACCCGAGACCACCAAGCCGCCCTGCTTGCTCATTTCAAAGCCAAAGCGCTCCGCCGTGCGGATGCCGTAGGGCGAGCAGCTCCGGGTGCCCACCACCGCCACGGCGGCCTCCTCGTCAAACAGGGGCATGGAGCCTCTGCCGTAGAGCAGCAGAGGTGGGTCATAGATATTCTTCAGTCGCTGGGGATAGAGGGCATCCTGCGCTGTCAGAAGGAAAATGTCCTTCCGGGCACACTCCTCCAGGATGCTCTGCGCCCGGTCCAAGGACTTGTTTTCCAGCGCCTGCACCTGGTCGGCGGTGATCCCCTCCACCTGCAGCAGATCCCCGGGCTCGGCATAGTAGACCTCCTCAGGTGAGCCGAAATGCTCCAGCAGCGCCTGACGGGCCGGGCCGCCCAGCCGGTTCTGCTCCGTCAGCCACACCCAGAATTTCAGTGCTGACATGCGTCCATCTCCTCTCCGCGGTATGCCTCCCACAGCAGCACAGAGGCAGCCACAGCAGCGTTGAGCGACTCACACCGGGGCGACATAGGAATGCGAACTGTGCCGTCGCACAGGGCTAAAAGCTCCTCCGTAAGGCCCCGCCCCTCGCTGCCGATGGCCACGGCGGCCCTGGAAAGTTCCACCGCCCGGGCATCCATGGTGTCCGCCCGGAGGGCAGCACCGTAGAGGGGGATGCCGCTGCGGCGCAGCAGCGTGTGCAGCTCCTGCCCCGTGCAGGTCCATACCGGGCGGCGGAACACCGCCCCCATGGACGCGCGCATGGTCTTGGGGCTGTATACATCGGCGCAGCCGGGCAGCAGGAACAATCCGTCAGCATCAAAGGCATCCAAAGTACGCAGGACAGTGCCCACGTTGCCGGGATCCTGCACTCCCTCCAGCACTGCATAGCGCCGGCCGGTGAGCTTTTCCGGCAGGGCGCGGGCCGGAATGCGGCAGGTAAATAAAACGCCCTGGGGCGTTTTCATGGGCGAAACGGAGGTCATTATGTCTGCCGGGACCTCCACCACCCGAACATCGGCAGGCAGCGGCGGCAGCTCAGCAGCTCCGGTGTGCACCACGCACACAAGCTCCGCCTTCCACAGCAGCGCCTCCTGCAGCAGCTTGGGGCTGTCGCCCAGGTACTCTCCGCACTGACGGCGGTAGCTGCCGGAGGCGGCCAGGCGACGAATATGCGTGAGCAGCGGATTTGTGCGGGACGTGATACGCTCCATAAGTGCCGGCCTCCTTTCGGGCATACACAGGGTGTCATATACCTATATAATAAAGCAGTATTTTTTTGCGATGTCAAGAAAATTTTTTGCCGCAGGCACAATGTCTGCGGCAAAAAGACGATTCTATACACATTTTTGGCAGGTCTGCATCACATTGATCGCCTTTTGGTCTTTGTCTCCAATCCCCTTATTCTGCACTCGCAGTTCAAAAAAGCTCTTGTGTTTTCAATGTGTTGAGTCCGTCAAACCGGAAGCCGGGCTTTCGTTATACGGCCGTTGCGCTCAGCGTTCTTTATCTTATTATATCACACACCCGGTACATTTCCCAGCTTGTGTATCACAGCGTGACCGTATGCCGCGGCTGGTGCATCAGCATAATTCTATACTCCCGTCTGAAGGTGTCGAAGGACCCCTCCATATCAAAGCCACGGCACTGCCTGATGGAAATCGGATCGGGGCTTGTCACAGACTTCACGCAAGCTCTAAGGAAGCAGCCAATGGAATATGCAAATTGTTCCCTTATTATATTAAAGGAGCTATAGGCTTCATATACCGTCTGTTGATTTCACGCGGCCTTTACCCAAGTACGGTATCGGATTTTTCATTGTATCCTTATAATAAAAGCCAAACCGAAGTGTAAGGAAACGGAAGGGATGGAGAGGAATGAAACGATTATTGGAGCTTATTACATCACTGCTCCTCTTGCTGACGGCGGTATGCCCGGCCTATCGCAGCGGTGATTGCCAAGAAAAAATTCGCGAAATAAGTATCCGGCAATACAAAAACCTGTCCCCCTCTCCGTGATCAATTCCCGCAAAGCATCCCTGTGTTCCGTGTGCCGGGAAGCACAGCACACGGAGCGGTACAGGAATTGATGATTCAAAAAAGGAAGAGTAGATTATGATGACTAAAAATGATAAAATCAAGTCAAAAGCTACAAGCACCCCCGCCGACAGCTTCCTTGGCCTTGCCATCGGCTTGAGCCTCGGTACGCTATTCGGGATCGTAACAGACAATCTCGCTCTCGGCATGATGATCGGCGTTGCTGTGGGTCTGTGCGGCGGTTCGGCTGCCGGTGCGCTGAAGGGAAAGAAGAAGGAGACAAGCGATGAAGAAAAGGAAAACGGTGAAAAATAGCAGGGGATTTTCAAAATATCTTATGTCGATCCTGCTGCTTCTGTTGTTTGAAGCAGTAGCGGTCACGCTGTGGCTCACAAAGGACAACCTGTTCTATCTGCTGAATTTCAGCTACATAGGCGGCTGCCTCGCACTGGGAACGGCGCTGTTCACTGCCGGGAAACGCTATGCCCGGCATTTTGTGCAGCTGGCGGTGGGAAGCTATATGCTGCTGTACCTTGGCGTGATTTCTCATGAGAATATGCAGCTTGAGGGCTTCTGGTACTATCTGTTTCTCGGCGTTTTTGAAGCGGCGACCATTCACTATGCCGTGGCAAAGATTTTTGGCCCGCTGCTGTTCGGGCGCGGCTGGTGCGGCTATGCCTGCTGGACGGCCATGGTGCTGGATTTTCTGCCCTATAAGCAGCCGCAGAAGCCCCGAAAGGAGAAGCTGGGCGCTCTGCGCTATGTGATGTTTGTGTTGTCGTTGGTGCTTGTGTCCGGCCTGTTTTTGTTCAAGGTCGCAAATCTCGAAAAAATAATGTTCTGGCTGTTCCTCGCCGGGAATGTGCTCTATTACATCGCCGGCATCGCGCTGGCCTTTGCCTTCAAGGATAACCGCGCATTCTGCAAATATCTGTGTCCCATCACGGTGCTTCTCAAGCCCATGAGCTATTTTTCTCTGCTGCGCGTTCACTGCGACGAGAGCAAATGTGTCCGCTGCGGCAAATGCCTGCGGGTCTGCCCCATGAACGTGGAGGTCAACAAAGAATCCCGCAAGCGGAAAAACGGGACGGAATGTATCCTCTGCTACGAATGCACAAAGGTCTGCCCCACCAAGGCACTGCATTAACGGAGCTAAGCGGAAATATCCTCCCGGCACCGTTCAGGCTTCTGCCAGCGTAATCCTTATATCCATCTCGAATACTATGCAGGAATTAGCCACCTGTTATCAGGAAACGACCACCTATCGAAAAACAGTAGTATCTATTTTCCCCATCGTCTATGATAAAGCCGTGGAAAGGAGGAGAATTCAATGAATCAAACAGCCATCGGCAGTTACATTTCCAAGAAACGCAGGGAGAAAAATCTGACACAGGAACAACTGGCGGAAAAAACTCGGCGTGTCCAATAAGACGATTTCCAAATGGGAAAACAGCAAGTGCATGCCCGATCACAGCATTATTGAACAGGTCTGCAGGGAGCTTTCCGTTACGCTTTCCGAGCTGATGGACGGCGAGGATGCGGCGGAGAGCAGCATGCGGGTTTATGCCGATGAGCAGATCCTTGACCTGCTGCGCCGCACACAGGACCTGGAGCGGCAAAAAAATATCCTGTATGGTATCATTCTCATGGTTCTCGGCCTTGCCTGCAGCGCCATGTCGGCCACGGCCAGCGGCTCAGAGATGCAAGAGTTCGTATGCGGTCTTCTGATGGGGCTGTCCATTGCAGAAATATTGGCAGGGATTGTCATTGTCGGAAAAAGCATTTTGAAAAGGTAGCTTACTATCCTTCATCACATCTTTAGCAGACCTGCAGCAAAAAAGCCCTATAGCGTCAATACAAATCGCCGCATTTTAAGGCCATCCTTTAATACAGGCAAAGCATTTCCTCGTGTTCGTGGTCGGCAGCTCGGCCTCACTCATGAGCGGCTATTTTCCATACCCCTTTATTCATTTGTCCAGGATGTATTGTACTTCTGAAAAAGCAGTTTTTCCGACCCGGAACCATCTTGACAGATCGGCCGAAATCTGCTAATATAGGCACGCCTAATGGTTGTTTTTTTATGCAGCACAGTTAGTCGTCTCTAATCGTCGAGAGGCATACCAATACTATGTGTGGAGCCATTTATTTTATCAGGGTGTCGGAGGCCGTGCTGCAACCGGTTTATACCCGGGCCATTTACCGACCGGCTGCGGCCGTGGCCCATTTATGAAAAGATCAATCCAACGACCTATATATCCGGTCGTTGGCTGCATCTAAATATCTGTTTAGGAGGACAACTGCTATGACAATGAAAAAAATCGGTATGTTTGCCGCCGGCGTGCTGTTCGGCACGGCGGGTCTGAAGGTTCTCGGCAGCAAGGATGCCCGCAAGGTCTATGCGCACACAACCGCTGCTGCGCTGCGCGCCAAGGACAGCGTGATGACCACTGTTACCGCTCTGCGCGAGGGTGCCGAGGACGTCTACGCCGACGCCAAGGCCATTAATGAGCGCCGGGCTGAGGCCGAGGCCGCCGCTGTGGTGGAGGACACTTCCGCGGAGGAAAGCAAGGCGGAGTGACCCATGAAATGCACGATCCTACATGATTTACCGGGGCGGCTGCGGGTACACCTGTGCTGTAGGCGCATGACGCTGGAGCAGGCGGATGTGCTGGAGTACTATCTGCGGGCGGTAGACGGCGTGCAATCGGTGAAGGTTTACGATCGGACACGGGACGCCGTGGTGGTCTATGACGCGGAGCGTGGAAGTATAATTCGTGCGCTGGGGGCCTTCTCCTTCGCCAAGGCGGAGGCCATGGAGCTGGTGCCGGAGCATACCTCCCGGGCCCTGAACCGGGAGTTTGAGGACAAGCTGGCGGTCACCGTCATGCGGCGGTGTATTTCACGCCTGTTCCTGCCGGTGCCCGTCACCACCGCCATCTCCATCTTCCGCTCCGTCAAGTACATCAAGGAGGGCTGCCAGGCGCTGCTGCAAGGCAGGCTGTCTGTGGCGGTACTGGATGCCGCCGCCGTCACGGTGTCCATGGCGCGGGGTGATTTCGCCACCGCCGGCTCCGTTATGTTCATGCTGCGGCTGGGCGAGATTCTGGAGGAATGGACCCACAAAAAGTCCGTGGCCGACCTCGCCTCCGCTATGAGCCTGCGGGTGGACAGCGTCTGGCAGCAGGTAAACGGCGCCGAGGTGCTGACGAAGATCACCGACGTGAAGCCGGGGGACCGTATTGTGATCCGCACCGGCGGCATGATTCCCCTGGACGGCCGGGTGGTGGAGGGGGAGGCCATGGTGAATCAGGCCTCCCTGACGGGCGAGTCCATGCCCGTGGCCAAGCACCCCGGCAGTCCCGTCTATGCCGGGACGGTGGCGGAGGAGGGCGAGTGCGTCATCTCCGTGGAGAAATCCTCCGGCAGCGGGCGGTATGACCGGGTGGTTCGGATGATCGAGGAGTCGGAGAAGCTGAAATCCACCGCCGAGGACAAAGCCTCCCGGATGGCGGACCGCCTGGTGCCCTATACCCTGGGCGGCACGGCGCTGACCTATCTCCTGACCCGGAATGTGACGAAAATGCTGGCGGTGCTGATGGTAGACTTCTCCTGCGCCCTGAAGCTATCCATCCCCATTGCGGTGCTGTCCGCCATGCGGGAGAGCAGCGGCTATCACATCTCCGTCAAGGGCGGCCGGTTTTTGGAGGCGGTGGCCCAGGCGGACACCATTGTGTTCGACAAGACCGGCACACTGACCTATGCGATGCCCACCGTGGCGGCGGTCGTTCCCTTCGGCGGACACGACGAGGCGGAAATGCTCCGGCTTGCTGCCTGCCTGGAGGAACATTACCCCCATTCCATGGCAAACGCCGTGGTAGCGGAGGCAAAGCGGCACGGGCTCACCCACGAGGAGTATCATTCGCAGGTGCAGTATGTGGTGGCCCA
>ULRK01041032.1_pt1 | contig 30857 bp, 28 predicted proteins | sample 1955341 | NCBI WGS metagenome assembly ULRK01 (sample SAMEA4835680, study PRJEB28245) | human gut metagenome | biome: gut microbiome; material: fecal sample | place: Denmark | collected 2008
CACTTCATTTGGATAATATTCCATAATAAATTCATCCCATAATTGTATATACTTATATATATCAAATTTAAATTCATTATCATCTTCATTATGACAAGAAAAAGCAAACGAGTAATAATCTAAAACAACATTTGGGTCATTATCAAAAAACGAATCAAGTTTTTTCTTGTAGAAAAACTCTGCTTTCATTTTGCTGAAATTTTTCTTTGCTATTGTTGTCATATTTCTTAGAAATGAATATGAATTAAAATATGCGATATCAAGAAAAATATCATTTATAACTATTTCCTTAAACATAGAATCAGCTGAAATTTCAGCACTTAACCCATCAATATTTGAACTATCTATACTTCTATCTCCAGCACAAATATAGTAATCTAATAAATGAGTTATATCAACAAAATTGGTCATTGCATCATCAACTTGCAGGATTACATTATTTATATATTTTTCAGTACTAGCTCTCATATACAATCTTGTACTATTTGATAGCTCTGTACCAATACTTAATGATAAATAAGGGATATTTCGTGGGATAATATAATTTAATTGCTGAATTATATAATTTGTATTTTCTGTTATACGCCGTAAGGTCTCCTTAAAAGAATCCTCCTTTATTATTGATTGTTTGTTTTGTATTGAGTCATCACATAATATCATTCTATTAATTATATCTGTCGTAAAATTCCTTAAAAAGGCAGCCTCTTTTCTATTTTTTCTATTCTTTGACATAATTCATCACATCCTATATTCATATATCTTGTATTCTTGTAATAATGTTATCAAAATGTATTCTGCGAATTATAGTATTACCATCAACAAGCTGATGTAAAATAAAACAATTTTCGTCACTTATGTTCTGCCCTACCACAATTCCTTCAACAAATTTATATATATTGTTAATCTTAATAACTTTATCCAAATTATTTTCATTAACAAGAGTTAAAATTCTAAATTCATTTTCACTTTGCCAATCATCTAATTTTGAAAAAAAGTTAAATTTTACAAAATCTGAATCATCTTTTACAAGTGTGGAAAATACATCAAAACTATTTGATATTATTTTTTTATAAAGTTTAATAATGTATTCTTTATTCATTGGATATGTCAAATAATTTTTAACATAATTGACTTTATTATTAATATTAAAAATCTCTTGTGCAGATATATAATTTAATAGTTTATCTTTATTAATTATTAAACAAACACCTTCATTGTTTGAAGAATATTGCGCCCACATTCTAGGCAAAGCGAATCCTCTACCAATAACATTAGCTCTTCTCTGGTCTCTTGACAAATTGTCCATATTTATATCTTTTTCATAATCTTGAGAAAAGCAGAGTATTCTTACTCTATTTTGCTCCTTTAAAAAGTATTTTTGTATTGTTCTGACCATATCAAATGTATTGAGATCGGTTTCATCAAAAGATAATTTTGGCTTTTGTTCAAAAATGTCATTAGTAGTCGTAATGTTAGCAAATTGTAATGTTTTATAGTATAGTATTTTAAATGCTTTTTCTACGGATGTATAATGATATAAATATTTAGTGCGATCCACTTTATATAAAGGCGACCAAACCAAATAATCATTCATCACACCACACCTCCTTAATGTTATTAAGTATTGATTATTAGACTTTAGAACAAAACACAAAAATAATTACATATTATCAAACATAACTTGTCAAAATTATCCGTATGTCACTACATCCTCAATATTAAGGCCACTTTCATTAAATATTTTCTTTAAATTGTCTTGAAAACAATTAGCATTAAAATCGTTTAATTTTACAATTATTAATTTACTCTTGGCTCTTGTAACCGCTACATAATGGTTGTATATACTTGACATATCAGACAGTCGATAATCCTCTGCAAATACAATTACCTGTTCAAACTCCAATCCCTTTGAAGAGTGGAATGTAATTGCGATGTGTTTGTATTTATCCGCTTCAAATGCCACATGAAAACTGGTATCAGAAATTGTTTTGAATAATTTGTTTATGTGAGCAGAGCGAGTATCATATCCAAGATATTCAGCCAATGCTGTGACACACGAGCCGAAAGACTGCTCATCATCTATAGTCTCTTCAATTCTTTTGAGTAATCTTTTTACGGTGGATACTGTTTTGCGACTTTCATTTCCTTCAACAGGTATTTCCGAAATTACATCATATGCAGAATACTTTTCAATTATAAGGTATTTAGCAATTGCTGTATAAAGCCACGCTGTATAGGGCGTTACTGTTTGGGTACAAAATTTACTCAAGGTTGATTTTGCCAATCTCTTTGTAATAAATATGTACTTGTTGACTGCGTTCGTTACCGTTTTTCGTAGCTTCGCAAATCTCAATTTTGTCAATTAAGTCAATCAACAAATCTCTTGATAACTCTGAAACGGGATTATTATAAGATTCGAGTTTTTTCAAAAATCCACAAATTGATTTAGAGCGATTTTCAAGATTAACCTTAATTTTAGATTGCTCAAAAATGACTTTATTGAGTTCTGCTTGCTCTCGTAAATAATCAGATTCCAACTTTTTGAAAGTTGCGAGATTTATGTTTCCAAGCACTTTATCTTCATACAAATTTTTGAGAATTGTGTCAATTTGCAAAATGCGTTTTTTCGCATTTTTAAGATTTTGAGAATTTGCACATTGTGCCGTTTTGGTGTCAATGTGCATTTTCTCTTTTGCGAGTTTTATAACAATCCCTTTGTTTTTAATGAGCTTGTTAATGTCGCTTTTGACACAATCAATAAGTTTGTTTTCATTGATATAGTGCGAGGTGCAACCTTGCGTTTTTCTTGCTTTTGAACAAGAATAAGAAGTTGTTCCGTGGTAACGGCGTTGTGCATACATTCGACTTTTGCAGTCGGCACATAATAACAAGTCAGAAAAAAGCACCGGTTCGCTGTAATCGTGTCTAACTGGTTTTCTGTCTAATCGTAATTTCTGTGCTTCAGCAAAAATCTCTCGACTTATAATCGGCTCTTGTCTGTCATGGAATATTACAAGACTGTCAACATCCGAACGCTTGAAGTTAATCATATCGCCGCAGTAATCTTGACAAGTCAAAATTTTTGCAACGGTATCTTTAGACCAACGATATGGATTTTGCTCCGGATTGAGTTTTGGCAATCCAATTGTCGATGGTATTTTAACTTTGTTCGCAAAAAGATAATTTGCAATACTTACCGGACCGTAACCTTTTAGGTACAAGTCAAATATTTTTTGCACAACGGCAGCTGTCGGCTCATCAATTAACCAATCGCCGTTTTCGGCTTTTTTGTAACCGTAAAGCGGACGAGTTGCCAATCGTATACCTGAGTTGCCTTTGCTCTTAACTACAGCTCTTTGCTTCCTTGACAAATCTTTGGCATACCATTCATTCATAATGTTTTTAAATGGGATAAAATCGTTTAATTCATCATTGACCGATGTGTCAAGGTTGTCTGCAATAGAAATAAAGCGGACACCTTTTTCCGGGAATAATACTTCTGTGTAGTACCCAACCTTAAGATAGTTTCTGCCCAATCTTGATAAGTCCTTTACTATAACTGTTTTGACTAAATCGTTTTCAACATCGGAAAGAAGTCTTTTAAAATCCGGTCTGTCAAAATTTGTTCCCGTAAAGCCATCGTCAACATAAATCTCTGTCGGCGTCAAGCTGTGTTTAAGTGCATAGTCCTGAAGGATTTGCTTTTGATGTATAATACTGTTGCTGTCGCCTTTTAACTCGTCATCAGACGATAGGCGGCAATACAGGGCTGTAAATCGTAAATTTTGTTTGTTTTCCTGCATATCTGTTATTCTCCTTTTACGCAGGCAACAATTGATTTACCTCCATAATACCACCTTGCAAAATCAAGTCAAGACTTCGTGAGGATTTTTTCCTCTATATATATTCCGTAAAAAACGGGTTTTCGCACCCCTAAAATCCAAAAAAATTTAAAAAATTTTTAATTTTCTTAATACTCTGTGATATCTTGCTCTATAAGTATGCGTAATTTGTGCAATGTGCGATTGAGCTTACGAGAATACGCCTGTCTTGAAATATTATGCTTGTTTCCAAGCTCTTCGAGTGAGGGGCGTTTATCAGGAGAAAAAAACACCTCATCAATAATCAGTCTTTCAAGGTCGGTCAATTCATCTAAAGCCACAAGCAAGCATTTGTGCAACTCCTGAGCTGATAAAGTTTTCACTATGTCAGATTCAGTATCAATATATACATCCGACTTATCGTTATAATCGCTCAGCGACTCAATTCGCTTTTTGTGTTTGTTCTTATCATAAGCTTTTTCGAAAAACATCCATTTTTCCTGTCGGGCAGTTTTTCGCTTATAAGCTTTAAGCAAAATGAGCTGATTATCACTTTTTAATTTTTTTGAATTTTCAAGGTGCGTGCTGTTCATCGTCATTAAAAAAACACTCCGTTCTTTTAACGACTGAACAGACAACTATTGATATAAACATATTATCACAATATATTAGCGTTTTCAAGATTTTTCTTCTACAAGAAAAATCTTTTTTTAATTTTACCCTGTTCTAAAATCAGAAAAAATTTAAAAAATGAAAAAATTTTTTAAAAGCAGGGGTGCGAAATTGCAAAAATTACGGAATATATATAGAGGGTATTTTTGCTATTAGACCTTAGAGGGAAAATATCCCCGCAGGTCTAATAGCAAGCACTGCGGTGTGTCGGACATTTCGACACAAACCGCTAATTTTTCAAATCCGTAAAATTTGAAAAATTGCTTGTTAAGGGATACCCCTAAAACCCCGTTTTTTAAAAAATTAAAATTTTAAGGAAAGGCATTTTTTATGAAAAACATTGAAAACAAAACTATCAGAATCAGCGTAAGAGTTTCTGAAGAAGAATTGAAAATTATAGAAAAACGAGCTTCGCTCACCAATGAAAAATCGCTAAGTTCGTATTTGCGTAAACAGGCAATAAAAGGATTTATCATCAATGTGAATTTTTCAGAATTTGACCATTTACGAAAAAACATTACTGCAATAGGAACTAACATAAATCAGATTGCAAAACGAGTGAATTCAACAAATCGCTTTTACGATGAGGACATCGAATACATTAAGAAGGTGCAAAAAGAAATATGGCAATCACTAAACTCGGTTCAGTCAAAACTACGCTCTCTGTAGCAATTGACTACATTCTAAATCCGGAAAAAACAGAAAATCAAAAATATGTGTACTGCTACGGTTGTACCGAGGATGGCAAATCGGCAGAACAGGAATTTTTGGCAATCAGAGAATTTGGAACAGGCAAAGGTGATGTTCTCGCTCAACATATTAAGCAATCGTTTAAAGGACAGGAAGTTACACCTGAACAAGCACTTGAAATTGGAATAAAAACCGCCGAACGATTGCTTAAGAATCAATATCAGTACATTGTAGCGACACATACGGATAAGGACAACATACACAACCACATAATTTTTAATAATATTGATTTTGAAAATTTCCGTACTTTTGAATGGCAGCAAAATCGTGGCGGTAAGTCTTGGAAAAAACTCCGTGAAATAAATGATGATGTATGCAGAGAATACAATTTATCCGTAATTGAAAAACCTATCAATCCGGGCAAATGTTACTACGAATGGCAACAGGATTATTTGGGTAAATCTTGGAAGTCAAAATTAAGATGTGTGATTGATGAAACAATAATGCAATCGACATCTTTTGAAGATTTTTTAGAACAGCTTAAAAAGAAAAATGTTGAATGTATTTATACTCCCGAAAATGTCATAAAGATAAAATTTCGCTTGCAGGGACAACAGCGTTTTTCAAGAGGTCGCACTCTTGGTTGGTATTATGACGAACCTCAATTACGCAAACGCATTGAGCAGTATCAATTCTTAAAAACCGGTAAAAGCGGAAAAACATACAGAACCCGAATTATTGATACAAGCACAGATGTATTTCAGACTTCCAAAGGATTATTGCATTGGGCGAACATTAAGAATATGCAGGAGGTTTCAAAGCTCATAAATTTTTTGTCTGAAAACAATATGAGAAGTGAGTCGGATATAGAAAACAGAGCTGCAGAAAAATACAATGACAGAATGGTTATTGTTTCCAAACTTAACAGAACTCAAAACCAAATTAACGATATTGCAGATGTAATAAAGCTCATAAGGACATATGAGAAGTACAAGCCTTATCACAAAAATCTGATGACTGCAAAAAATCAAAAACAATACAAAAAAGAAAACATCACCGCACTTGCAAAGTACGATGATGCAGTTGCTAAATTATTAAGTTTGTATCCCGACAGAAAATTGCCGACAATTTCAACTCTTGAAGAAAAACGAAAAAAATTAACTTCCGATGTTCAGCAGATGAATGAAGAATACAAGGCAATTATTGATGAGCTTAAAAAGATTGAATATGCCCGTCAAAGCATTAACGATTATCTCAGAAACAATGACAGGTCACAAAATAAAAGCTTGGAATAATTATTATTTATATTTTTCTTCTTCACGGTCAATCTCTTCCATAAATAATTGCATTGCATAATTATATGCCTTGTTAAGATTTAACCCTTTGTCTTTGACCCAATTCTGCAATTTTTCCTTTTCGCCCTTCGGCACATAAATATGGATTATGTCATATAAGTCCTTCGGCTTTACCGTAGAATTTTTAGGATAAACTCTCTTCTTTGCACATTCCTCACAGATTTTCTGACTGCCGGATTTTAGAATGAAGGATTTTCCGCAGTTCGGGCATATCTGTTCCGTGCCGACTCTTCGTGCCGTTCCTGCTTTTTGTTTTTCCTTGTGTGCCTGAATCCGTTCGAGCTTCTTTATTTCTCTGCACTCAGGACAATATTTAGCGTGTTTAGCGGTGGTTTCAAATTTATTTCCGCATCGTTCGCAGGTAAATTCTTTAATTGTAACCATCAGACCAATCCCTTTCGCTATACTTTTGCTACTACTATTATTTTATCAAGTATAAACAAATTGTCAATAAAAATTGAAAAAAATGCCGTTTTTGAACAAAAAATTTAAAATTACACTTGACATTACCCCTAAATGAAGTATAATATAATCAGAAATAGTTTAGGAAATGATTTCAAGTGTGAAAAGTTAAGGAGGTAAAACAAAGATGAAAACAGTAAGAGTAGTTGAATATATCGACCTTGAGGGAGAAAATCACACCGATGAATTTGAAGAATCAGCCGATGCGGTTAAATTTTTTATGAGGATTACATCGGAAAAGCTCGTAAAAAGAGCTGCGTTATATGACAAAGTAATTGAAAATTAACTTGTGCCCCAACGGGGCATAAGTTGCAAAATACAAATATTTTTAAAGGAGTTAAAATTATGATTCGCAATGAAGTAAAACTTATCGGCAGACTTACCGCCGACCCTGAACTCAAATACACAAAAGAAACAAACAAAGCTCTGTGCAATGTAGTGTTAGCTGTAAACAGTATTTACAGTAATGAAGCAGAGTATTTGCACCTTGTCTTTTGGAACAAGACGGCTGAAAATCTTTGCAAATATAAAGGCAAGGGTGATTTGATTGCTGTTACAGGCTACCTTAAAACGAGGAGCTACATAGACAAAGAGAATATTGTCAGAAATATTGTAGAAGTCATTGTTGAACAAGTTGACTATCTCGGTTACACCAAAAGAGGAGTTGACAAAAGCGAACCAATACCGAAGCTTGACCCTGACCACAAGAAACAGGAAGAGTATCAGATGATACACGATGCACTGTGTGCTGACGAAGACTTACCGTTTTAAGGAGTGATATAAATGAAATTTAAATACAAGGTCGAAATTGTTATTGATGAAGAAAAGGTTATCAATGACGATATTTACGACCCTAAAGAAATGTATGAATTCATCAGGAATATGTTTAAACGCTTTGACTTAGCTGAAATTAAAACCGATAAACCCTATTACTTGATTTTTGCAGATAAAGGCAGAAGCAGAGATTACGGTGCATTATGGAGAGTAATTCTTGATTTGTATGATATGGATTGGTTTAAAAATTATGCCGTAAAATATTTTTGGCATAACAAGTCAAATGGCAGCATCGAAGATATTATGTTAGGTTTAAACAAATGCAGAAAGGAATGATTAAATCATTAAAAGCAATCAATTTTGATTTAGACTCTAAGGCTCTTCAAAAAATATATCAATCTGATAATCCTTTTATATATCTAAAAGCATACAAACAAATTAACAAATTCTTTACTGATAACGGCTTTGTTCACAGACAATGGTCGGGATATATTTCAAAAGGAAAACTGTTTGATTATGAAATCATAAACCTTATTGATGATATGAATACAACATTCCCTTGGCTACGAAAATGTGTCAAAAAGTTTGATGTTACCGATGTTGGAGAACAACACGATTTGATGTACATATTTCAAAAGCCTGAAAAATCAAAGTTGCAGTCTAAATCGGTTGAAACTAAAGAAAACGGAACTAAAGAAAAAGCTCCTATTTCTCGTAAGCAGATTAAGAATAACGCTAAAATAATCTCTCAAAAAAATACAGTCAGCAAAGAAAAACAAACAGATAAATCAAGATAACGGAGGTATAAATTATGTGCAAAATCATTTCAATAGCTAATCAGAAGGGCGGAGTCGGTAAGACAACAACAGCTTTTAATATAGCAACCGCTCTCGCCCTCAAAAACAACAAAGTGCTTGCAATAGACTTTGACCCACAGGCGGATTTATCCAAATATGCCGCTTTCGACAATACAGACGGCAACCCAACAATGAGCGACCTTCTTATTGGTAAGGTAGGTATGAGTAAGGCAGTTGAAATAAAAGACTGCATCAGACATAACGAGGTTAATCACCTTGATTACATTCCTTGTGACATCAACCTTGCAAATGCAGACTTATTCCTTGCAGGAGTTTTGTCAAGAGAAACAATACTCAAGCGTATCCTGAACGATGATACAGTTAAACAGTATGATTATGTGATCATTGACTGCAATCCCTCATTAGGGGTGTTGCTGATGAACGCATTGACTGCAAGCTCAGGAGTAATTATACCCGTACAGGTACAGGATTTTGCGTTTGGCGGTCTTAAAACGCTTACAGGAGTTATTACACAGATACAGGAAACAATCAATCCGGATTTAAAGATCCTCGGCGTACTGCCGACAATGGTTGACCGTACCAACGCAAGCAAGCGTGTTGTTGAACAGCTTGAAAGTATCTACAATGATACTCTTTTCGGCATTCAGATACACCGTGCTACACAAGCAGTTGAAAGCACAAAACAGCACAAAGCATTATGCTTGATTAAGGGCAGCAAGCTCGGAGAGGAATACATAGCTTGTGCCGAAGAACTTACAAAAAGAATTGGTGCGTAATTTACGGAGGAACGACAATGACAGGCTTTAATTTCGGAGCGATGCTCTCGCAAAACAATCAAATAAAGCAAATACCGCTTGATATGCTTGTACCGTTTCACAATCATCAGTTTTCTCTTTATGACGGTGAACGCAGAGATGATATGGTCGAATCAATCCGTAAGAACGGAGTAATGACTCCTATTGTTTGCAGACCCAATCCAAACGGTTCAGATACATACGAAATCTTAATCGGTCACAACCGTTGGAATTGCTCAAAGATAGCAGGTCTTGAAACAATACCGGCTATTATAAAGGAACAGCTCACAGAGGACGAAGCTCAAACTTATGTTGACGAAAGTAACCTTATTCAAAGGGGCTTTAATGACCTCAAAATATCGGAACAGGCACGAATTATCGCAAGGCGATATTCTGAGATGTTTTCACAAGGCAAACGAAATGACATAATCAATGAGATTAAAATGCTGAACGGTGAAAATTCTGCTGTAACTGGCAACAGCCGTGAAAAAGTTGCAGAAGAATATGGATTGAGCCGAAATACCATTGCAAGACTTGTGAGAATAAGTAAGTTATCTGACAGTATTCTTGGTTGGATTGATAAAGGTCAGCTTGCCGTGAGAGCAGGGGTAGAATTATCGTATTTATTGGCAGAGGAACAGGAAAAATTATTTGAGATAAACTCTGTTGACGATAATATGCTGATGAAAATATCAGAAGCTCAGGCAAGAGATTTACGAGTTTTATCTGCTGACGGTGTACTTGATGAAGATGAAATGCTGAAAGTTTTGTCAGCCAAAAAGAAAAAGCCCGACAAAAAAGTATCTATTGATTCAACACTCTACAAAAAATACTTTGCAGGGCTTAGCAATGATGAGATTGCCGACACAGTTGCAGCAGCTCTTGATATGTTTTTCAAAAGCAAAGAAAAAGGCGATAACAATGACTAAAGCGGTATTATTTCAGAAAAGCGGTCAGCCGGTATTGTTTACCGATTATGCGGAATATGATACCGGTACAGGCTATATAGTTGCTGAAAACAAAGAAAAAGGAATCTGCTATATTTGCAGAATCCTTGATAAATCAGAAATATTCAATTACAACAAGGCTTTACCTCTTGTAGTCAAAGACAAAGGTTTAAAAGAAGTATCCGTAATGGTTGTAACGGATAAGTATAAGAGTATAGCCGATGCAGAGAAACACTATCCAAAATTGTTAGGAGGAAATAATTATGACAATTGAATTTTTTGAAAAAATGTGCGATATAGATTCCGATAAAACATATGTGAGCAAAGCAAAGCTCAATGGCACAGAGCTTCCGTTGTATGCAGTTGAAGAAAAAATCAATATTTGTAACGAAAAGGAATACAAATACTACAGCTACAATCAGAGAACCAATAACTACAGTATGAGAAGCTTGTTGTGGGACGAGGCTGAATATATTGAATTTTTGTATAATCACAGGACAGATGAGCTTCAGAAGCTGATTGACTCAGGAAAGCTGTACAGAACAGTAATGCAGAGAGTACACAAGGCAAACAAGCTTATTGACAGCACATTGCACGAATGGGAAGCACAGGATGAAGAAATTATTCTTGCAAGAAAGTCAGGAAACAACGAAAAATATCGCAAGCTCCTTAACGGCTTGCGAATGACAGCCCGAACAGAAATTTACAGGGAATATTTGTTCAGATGAGGAGTGTAAGAAATGTTAGTTATAATTAATTGTATTCTCGCTTTAATTTTCTTTTTTGTATTTTTTATAATGTTACATTCAGAGCTACATTCAGAGCCGAGTTTTATTAAACTTGCAATTGTCTTAACAGCACTTCTGATTAATATAGTGTGTGTAGTAACAATTATATCATCTTTTAAATACACAATTGATATTAAACTATCAGATGAAGTAAAAAGTAGCCAGAATATTGTTAATTTTAAAGACAATCGTGATTTACAAGGTGGTTTTTTTATTGGGTGCGGCGAAGTAAATACTGAGCAATACTATTATTATTACTACAAAACTGATAAAGGGAGTTACAAAGCAAGCAAAATTAAGGCTGACGATTGCGAAATAATCTATACTAAGGATACTCCGCACATAGATACTATAGTAAAATCGGCTGACGAAAAAGCAACTGAAAATCCGCTTACTTTTGAACCTCTTTTGTCGCTCAGAATTTCAGGTACAGGAGAAAAGTATAAAATTTATATCCCTGAAGGCTCAATTACAACAGATTTTTCGGTTGATATGAAATAAACAATACTAAGAACAAACATAAAAAATAATTATATAACATCTTCCGCTATTCAGGGTGGGATAAATTTTTCTTGCAGGCTATAAAATTAAGATTTCAAATAACCAATAGGAGAGATATTACTTATGGGATATAGAATTAAATCACGCTTTATTTATAAGCAAGTAGGACAAAGACTAAAACAGCTGCGAAATCAAAAAGGTGTTTCTCAGAAAGTAGTTGCAGACTATTTGGGAGTCGACAGAAGTACCTATACTAACTACGAAATGGGAACTACTACAATGACATATGTAACTATACTAATGCTTGCAAGATACTTTTCTGTTGACTTCAATACCTTGCTCTGCTATGACCTTCAAACCCCAAATTAATACAAATAAACGATTGGAAGTGAAAAAATGAACGATAATTCATCTCCAAAAACAGGCTGTATAACACTTATTGCAGTATTAGAACAAATTATATTTATTGAATTAAAGCTGCTTAATGTAATTAATTGGAGCTGGTGGTATGTGTTGTCACCTACACTGATTTATGCAGGTTTATGGTTCATAACCGCAATTATAATATTTTTTACTGACGATTAAGTTAGAGAAAAGAAAGAGGAACGGAAAATGAATATTTGGAACAACTACATAACAAGTGTACGAACCAAAATACAAGTCAAACAGGATAAAAAGTTACTTACTGAAAGACAATGGAAGTTAAAACATTTTGTGAAAATTAATGATAAATGCGGTAAATATTTATGGATTAATGCCTATTGCCCATCTAAGGAGCTTTACTTATGGGACGAGGAAGTCAGACCTATGACTGAAAAAGAGCTTACAAATTACCGTACTGAGGAAAAGGAAAAGCGTGCAGCTCAGGCAAAACGCAGAGAGTTAAAGGCTGAGTATAAGAAAAGACAAGAAATCGGACAAAGTGTATCAGTAAGGAATATTATGAGTACATTAAAAGAAAATGAAATTATAATAGTTGACACTGAAACGACTGGACTCGATTCTGTAACAGACGAGCTGTTACAAGTGTCTATTATTAATTGTGTGGGCAAGACACTATTTAACAGTTATATAAAGCCTGAAAGAACAAAGAGCTGGAACGAAGCTATGGCAATCAATCATATAACTGCTGAAATGGTAGTGAACGCACCGACAGTTTCCGATGTTTATTACGAATTAAACAATATTATAAAGTCGGCAAAAGTCATAATTGGTTACAATGTAGGTCTTGATTTGATGTTCTTGTCTGCCTGTGGCATTGAGAATACTAAAGCCACAACTTTTGATGTTATGAAAATGTTCGCAGACATATACGGTGAATGGAGTGAGTACTATGGTTGTAATAAGTGGCAGACTCTAACTAAGTGTGCCGAATATTACTGCTACGATTGGGGCAGTGAAACAGCACACGATAGTTTAGCGGATTGCAAAGCAACGCTATACTGCTACAAGAAAATTCAAGAACAAAAGATGAAATAAAACAATTAAAGGAAAATATAAAAATGAAAAAAGTTAAAAAAATGATTACTGCTTTAGCAACAAGTATTTTGGTTTTAGGGTGCAACAAGTACAGAAAAAATTACAATTTACAAAAAGGACATCATTGACCTTGCCCCAAACGCCCACGAAGTTTTTATGAGCTATATAATTTGAATAAACAACAAAAAGGCAGATAACATCTTTTTGATGCTATCTGCTTTTACTTTTGTCTTTGTTGTGTTGTGATTGATTTTCTCACTTGTTTAAGGTAAAGTATAAGTCATACTAACGCTTCAACCGAAACAGCAGATGGTATATGTTCAATTATCCACTCATATTCTTTTATATTGCTGTACAAAGCACCTAAATCAGACTGATTATCGCAAAGAATAATCTTTGTGTTGTATGAGCATAAGTCTTTATACATCTTTTTTACGCAGTCTAAAGCAGACTTAGAGCGGAGATATTTCTCGTACTTTGCCATAACAGCATTTGCGTATTCTACCAAAACTTCACATTGAGCAGTTACAAGATAATTAGTTTTCATATACATACTCCTTTCAGTCTGAGCAATAATAATTTATTGCAATTTGTTTTATCCGATTGAAAATACTCAGTTTATTCGGTTTAATTTTAAGATTATCAAATGATTCATTGTTGGCGAAATAATAATTGCTCAATGCTTCAAGAAAAGCAAGCTCATCTATGTTGTCATAATCAGAAAGCATATCGTTTATAGTCTGATTAACAGTTGTACATAAAACACCGTCAAAATTGAGATACTCTATATCGTCAAATGAATTGACAATATGATATTCAATGTTATCAAATTGTCCCTCGTTCTGAGCATACACCTGTATCTTAGATTCATTGACATAACCATTGAATAATTCAAGGTACTCAAGTGCCGAAACTCCGCACAGGATTAAATCTGTACCTTGAACCACATCTTGTAACCAATCGACATTAGAAAGATATCGTGTACTTGTAATTGACATCATAAATATCACCACACTTCATTTTCTTTACATATTATCTTATGTCAAAATCGGAAAATTTGCAAGTTTTAAGGACAACAAAAAAGAGCCGTTCAGAGCCGTCTGAACGGCTGCTTTTTAAATTAAATAAAAAATATTTATCTACCGCAAAATCGGAATAAAGAGCTGTTTAAAGCCGTTTCAAGCTATTATAATCACAACTCTTGTTCACTCCTTTTAGGCTCTGATTTCATAACTGTTTTATTCTGTGTTTGGTACGCAAGTAAAACCACGATTATTTATTTCTGTTTGCTTTTAAAAATCTATATAATCAGATTTAACAAAATAAAAATCTATATCCACGCTATTCATTCCTCAATAAAAGGGAGCAACTGCATATAATGCAGTTGCTCCAAAAATCGTTACTTTTTGTCGCATTCTCCTGATATGGTGGTCAGACGGTAGCGAAGCACAACACTAAGATGAGTAACCAACATCGTTCAAATACTATTATATGTTATAACTAAGAAAAAACAAGTGTTTTAAAAAGAAATTCAGAAAAGAATTTCTGATTTTAAAGTGAAGTAACAATATAAAAAGTCACTTTGTCACTTATAAGATTATGAGCTAATAAATTTTGAACGGTTTTTCTGTCAAGTCCACCTGTTCCACACCCAAGTAAAGGTATGGCTACTGAATTTATGTTTAAGTTTTCAGCTACCGCTACTATCTTTGGAATCAGAACTTTAATTTTTTTGATTTTTGCTTTGCTACCCGGAGTACGCATAGTAACTGCGTGTATTATTTTTTTACACTCAAGATTTGGAGCATCAGTCACAAAAACAGTTCCGGGTGAATAACCAAAAAAGGAGTGTGCCTTACATTTTGCTCTTGCAAGCCGTTCAACAGCACCGCAAGATGCAAATTGAATGCTCTCTGCAACTCCTCTATGTAATTCATTAACACATCTTTTACCTCCCATATAACCAAAACCGTTGGATGCATTTACAATAGCATCTACATCAAATTTTGTTATATCGCCTTGTGCGTAAACTATCATAATTCAGGTTCACTCCTTTTAGGTTCTGATTTCATAACTGTTTTATTCTGAATTTGCTTTGAAGATTTGTTCCTGCCGAGGATTTTATCCTTACCAAAGTAATGTGTTTTGGGCTTTGATTCTGTTTTTTGGTGAGCAAGCTCAATGTTCAAAATCTTTGTTAATTCAGACAGGCGTGCTGACTTTTCCTGCAATTCCGCTTCATATTCAAAAGGCTTTTCAAGCAGGGCAACACTTGTTTTGTAATCAAGGTCAAGCTTGTTAAGAGAATTCTGACTGTAATCAAGAACACTTTCGGTTTTGTACAGCAACCCCTCTATTTTACTGAGGTTATGCACAGCAGAAACACCGAGCTGAGCAGAATATGAATATTTACCCTTGATTGTAACTACAATGTCATCATACACATTTCCGTTGTTTATAACGCTTATATCGAATCCGCAAATGTTGCCAACGCTAACCTGCTTCTTTCTGTTATCGGCTATTCTTACCTGAGCAACAGCAGTTGTAAGAGCTTTGGCAGCATTTTTTCGTTCCTCATCGTTCTTCAGGTTAAAAGTCTGAGAATCTAAAGTTAATTTGCAAATAAGTTTACCGTCCTTATCGACAAATGACTTAACATTATCGATATCGGATTTTATGTTGCCGATAGTACAAAGGAGTTGCTTGCGTTTTTCGGGATAAGCCGCAACAGCATCTTCAAGCTCATATTTTGTATTGTTGTAATCAGCTTTGAGAGAGTTAAGCTCCTTTACTCTGTTATCAAGCGTGAGCTTCTCACGGATACGGTCATCGCCGGTACAGAGAGCCTTAATTTCGCCATATGAAAGAGCCGCTTGGTCAACATCGGCACACTTGCGTGCAGGAGCTTTGTCAGTCATAACCTGACTTATAAATTTTTGCTTGGTTTCGAGGAGCTGATAGCTGTACGCATCAAAAGTGCCTTTGGTAACATATCTGTACAAATGCACTTTTTCGTTAATATTGCCCTGCCTGACCATTCTGCCACGCCTCTGCTCGAGGTCTGCCGGTCGCCACGGAACATCTAAATCGTGCAGAGCAATGATTCTGTCCTGCACATTTGTGCCTGTTCCCATTTTGCCCGTTGAACCGAGTAAAATTCTCACTTCACCGCTTCTGACCTTTGAAAACAATTCAGACTTTTGAGCTTCGGTTTTTGCATTGTGTATATATGCTATTTCAGTCGCAGGGATGCCCTTTGCAATGAGCTTGTCCCTTATGTCGTCATACACGCAAAACTTGCCTGTTTCCTCAAGAGAGTCAAGTTCCGCAACACTCTTGTTATCGTTTTGCTCTTTTGAGGAGTCATTGCCTGTGTTTTTTGACGGCACACCGAGGTCACAAAAAACAATTTGAGTAAGCTTGTCTTTTGCTGTGTCTGTATAAATGTCAAATACATTGTTTACACACACATTCAGCTTTGTATTTGGATTATCCTCAAAATTGGGACTAATAAGTCGGGGGTCAAGACCGAGCTTTCTGCCGTCACCGGTAATTTTGAGCATATTATCCTGTGACGGATCTACGGAGCCTGAATTAACCTCATCTGCTCTGTCGGATAATTCATCGACAAGCTCCTTTTGAAGCTCTGTAGGCTCTACATCAACAATGTGAAGCTCACAATCAGGCACTTTAAGTTTAAGAGTTTCAGCCGTCTTTACATCGGCTACCATCTTAAACATAGACATAAGCTCAGGCAGATTGGAATATTCCGCAATCCTTGTGCGTTCCTTAAACTTGTTTCCTGCCGGAGCTAACTCGTATTCTTTCTTTTGCACACCGAATGCAGAAATCCAATTATCAAAATTCTGCATATTGTTGTGACTTGCAAGAAAATCATAATTAAGGTATCTCATCATTGTGTGAAGCTCTGTAACGCTGTTTGACAACGGTGTACCTGTGGCAAATACAACACCCTTGCCGCCTGTCTTTTCGTCAAGATAACGGCATTTTGCAAACAGCTCTGTTGCCCTCTGAGAAGCTCTTGAAGATATACCCGAAACATTTTGCAGCTTTGTTGCACAGTACAGATTCTTAAATTCGTGAGCTTCGTCAACAAACAATTTGTCAATTCCAAGCTCCTCGAAATATACGGTATTGTCTTTCTTACTTGATTGAAGCTTCTCAAGCTGATTTTCGAGATTCTTTTTTGTACGCTCCATTTCCTTAACGGTAAATTTATTACCGTCCTGAGCTTTCATCTCAGCAAGACCGGCAACAATATCATCAATTTGAGATTGTAAAAAGGCTTCCTGCCTTTCAGGAGATAGGGGCAGCATCTTTAATTGCGTATGTCCGATAATAACGGCATCATAATTGCCAGTTGCAATTTTTGACATTAACATCTTGCGGTTTGATGATTTAAAATCATCCTTTGTTGCAACCAATATGTTTGCGTTGGGATAGAGCTTTAAAAAGTCTGCTCCCACCTGTTCTGTCAGATGATTCGGTACAGCAAACAAGGATTTGTGACACAACCCAAGCCGTTTACATTCCATAGCAGTAGCTATCATTTCAAAGGTTTTTCCTGCACCTACCGAATGAGCAAACAGTGTGTTGCCTCCGTAAATAGCGTGAGCAATGGCATTTTTTTGATGTTCGTGAAGCTGAATGTTTGAATTCATTCCCGGAAAATTAAGGTGTGAACCGTCATACTCTCGTGCGTGGACGCAATTGAATGTGCGATTGTATGTGTCAACAATATCTCTGCGGCGGTTAGCATCTTTAAAAATCCAATTCTTAAATTCACGGCGAATGGCATTGGCTTTTTGCTGTACAACCTGAGTCGCTTCTACATCAAGCACTCTTACAGGCTTATTGTTTTTATCACGCTCAACAACACCGTATTCGTCAACCTTGTCTTTATACACTTTCGGTTCGGATAAATTGAGAACGGATTCAAATATCTGATATGCAGATAATCCGCTTGCACCGTAGGTCTTTACAGTAGTTACCGACAAATCCGCTCTCTTATTCGTGATATTCCATCTGCCGGAATACTCTGAATAGTCAAGCTCTATTCTGTCGGATTTAAAAAATCTTGACACATAATCCGATTTAAGGCTTTGCGGTGTTTCAAAAATCTCATACATAAATTGCTCATAGTATTTTTTATCAATCCAAGTAGCTCCGAGGTTAATATCAATATCGCCGGCTTTCAGAGGAGTAGGCAATACTTCCTTTAAGGCGACAACATTTGATTCATATATGCCGTTGACCGAAGCGTATGCTTTTGCCATGTCAAGCTTTGCATATATATCTCCCGACAAATATTCGGAAGCAGTTTGATATTCGTAGTCCTCATCGCCTGTATATGACGGTACGGCAAATATTTCACCTTTTTCTCTCAGCCCGATTTTCAAATCCTCGGGCGGCACATCCGTAATTTGGCTCATATACTCGAAGTCGATAACACCTTTTTCTGCAACGCAGACAGCAAGAGCTTCTTCAGCCGTATCAACATGATTTATTGTTGCTGTCGGCTTATTTACACGCTCTGTAAATATATCGGACTTCTTAACAAGTAAATTATTATCTTTGGCAAAATCGGCTTCGAGAGAAGCAACAAGCGGATATGCTCCGTCAGAGTTTAACAAGCTGTGATTGTAACTGCTGTGAAGCAAGCCGTACTTACTGTAGAAGCTGTCATAACAGTTGTTGAGCTTTTCCTGCAATTGAGCTATCTCTGAATCCTTGTTATCGTACTGCTGAACATCAAGCAATTCACGCAAAGTGTCACGAATATCAATAAAGGAATTGATGCGTTCGTGATTTAATTTTTTCCCAAGTGCTTTGTCTGCGGAAACATTAACTATTTTACCGCTCTTATCAGAGCCGTAAAAATATATTTCGCCGTTTCGGCGATAAAAGCTTTGTAAACGCAGTTTTAAAGGTTCGGCTGTTAAATGTTCGGAAACCGGAATCAGCTTTTCTGCAGAAGCGGAATATTCAAAATTGATATTCTTTACCGCCGAGGAAAGAAGCTCCGACAATGTTCTGCCGTCATTAAACGGCACGCACATCGTATCGTCTGTTCTGCCGAACATTTTATTGCCTTCAACAACTTCGCCGAGTATCATTTCGGGATGCTCAACAAAATAATTGTTGACGGTTAATCCGTTTTCAAGCTGTCCTGTATGTACCCAAGACGGTTCAATTTCTGACTTTTTTTCTCTTTTTTGGAGGAATATAATGTCAGCTGTAACCTCCGTTCCTGCCGATTTAAAGGCGTTATTCGGCAATCTCACAGCACCTACCAAATCCGCTCTTTCGGCCAAGGTCTTGCGGAAAGAGCTGTCCTTTTTGTCAAGCGTACCTTTGGAAGTTACAAAAGCCACAATGCCGCCGTCACGCACTTTATCAAGTGATTTCAAAAAGAAATAATCGTGAATTTTCAGATGTTTTGAGTTGTATTTAGAATCATTAACACTGAAATCGCCGAAAGGAATGTTTCCGATTGCAACATCGAAGCTGTTGTCATTGAAACGAGTATTCTCAAAGCCGTCAATCGTAATGTCAGCTTGCGGATACAGCTTTTGAGCTATTCTGCCCGATAAGCTGTCTTTTTCGACACCGTACAAATTCACCTTATCACGAAGTTCTTCGGGAAGTCTGCCGAAAAAGTTTCCTACGCCCATTGCAGGCTCAAGTATGTTGCCGTCCTCAAATCCTGCGTTACGAATGACCTCATATATACTGTCAACGATTGCTGTATCTGTGTAGAATGAATCAAGCACAGTTGACCGTGCTGCGGTATATTCTTCATCCGTAAGCAAACCCTTGAGTTCAGAATACTCATTTTTCCATTTATCATTATCAGACTCAAAAGCATTGGCAAGACCGCCCCAACCGCTGTAAAGGAACAACTGACCTTGTTCTTCAGGTGTAGCCGCTCTGTTTTCTGCTTCCGTTTGCTTTAAAATCTTAATGGCAGCAATGTTATTTTGAAACTTTGTTTTTGCTCCCGTGACAGCTTCTCTGTCCTCAATTACATAGTTTTTGGCTTTTTCATCATTTACGCTTGTTTCGGTCTGCTCTGAGCTTTCGACCATATCAAACAATGTAGGCGGTTCAGCTTTTTCTGCTCTTGACGGTGCGGCATTTTCAACCTCCACGGTAAGCTCGTCAACGCTCTGTAATTTTTCATCGCTCCTGACTTCTCTTTCTTTGCTTTCCGTTATCGGCAAATCTGCGGCTTTCTCATTTTCACCTTTATCAAGCTTTATATCGGCTTCGAGTATTTTTACAACACCTGAATACTGCGGATATTGATTTAAAAAATCAATAATTCCACCGTTACCGTCCCCGATGTTCTGCCGTTCGGTGTATTTCGTACCGTTCGGCATATTAATAATAAATTTCGTTTTTTCATAACCAAGATGAATATTGTCAAGTTCACCGTTTCTGTATGCTTCTGTAACCGCATTTTCACTGCCGTATTCCTCAATTTCAAGCTGTCTTTGCTCAACCCATTCGTCATCGGCATTTTTCATAAGTTTGTCAAATTCAGAAACAGAGTATGTTTTGCCGTTCTCAAATACCGGACTTTCACTCCAATCACAAGTAATTGTCGGACGAATTATTTCCTGTACAGACTCAGTTTGTTCAGGCTCGTTTATCGGGACGATTTCATTTTCTGAATTAAATTGATTAACGATTTCTTCTGAGCTGACATTCAGAGCACCGGCATAGTTTCTTACCTTGATGTCAAAATTGTTCTGATAAAAATTACGCTCGGCATCGGATTTTGCATTATCAATATGGTATAATGCACGCTTTAAATCCTGTTTAACAACAGAGTTATAATAGTCGTTTTCCGCAAGCGGAACAGCCCTATGCTCTTTCGGCTCTAATTGTGCAAGCTCATCATCAGATAGATATACAAGGTCATCAAATGATAAAGAGTACAGGCAGTTATCAATCATATCTTTAAGACTTGAATATGTTTTCTCTTTAAACAATTTATCGTCAACATAAGTTTCAAGCCTATAGTCAACAAGATTTACAACAGCTTCAACAGTATGCTTGCTGTCTTCTGTTGTTGTGTATGCCACTCCGACTTTTTTTAAGTCTGAAAAATCCGCTTCTGAATCAAACTCGTCACGGCAGTATGAATTGATAAGCTCTTTTGCATAATAGCTTTCAGACTCAGTAAGTTCGCCTGACTTTATCATTTCGGCATCAGCAACATCAGCAATCAGTTTTTGCGTGTCAGCTGTTAATCCCTCTGCAATTTCAGGAATTTTGGGAGTGTATGTACCGCCTTCAATTTGTCCTTCGATATCTGTGCGTGTTGTACCTTTAATTTCTGCAATAATGTTGATTAAATCTTCATAAGAGCCGTTTTTGTATGCTGAAAAGTAGTTTTGCATTTCATCGGTCGAAAAAGTGTAATCAAGCAAGTTGATTACTGATTCGCTCATACCGTAAGTTACCATTTCCCTGATAATTTCAAGCTGAGTAGTTGAGTAACCACGATTTTCAGTTAATTTTGCAGTAATGTTATCATTAACAAAACGCTGTTTTAAATCATTAAACCTTGATGTATCTGCAAACATCAAAGATTTATCCGAAAAACTTTGATATGTGTCAACATAAATTTCGGCAAGAGCAGAAAGTTGTGATTCATAAAAATCAGTGCAGTCAGAAAACAATGAAACAAAGTTATCAGTCAAATTATCATCGTTTCTCGTTTGGATAAATTTTACAGACGGTGCAAGTGCCGAAAGTTGCGATTCATTGAAATGTAATTCAGATATTTTTTCATCAACTGATTTCAATTCTTCCGGTGATTCATTTTGAACAATTTCAGATTTTGACATAAATGATGCTCGCTGTTCTTTAAGTTCAGCAGATATTTTATTCAAGGTATCAGCATATTGCTCGTCAACAGTAATAGTTGTTGTTTTTCCGTAAATTCTGCCTGAAAAAAGGATGCCTTGCTCAGTAAGCCTTTGACCGATTTTATAGGCAAAATCGGTATTGTACTTACGGTATAATTTATCCTCAATAGAATCGTAGGTTGTAGTTCCTATGATGTTGTTGGTTTTATAGACTTTTGAATTACATTCTATAACAGTCTGATAATCAATATCCAACTTATCAATATTAGTTGCGGTAGCTCTGCCTATGGCAATATGTGCTTCACCATTAAAAATATAAGCACAATAATTAAGACCTGAATTTTCAAGTTCCTGACATATATTATCAAAACTATCCTCATTCGCAATGATTACTTTTTTGTATTTGTTCGGAGTGTTGCTGTTCCATATTTTGTTTCCGTATAATTCAATCATTTATTTTATTCACCTCTTAAAAAAAGACCTGTGCCTGAATGGCACAGGTCTAAAATAGCTTTATAATTCTTGTCCCTGAGTTTTGTTTTTGTCTTTCGTTTGTTGCTCATTATGAGCAATAGTGTTTGCATTTTGCTTAATTTGATTTCGTGACAAAGGTGCTGTCCTGCGTTCAGACTTCTTTTCAGACTCAGATTCCTTGAGTTTGTCATATTCCTGTTGCTTGTTACCGTTGTTAATAATACCGTCAATGCTGTCATAATCATCTTCAACAGACATTTCAGCATTTTTAAGATAATTTTCTTCGGTAATAACTTTTGCAGTTGAATTAACGATAGTATCTGCCTGCTCTTTGAGAGCCTGTGGGTTGTTCGTAAACTCATCAACAATATTCTGACAGCTCTTGTTGATGATATTATCAGCTTCTTTATCGGGCATTGCTTTGACTGCATCAAACTTTGCAGACCACTCGTCAAGTGCCTTGAGCTTTCGCATTAACTTTTCTTTTTTTGTTGTGAGCTTGTTAATCTGCTTTTGTAGTTTGAGCTTTTCAGACATATAATGAGTTTGACTGTACGCTTTTAGAGCACTGTCAAGTTTATTTTGAGTAGCATCAAATTTTTCTGAGGTCGTTCGCATCGACATCATTCGATACTCTTGAATCCCCTTAACAAAATTTTCTTTGCGTCCGTCAGGTGACTTCATATTGTCGAGAAATTTGTTGATTTTAATGCAGAAATCAGCACGGCTTTGATGTTTCTGAATTTTATTTTCATTGGATTTGATATTCAGTTTGTGGGCAGAAATTTTCTCGTTAATACTGACTATCTTTTGCCGTCTTTCTGTTGCCAAGAGCGAAAAAGCAGTATATACAGGTTTTGGCACAATATCTTTCAAGGATTCAATCGTAGATACAAACTCTGCATTTCGGGACTTTTTTATACTGAGCTTTTCAATTTTTGCATTGAACTTATCATTTTTGCTGTTAAGCTCATCAATTTTGCGATTGCATTTGTCATAAAGGGTAGCAAAAATCGGAATAGAAAATTCTGTGTCTTTTGATGTTTCGGTTACAATCGGTTCAGTCGGAACAGATTGTAAATTTTCTTCTTTTACACCGACACTTTTGGACTTTTTTTTATTAATAGTGTCAAAATTTTTGCTTTCTGTGTTTTCTTTTTCCTTAACCGGTTCATAATGATTTATGTACAGTTCTGACCCCCTGACTGTTTCGGCAAGATTATCATCTTTGTCATAAAGCATATATTTACTCTCATCATCCAATGATGTGAGTATGGTTTTGCCTTCGTTGATTTCATCAACATCGTCTTTTTTAATCCAAAGATAACGAATATCCTCCCCGAAAGTACCGGGAACTCTTGTTTTATACTCGAATTCGTTATCATCATAGACAAGTGATGATTTGTCTATTGTAATATCAGGCATTATTTTTCCTCCTTTTTCTGACAGCAAATGTAGCAATAACAGCTGTTATTGCTATTGCAATTATTGCCAGTAGAATAAAATCAAAACTTCTGTTATTAGTTTCTGCTTTTATGGCAGTATCGGGCGAAGCGGTTTCAGATACCCTTTCGGCTGTCACAATAAGTCTGTGGCTGTTGATGCCATAAGGATAACAAGTTATAAGGCTTAATAAGTCTTTTTCTTCGTCAACTGACAGTAACGATATGTTGTCGGGCTTAACAATGTTTTTTGCTGTTACAGCATAGGTAAGCGTTTCATCAAGTACGGATACCTTGATTTCATCACCGATTTCAAGCTCGTTGAGATTGTCAAAAAACACTTGCGTTGGATAACCCGTATGTGCAGACAAGACAGAATGATTGCCCACACCTCCAATAGGAAACGCTGTATTTGGCAGATGAGCAACACCTTTTTCAAGCACTTTATCCGTATCCCCGTGGTAAATAGGCAGTTTTACATTGATTTTTGAAATATCAATGTAGCCTATAAGACCGTCACCAAAATTGAGAATATCGTCATATCCGTCAATCACGCTGTCTGTATCGTAAGAAAATCCATTGATAAGTTCTGATAAATTGTTGTTATATTCAGCAGCAGCCGACAAGTACTGTGACCTGTCGGCTACTGAAATGCTGTCAAGAGATGCGGCATAATTGTTAATTGTGGATGCGGCGAAAAAACTATTGACAGCATTTGATACAGAAGGGTACAGCACAAAGCAGAGTGATGCAGTCATAAAAATTATTCCTATTATCAAGGTGCATTTGCTTCTGCATTTTTTCAATGTGCTGTACTCCTTTCTGTTTAATGTGAAATTACTTGTTTGTAGCTTTTACTCTTCTGCGAATGAACAATGTTGTAATACCGCCGAGTGCAAATGCTGTGCCGAGAATGTAGAACATAATTGTACCTGCACCACCGGTCTGTGGTACAACAACCTTTGTATCCTTAACATCAACGCTTGCTGTGCCGTCTGTTGGGCAGTTTGTGATGTACGAACCGTCAACAAATGTTGCACCGTATGTAACATCAATTGTCACAGGAATAACTTTGCCATAAATGTTGTAGTTTGTAGGAGCTTTTGTTTCGACAATATAATATTTACCGCTTGCAAGTTTGATTTCTTCTTTACTTGTGTTGTAGTAAGTAACCTTGCCGGTCTTGTCGGATACACCGCTTGCAATGGCATTTGTAAGAGCAGTTGCGTCCTCTTCTGTCTTGAAAAGGCTGAATTCTGCACCTTCGAGAGCCTTTCCGTCTGTATCTGTCTTGTTTGTTGTTACTGCAAAGGTGTAAACATAAACTGTATTGCCATTTACCTCTGATTCAACACCGTTCTTGTTAGAATAAACGAGCTTTGTTTCTGTATTTGGGTTGCCTGTCTTTCCTGCTACAGCGTACTTATTTAGCTTTGCTGAATAAGTTACAGATGTATAAGTAACACCCTCTGCATAAAAGTCATTTTTCTGAAGGTAAGCGTTTGCAATTGATACATTAAAAGTTGTAGCCTTTCCGTCAACTTCTGATGTTACATTGAGAGCATAATCAGTTGAAGCAAGGTCAGCAACCTTACCGCCCTGTGCATTGAGAAGTGCAACCTTTACGCTGTCTTTATCAAGAGTAAGACCGGCTGACATTTCATCATATACGGTATATGATTTAAGTTTCATTTCGCTTGAACCGGCAGTCGATGACTTGATTTCAAAATTTACTGTGTCACCAAGGCTTACATCGGTAAAATTAACATTATCCTTTGTGCTGTTAGTGATAGTCTTGCCTGTTACAACATCACCGTCATTTACCTTTGTTGCAAGGTCAATATCATTGATACTGTAAACCCAACCGTTATTGTAGTATGGGAGCGATACAACAGAGTTTGTAACACTTCTTACACCGGCAGGAAAGTTCGTAGCCTTAATGTAGTACAAACCCTGAGCAAGGCTTGAAAAAGTCTTTTTTACCGATGTTGCCGATGTAGTAAATGTGCCAACGGTTGAAGCTGTTGACGGAATCGAAGAAAGACCATCAAGAGCTGAGAGAACATTCGATGTCTTACCGCTTAAAATCTCATCAGAAATCGAAGGAATAAGTGAATCATAGCCTGTCTTGTATGGATTTTCAGTAGTTTTGAGTTCTGCCACCTTGTACACCGTAAATGTGTATCCGGGCTTAGAACAATTGAGCGTGAATGAAACCTTCTTTGTTTCATCAAGAGCATTTGCGTTGGTTGCAGCACTTGCAAATGGGATTGCAGTAAATACCATCATAACGGCAAGTACCATAGCTGTCATAATTCGTGTGATTTTCTTTTTCATTTTTGATTTTCCTTTCGTGATTTTTTATATTTCTTGCTACCGTGTTTACGGTAGTCATAGATGAAAATTATAGCCATTGCTCCGAGTGCCACAGCAACGAAGTAAAACGGAGCAATACCACCGCCGCCTGTGTGAGATAACACGGATTTGTTATCGGCAACGGTTAAAGACATGTTAAGTGTGTTTTCATTGTCGGCTGAAATGGTAAATTCAACCTTTTTACCGTATGGCATATAGCCTGACGGAGTTACAGACTCAACAAAATAGTAATCTCCTACCGGCAGTTTACGGATTAACAGAGTGCCGTTTGTTGCCATACAGTCAGTTGCAGATTCAGATTCAGAGAGGTACATATAACTACCTGTGCCGTTTTGAATGCATCTGACGGGTGTGTCATCTGACTTGTAGAGCTGCCAACCTGATCCGCCAAGAGCTTTTGTGCCGTCTGTTTTTGTGAGCTTAACCGAGCCTGTTTTTACAGTATTTTTGATACTTGCAAAGGTTACGGTATCAGTATCAAGCGTGACGGTTACACTTTTGGGCTTGTTGTATTTAAACGGCAGGGAGTAAGTGCCGTCACCGTTAAGCTCACCGAGTTCGGTTACTTTATATTTGAGCAATTCGTCATTGCTGTTATAAATCGGCAAGTCTGAGATTTCAGGACTTAAACCTTCAAGGTTTGTGCTTACTTTTTCGTTAAACCCTGTATCAGCACAGCTTATTTCAAAATACAAACCGTCCACAACATCATCTTCAGATGTTTTTTGAACCTGTAACGAACCTGTTTTTACGGTGTTCACACAATCATATGTATAGTTGTAATCATCGGTATCATAGATTGTAAATTCAACTGCATCTTTCAGTTCATAACGGCTCGGAAACTTGTATGTTCCGTCTGACTGTTTAATGCCGATTTCGGTAAGCCTGTAAGTAATTTGAAAACCGTTTAGGTCAACTACATATGGCAGAATACCATCAATTTTGTTACCGTTTATGTCATAAAATTGCATATTATCTGTACTTGCTTTACCATTTTCATCAGTAGTCAAAACGATACTTGTAATCCCGTTTCCGTCTGCATCATAAGCCATAGGAGTAGGGATAAGGTCATCATCGAACTCTCGTTCGTCATCAAAAGATTCGAGCTTAAAACTCAAACCCTCGATAACTCCGTCCTCGGAAGTCTTATTGATGTTAATCCTGCCGGTTGCAGGAGCGTTGTACATGGAATAATTAAGCGTTGATGTTGTTCCGTATTTGTTGGCAGTCTTAAACTCTGATTCAGCCTTTTCAAGGTAATTTTCGGGGAAGTAGTAACTGCCTCCGCCGAGAAAACCTTTTTCAACAACCTTATATTTTATAGGAATACAAATTGCTGAGTTTGGAACGGTTAAACAGCTTGTGAGCTTGTAACCGTATCGGTTGTAATAGTTAGCTGTTCCGGTAGAATCTGTAACAATATCACCATAATATTTGCCGTTTTCGTCCTGTACCTCAAACCAAACTCCAGACACTTTACCGTTGTATGAGGTCTTTTTAACAGTTAAATCTGTTTCAGAAACTGTATTCTGAAAATTAAATGTAACCGTTTTGCTCTCGTCAAGCGTTAATGACTTACCGTTAGCGTTGGATTTTGCTTCTGATGATTTGCCATAGTAGTATCTTGAATAAGCATTCTCACAATTGCTGAATACAGCATTTGAAACACCTTCAAAATATGAACCTTTATAATTGATTGCATTTTCTTTCTTTATCGTCCAAGTGTAACCGCCATAGCTGTGAGATCCTAAAGTAGTCTTAAAACCAAGCTCCTTGACGGTATAGGTTATCTTATTGCCTTTATCGTCATATACTCTCAAGCCCTTAACTGTAGCTTCACCGTTTTTGTCAGTCGAAACTGCGTTGTACTCGTTGCCGAGGTTGTCTGATATAGCAAACCACAAATTTGAAACGATACCGTCTGTTGATGACTTCTTGATTTTGAGGTCAGCTTTTACGCTGTCCTCATAGATCGTCTGTATGACGGCTGTTTCAACGGTTGAGTTTTCCTCTGTGGCAATTACGGGATAAACCGTTTCGTCAAGCTCATAGCCTGTCGGAGCGGTCTGCTCTTTGATGTAGTATGTTTTGCCGACATCTACCGATTTTGCAAAAGTCCCCTTGCCGTCAGCACTTGTTGTGAGCTTGTCATACAAGCTTGCACAAGCTGAATCAGAGTACAAGCCATATACTGCTCCGCCGACACCTATACCTGACTGATTAAGCTTGTTAATGCCCACATATGCCTTTGCCGGCATTTCATCAATCGGTACTTTGATAGGGGTATTTGTGTCCTGAGCAAGACCGGCAATTTCTTCATTTATTACTCTGTAAAACACAACATCACTTAGCGAGTATCCGTCAGGAGCTTTTTCTTCTCTTATAACAACTGTACCGATAGGTACTGTAATTAAGTTGTTGTTGTAATAAAATTCATCAGAGTTATATCCATCTGCAAGATAGTTTTTATTAAGCTCAGCATATCCATCTTCGTCAGTCTGAATATACCAAGTCCTTTTAAGGTTTTTGCTGTCAAGTGCAGGAGCGGTTTCATCTGCTTTGACATCATAGTCCTTATCAATTTCCTGTGCGTAGTATTCAATGCTGAAAACCGCACCGCCAAGACCTTGACTTGTTGTTTCGCCTGTAATTGCATTCTTTTTTTGTAACACAATACCGACAGGGTCATCTACAGGCTCATCAGTACAGCTAAAGCGATAAATTTTTGTACCGTCTGCGGCTTTTTTGCCTGAATTCACAAATGTATATACAGTTTCGTCAAGCTCATAGCCTTTTGGTGCTTTGGTTTCTTTTGCATAGTAAGAAGCTGATGCGTCAACATATTTACTGTAACTGCCGTAACCGCTTGCATTTGTTGTAATACTGCCGATTTTTTTGGTACAAGCTTTGTCTGTGTATATGCCATACTCAGCTCCCGACAAGCTGTAACAACCGTTGCCAGCTGTAAGCTCTTTGTTTGATGATGATTTGTGAAGTTGCAGCTTGACAACATCCGGAAATGTCAACTTAACATATCCGTCTTTAACTGTATAATTAGAACCCTGAGCAAAAGTCTGATATGATGCATAGTCATTACTTGTAATTAAATACAAACTGTTTTTGTTCTTGATTCCATGTTCCTTCAAAAAAGAATTTTTCATTGTCACATTAACTGTCGTACCAAGATTTTTAGAACAGGTAAATGTTATCTTTTTACCGCTTACGCTGACCTTAACATTTGAATTGCTGACGATTACATCGGATGCTTTAGTTACTGAAGCGGTACCGTTCTTATCAGTCAAAGTGATTGAATACTGTCCGTTTGATTGATTATATGACATTTGATACGACTTCGCAGAACTGAGCGATGATGCAGTATATGACGGATTTCTCACGGATTTTTTGCACCAAGAAACCATATTGTTGTATGCCGTTGTGACATTCGCAAGCGAAGTTTCTGCCGAACTCGTAGCCGTCATTGTATTTGCAGGTGTAAGTAACGGCTTACCGGTAACCGCTTCAAAAGTTGATGCGTTACGCTTGCCTGCAACAATCTCAAAAATCAAGAGCTGCGTTGCATAGTAGTAATGAACCTTCTCTTCCTTTGCAGCTTCAAATCCGCCAAAGCCCCAAGCAAGTATCAGATTAACTGCATTTTGCTGTGCAGTAGTTAGCTGTTTCCAAGCTGCTGATTGAGATGTACTTTTTACAGTAGCAGAACTTGTTAATTCAGATGCTTTATCCGGTTCAATACAGTACGCTCTTTGTGTGTAGTCTAAAAAATTCAAGGTTTTTCCGGATGGAGCAAAAAAGTGCACCTTGAAATTTTCCCAACCTTCATAATGCTGACTGTGCTTTTTTCCGTTTGCGTCTGTATAAGTATATTCAGCTGTTTTCTTGTATATAAAACCTTTGCCGTCTGCTCCACGATTGCCTTTAACCGAGGCAGCACTTACGGAAAACGAACCAACAGACAATGAGCCGATAATTACAGTCAAGCATAAGAAAACCGACAATATTTTTTTAATTAACTTCATTCAAATTTTTCTCTCCTTTCATCTAAATATTGAAAAAGAAAAACTACTGTATTCTTTTATGGGTGATGCACGAATCATATTTACCTCCGTAAATTTATATTATTAACCACCTTAGTGGGGATTGTAGGGATGCATCGGACAAATTAATGCCCGATGCAAAAGAAGAATAACAATGAAAACTTAAAAAGTCTTGCTGTCAAGTGAACAGTGAGAGTCATAAAACAGAAAGTTGTAATCAACTTCCAATGTTTTCGCTAATTCTCTGATATATGCAAAAGTCGGTTCATAATTATCGTTTTCCCATTTGGTATAATGCTTGTTTTTTCGAGCAATAAGCAACTGCTTTCCAAACGACAATTATTTCACCTTCTCAAAAAGTTGTTATCAATTTAAAATGTTAAGGTCATATATGTAGTTAAGGTCAACATTTGTTGATATACCGTTAATTCTACCGTTATCTGAATACTGCCACACATCACAAGTGATTGACGGCTTTATATACCATTCTGCGTTCCAAATGGAAATGC
>ULRK01011420.1_pt1 | contig 30756 bp, 29 predicted proteins | sample 1955341 | NCBI WGS metagenome assembly ULRK01 (sample SAMEA4835680, study PRJEB28245) | human gut metagenome | biome: gut microbiome; material: fecal sample | place: Denmark | collected 2008
GGCATCGCCTACGGCCTCGCCGGGCTGGCCCACATAGCACAGCAGACCCTTCACGGGTACATCCTCGCCCTCCTGGGCTACGATCTTCAGCAGAACGCCGTCATGCTCGCTGGTGACCTCATTGGTCAGCTTGTCGGTGGTGATCTCCAGCAGCACATCGCCGGTCTTTACGGCATCGCCCTCATGCTTGATCCACTGAGAGACAGTGCCCTCCTCCATGGTCAGGCCCAACTGGGGCATACATACTTCAAAAGCCATAGTTCTCCCTCCTTACTTGTTCAGCACGCGCTTTACCGCGGCCACGATATCCTCCGGGTGGGGGAAGTTCTTGTCCTCCAGCACGGGGCTGAAGGGGGAGCAGATGTTCAGGCCGCAGACACGCTCCACCGGAGCGTCCAGCTCGTCGAACAGCTCCTCGCCGATCTGAGCGGAAAGCTCGCCGGCGAAGCTGCCGCGCTTGACCTCCTCGGAGACGATGATGGCGTTGTGGGTCTTGGAAACGGTCTTTACAATAGCGTCCCAATCCAGGGGCACCAGAGTGCGCAGGTCCAGCACCTCGGCCTCAATGCCCTCCTGGGCCAGCTTGGTGGCAGCCTCCAGGGAGAAGTTTACCTCGCGGCTCCAGGTGATGATGGAAATATCCTTGCCCTCCCGCTTCACAGCGGCCTGGCCCAGAGGAATGGTGTACTCCTCCTCGGGGATCTCCTCCTTCTTGGCGTACAGCAGCTTGTGCTCCAGGAAGATAACGGGGTCATCGTCCCGAATGGCGGTTTTCAGCAGGCCCTTGGCATCCGCGGCGGAGCAGGGAGCCACCACCTTCAGGCCGGGGAAGTGGCAGAAGAAGTTCTCCAGCGACTGGGAGTGCTGGCCGGCGTTGCGGCGGCCGGCACCCATGGGGGCCCGCAGGACCATGGGCACATTGCACTGGCCGCCGGTCATGTAGCGGATCTTGGCCGCCTGGTTGAACAGGGGGTCGGCGCACTCGGTGGCGAAGTCGTCATACATCAGCTCCACCACGGGACGCAGGCCGCGCATAGCCGCGCCTACGGCCATGCCTACGAAGCCCTCCTCGGAAATGGGGGTATCAATGACCCGGTTGGGGCCGAACTCCTCCAAAAAGCCCTTGGTAATAGCAAACACATTGCCCATAACGGCCATGTCCTCGCCCATGATAAAGACATTTTTGTCCCGGAGCATCTCCTCGTGCAGGGCCTCACCGATGGCCTTGCTGACAGTAATCTTTTTCATCGTGCCACACACCTTTCATTGTCGCTCACATACATATCGTCCAGCACCGTGGCGGGATCGGGATACTCAGACTCGTCGGCAAACTTAACGGCCTCGGTCATCTCGGCATCCGCCGCTGCGGTGATCTCGTCCAGCTCCTCCTGGGTAGCACCCAAGGCCAGCAGACGCTTGCCCAGCTTCATGATGCCGTCGTTCTCCAGGGCGTGCTCCATGTACTCCTTGGGACGGTACACGGCGGGGTCGCCGCAGTAATGGCCCTGATAGCGGTACACGGTGGCCTCCACCAGATAGGGGCCCTTGCCGCTGCGGGCATGCTCCATGGCCTTCTGCATGGCCTCGTAAACCTCCGTGGGGTTGGTGCCGTCCACGATGGCATAGGGCACGCCGTAAGCCTCAGCACGGCTGGCCAGATGGGAGGTGTTGGTGACCCGGTGGATCTCGGTGGACACGCCGTAGCAGTTATTTTCAATGAACCACACCATGGGAAGCTTCCATGCGGCGGCCATATTCAGAGACTCGTGGAAGCTGCCCTCGTTGGTGGCGCCGTCGCCGAAGCAGCCCACGGTCACCGCGCCGTCGCCCAGGATCTTGGAGGCCAGGGCGCTGCCGGCGGAGATGGGCTGGCCGCCGCCTACGATGCCGTTGGCGCCCAGGTGGTTCATCTTCTCCATGTCCGCAATATGCATGGAGCCGCCCTTGCCCTTGCAGTAGCCGGTCTTCTTGCCGAACAGCTCGGCCATAGCCAGCTTGGGGTCAGCGCCCCGGGCAATGGCGTGGCCGTGGCCGCGGTGGGTGGAAGTAAAGTAGTCCTGGGGGCCGATGGCGGCGAAAGCGCCGGCCTCAGCGGCCTCCTGGCCGATGCTCAGATGGATGTTTCCTGCCAGCATACCCTTGGTGAAGCACTCAGCGGCCTTCTCCTCGAAGGTACGGATGCGCACCATCGTGCGGTAGAACTCCAAAAGCTGCTCCTTACTGTACATTTCCTTAGTTTTCTTTTCAGCCAATGTTCTCACACCTTTCTTTAGCTGCCCCTTACGCCTGCTTGGGCGCGAACAGGGGCACTTCCAATTCGTCGTCAAATTTTCTTCCCATGACCAGCCCGCCGATTTCGGCGATGATCACATCCACGGTGAGCAGCACCTTGGTGCCCTCCACCAGGTGGCCGCCGTGGGCATTTCCGTAGCGGTCGCTGAGGCTCATGTGTACATGGAGGTTCGTGACCCCCTGGTCATCATGGCAGATGATGCCGCTGCCGGCGGTAAGCTCAATGGGCCCCGTCAGGTGCAGCACCTCGCCGTAGCCGTAGCCGGCCTTCTTGTCCGGCAGCTCCACGGGATTGCAGTAGGCCACACCGTCCAGACTGCCGATGGCGCTGAGGATCACACCGTTGTTGATACCCGCACGGCGGCAGGCCTCGGTGAGGCCCAGCAGCACATCCGTTCCGGGACGCAGCCGCACGGCGATGACCCGGGTGAGATTGCCCTGGGCCATTTCCAGAATGTCATTCATGGTTATTCACTTCCTATTCCGTTAAAGCTCGATTTGCTGCATCGGTTCCGTCAGCGGCAGGACCCGCAGCCCGCTGTCCGCCGCCCCACGCGGCATACGCCGCGCCATATCCTGCATATGCATCCCGTCGTCCTCCGGAAAGGGGACGTGGTAGACGCACAGCGTATCCGTGTCAAAATGTCCGTGAAACAGGCGGGTATTATAATAAGCCTGGTAAAACAGGGGATTGAGGAACACCGCGTACAGGGGTGTTCCCGCCAGCCGGGAGAAATCCTCGTGGAGATAGTCGCTGTCCGCCGTGAACAGCACCCGCCGCCCGTCAAAGCTCAGCAGATAGCACACATGGGGCACGGACCGGTACTCCTCTCCCAGATGGGGCACCATAAACGCCTGCACCGAAATACCCGGCTCGATCTGTATGGCGGCCCGGTCCGTCCCGCGGCACAGCGGCACGCAGGGGATGCTCTCCTGCTGCAGCCACCGGCTGAGCTTCTGCACCGCCGGGGCCTCGTCCTTCGGATAAAACAGGCCCTTCACCCTTCGATGCTCCAAAAGCGCCCGGACCATCTCCGGGTCAAAGTGATCGGGATGGTAGTGGGTGAACAGCAGATAGTCCAGCCGCTCAAAGGGCGGCTCGCCCCGAAGCATGGCCTCCCGGCAGCCGGGGGGCAGGAGGCTGAAGGGATTGTCCTTTCTGCCGAACAGCCCGTCCAGGAGCAGAGCCGTGTCCCGGTATCGGATCAGCACGCCGGCGTTGGCCAGCAGGGTTACGCGGATGGGATAGCGATCCATAGGTTTATTTTTCCTCGCCCACGGTCACATCCATCTTATCCTCGTAATACTTGACCATGGCGATCTGATCCTCGTCGATATGGCCGTTGTCGTTCATCCAGTCCATGACCCGCAGCACCACGTCGGTCATGGGCGTATCCACGCCCATGTGGTGGGCAAAGTGCTTGGCATTGAGGATGTCCTTACGGTGAACAGCTACCCGGGCGCCGGGCTCGAAATCGCGCTTGATGAGCTTGGGCACCTTATTTTCATACACAGGGCCGCCGGCAAAGCCGCCCCGGGTGGCCTCGAAGGTGGTCTGCAGGTCAATGCCCGCTTTGGCGGCGAAGGCATAGGCCTCGGCGATAACCACCATATAGGCCCCGGCCACCATGTTGTTCACCAGCTTGGTGACGCTGCCGCTGCCGCTGCCGCCGGTGTAAACGGGATGACCCATGCACTCCAGCAGGGGCTTCACGCTGTCAAACACTTCCTTGTCACCGCCGGTCATAATGGCCAGGGTGCCGGCAATGGCCATGGGATTACCACCGCTGATGGGGGAATCCAGCAGGTACATACCCGCCTCTCTGACGGTTTTATACAGATCCTGGATGATGTCGGGGGCAGTGGAGCTGAGGTCGATGATGATGTTGCCCCGCTTGCCGTAGTGTACGGCGTCCTCCACAGACTTGCGGATAATGGCGTGAGTGGGCAGGATCTGCATGATGATGTCACACTGCTTATAAATATCCGTCTGTTCCTTCACCGGCGTACCGCCTGCGGCGGCGAACTCGTCCAAACGGCTCTGAGCCACATCAAAGCCCAGCACCTCGCAGCCGCTCTTTTTTATCAGATTTTTCGCCATAGGCAGGCCCATGACGCCCAGGCCCAGGAAACCGATCTTCATATACATACATCTCCTTATTAAAATACATATGGAAACTCAACAAACTCCTTAGTTTTTCCGCCGCGTCCCCGCTCCCTTCAAGGGGGCGGGGATCACATTGGAAACAGAAAAGGAGTGATAATGGGGGCAATATTATGTCCTTACTTCTTCAGCAGGGACGGCAGCCAGGTGGTCAGCGGGTCCACATAGGTAATCAGCAGCAGCACCACGATGCTGATGAGCAGCAGGGGCATCAGTGCCTTCAGGGACTTGCTGAGGCTGGTCTCGCCGATCTGGTTGCTCAGCAGCAGGCACAGGCCCACAGGAGGCGTGACCAGGCCGATGCACAGGTTGAAGCTCATGACGATGCCGAACATCAGGGGGTTGATGCCGTACAGAGTCAGCAGGGGCATCAGGATGGGGGTCATCATAATGATGGCGGCATTGGCCTCCATGAGCATACCGATGATGAGGAACAGCAGGTTCAGCAGCAGCAGGATCAGCACCCGGCTCTCGGTGAGGCTGGAGAAGGTGTCCAGCAGCAGGGCCGGCAGGCCGGAGGTGACCACCACATAGCTGGAGGCCTTGGACAGGCCCACCATCACCATGATGGTGGCGGTGGAAACGGACGCCTCCACAAAGGAGGCAGGCAGCTCGCTCCACTTGGTGTCCTTATAGATAAACAGGCTCACGATCAGGGCGTACACCACGGCCACGGCAGCGGCCTCGGTGGCGGTGAAGATACCGCCGAAGATACCGCCCAGAATGATAATGGGCATCAGCAGCGCCCAGATGCTGCTCTTGAAGGTCTTGGCCACCTCCTTGGCGGGCATCTTCTCGTGGGCGGGGAGGTTATTGCGCTTAGCATATACCAGGGCGTAGCCCATGAGGCACACCACCAGCAGCAGGCCGGGGATCACCGAGCCGATAAACAGCTTGGACACCGACACATTGGTGATGGAGGCGTACACGATCAGGGTAATAGACGGGGGAATGATGGGGCCCAAAATGGACGAAATGGACGACACGGCCACGGCGAAGGGAGCGGGATAGCCCTCCTTCTTCATGGCGGGAATGGTCAGGCCGCCAATGGCGGAGGCCGTGGCCACACCGGAGCCGGAGATGGCGCCGAACAGGCCGGAGGCCACCACCGTCACCAGGGCCAGGCTGCCCTTGATGCGCCCGATGAGGGCGTTGGCCACATCAATGAGCTTCCCCGTTATACTGCGGGACATAAGGTTGCCCGCCAAAATGAAGAAGGGAATGGCCAGCAGGGAGGAGGAGTTCATACCGGCAAAGAGTTTCTGGGGCAGCACCAGCATGGGCAGGTCCGCCATGTTCAGGGCTATCAGGGTACCGATGCCCAGGGAGATAAAGATGGGAATGCCCAGGAAGGACAGAAGCAGCAGCAGAATAAATACGAGCAGTCCTGCGTTCATACGGCGGTGCCTCCTTTCTTTTCGTCAGCCAGTTCCTGAATGTTCTTGAGAATGACCTCTACGGAGGTCAGCACCATCAGCGCCGTGCCGATGGGTACACAGGTATAGGGAATGGACATGGGCAGGCCCAGGCCGGCGGAGGTGTTAGGCGCGCCGCTGCGCACCAGCTCCAAGGAGAGGATGAACAGGTATACCAGGAACACCAGGCCCACCGTCGTGGCGCAGATGGTAAAGATCCGGCGCACATGGGGCTTCAGAACGTTGAGCAGAATGTCGATCTGCAGGTGGCTGTTGCGCCGCACAGCAATGGCCGCGGCCATCATCACATTGAAGATAAACAGGTAGCGCACCAGCTCCTCGCTCCAGGCCGGGGAATTGTGGAACACATACCGCATGACGACCTGGTAGAACATGATCAGCACCATGGCCGGCACGGACACGGTCAGAATGACCTTCTGGATCTTCTCCAGAATATCCAGAAATTTGGAATACGCTTTGATCACAACAATTCTCCTCCTTTCTTAGCCCTTGGCAGGATCCATGGCGGCGATGCGCTCCACCCAATCGGCAAACTGGGGATAGTTAGTGGCGGCGAAGTCCTTGAAGTGCTCGGCGAAGGCGGCGTTATCCACCTCGACGATGGTCTTGCCCTCGTCCTCCAGCTCCTGCCAGGCCACGGCATCCTTGTCCGCCTGCTGCTCACTGATGGCCCGGCCCGCAAAATCGGCGGCCTCCAGGGTGGCCTTCTGAATGTCGGCGGGCAGGCTCTCGAAGTACTTCTTGTCCATGATCACCACATTGCAGCCGTACACATGGTTGGTCTTGATCCAGTAGTTGCACACCTCGTCAAAGGCGTAGTTCACGGAGTCCACCACGGGGTTTTCCTGGCCGTCCACGGTTTTCTGCTGCAGAGCGGTGTAAACCTCGTTCATAGGCACCGGTGTGGGGTTGGCCCCCGCCCACTGCCAGGTCTTCAGATACATCTCCAGGTTGGGGGCCCGGAGCTTGAAGCCCTTGAAGTCGGCAATGGTTTTCAGCTCCTTGGTGGCGCACACCACACGGGGACCGCGGTAGGACGCACCCATGAGCTTGAAGCCAGCGTCATCGCCCACGGCGTCCTTGATCTCCTGGCCCAGGTCGCTGTACCACACATTCATAAAGTGATCGTAGCTGCTGAACATATAAGGCATCGCCTCAATGTTGGCCAGGGGGGTAAAGGTAGCCAGCGTACCGATGGATTCGCACATCACATCGGCCACACCTGCGTACATGCCCTCCAGCACCTCCGCCGTGGTGCCCAGCTGGGCGCCGCCGTACAGGTCTACCTGCACCCGGCCATCGGTCAGCTCCTTGATCTTCTGGGCGAACAGAACGCCGGTGTCATAGGCGTTATCGCCCTCGGTGGAGTTCAGCGCCATTTTCCAGCGGTATTCCACCTTCTCGTCGTTCGCGGTGCTTGCACAGCCCGATAACAGGCCCGCCAGCATCAGGCCCGCCAGCACCGCTGCCATCAGCTTTTTCATACGGTTCCTCCTAACTCTCAAAGTTTTCTCAAATTTACTCTCTAAAGATGGTAATTTGGTATTACCATCTAACCACGATACCAAAATAGCACCTTTTTCGCCCCTCGTCAATCCGCAATAAAAGCCGAATTTTGAGGGTAGGAGTTGTCTATTGTGTATAAAAAAGCTTCAATAAATTTATCGAAACGAAAAAAGAGGGGATATCCCCCTTTTCCAGGGGGTATATCCTCCTCTTTTTCTTGTCGGGAAATAAAAACTCTCAGGCCTCCTCCGGCACAGGGGCCTCCTCCTCGCCGCTGTCCCGGGCGGGATAGCACTGCGCATATTGGGAAACGATGTTCAGGTGTCGGATCATCGCCTCCTGGGCCCCTGCCGCATTGCGGCTCTTTACGGCCATATATATTTCATGGTGGGTCTGCTGGGTCAGCTCCTTGTAGCTGGGCAGGTCCCAAAACCGCATCCGCACATCGGCGATAAGATTATTCACCAGATAAATGGTGGAGGCCAGCATGGCATTGTGGCTGGCCACGGCCAGGGCATCGTGAAACTCCACATCGTGCATATAGTTGGCGGGATCCTCGTCCAGGTTGCGGATGGCCTCGTCCAGGGCGGCCATATCCTCCTCCGTAGCCCGCTCGCAGGCCAGGCCCACGATGCCCACCTCGATGACCCGGCGGAACTCATTGAACGGCTCTGTGCCGCCCATCTCATTGGAGCATTCGATCCAGCTGCGGGCCTTCTGAATATAGTCTGCGTCCCGCAGCAGCACCTTGCGGTTGCCCCGGCCGTCGATGGCGCCCAGAAATTCCAAAATAGCCAGGCACTCTCGCAGGGAGCCGCGGCCCACACCCAGCATTTCCGCCAGGTCTCTCTCTGAGGGCATATCCTCGCCTACCCGGATATGGCCGTCCTCTATGGCCTTGACCAGCGCCTGCATGATCAGCTCCGGCACTCGCGGCGCAATGTTCTGCTGTATTTTCTCGATATGCATGGCCGTCATTCCTTACCCTTTCCGCTTTTGCCATAATGGGGCAATAATCTTCTTATCTACTTATTCTACACGGAATTTTTACATAAATCAATGGTATGACCAAATTTTGTTTCAGTTTTTTTATAAGACTCACTTTTTTCAGCTCTGTGATGTGCCGCGCGATGATATTTTTACCTGCGCTTTGGCATCTATTTTTTCTTTTGGAGGAGAACGCCGGCCTTAGCGAGAAGAAAAAGGGAGGTGTATTTCTATGGAGCTGATGCACATTTTCACAGGTCACGGCGGATATGCCGGTTCTGCAAAAGCCGGCATGATACAGCAGCGCAGAAGGGAAATTTGTACAATCTGCATAATTCATATAGTAGGATATTGTGCGTTATGACCTCATTTTGGCAGAATCGACCATTGACTTCAATAACAGGTTTTGTTAGAATTCACTCAACACTTTTGAAGCAAAGGAGGCGGCCAGCATGACCAACACCATGAACAGTAAGATGCATAAGACCATGACCGCCGCCTGCACCGGCGCTGCCTTCTGCTGCGCCTGTGCCGCTTTCCATACTGTCATTCTGTCCGTGCTGGGCGCCATTATTATGGCGTCCATTATTATTTGCATTCTGGTACTGGTACTGCTGGTACTGGTTCTTTCTCCACGCACGCCATTGGCACGGATCGTCGCATGACACGCTGACACGATACAGCAAAGCGGCTCCGCCAACAGGCGGGGCCGCTTTTTTGTATGCCTTCGGCATCGCCGAAGGATCATATATCTTTAAAATCAATGCAAAGGAGCACAAAAACATGAAAAAGAGAGTATTTGCAATGCTTTTGGCTATGGCCATGGTTTTTAGCCTGATGGCCTGCGGCAGCAAGGACAAGGCCGGCGGCAGCGACGGCGATACCATTCGGCTGGGCGGCGTGGGGCCCCTGACCGGCGGCTACGCCAACTACGGACTATCCGTGCAGCACGGCGCAGAGCTGGCTGCCAAGGAAATCAACGCCGCCGGCGGCGTAAACGGGAAAATGCTGGAGGTCCAGTTCCAGGATTCTCAGGGCGACCCCGAGAGCGCTGTGGCCGCTTACGGCAAGCTTATGGATTGGGGCATGAACGTGAGCCTGGGCGCAGTGCTGTCCGGTGAGACGGCCTCTGTGGTGGCAGCGGCCAAGGCCGACGATATGTTCATCATGGAAACCACCGGCTCCGCCGATAAGTGCATCGACGGCAATGACAAGGCCTTCCGCATCTGCTTCTACGATTCCTATCAGGGCACTGCCGCGGCGGACTATCTGAAGGACAAGGCCCTGGCCACGGAGGTGGGCGTATTCTATCAGAGCGATAACGACTACTCCGCCGGCCTGTATAATGCCTTCGCTGCCCAGTGCCAGAAGGTCGGCGTGACCATCAAGGAGACCCAGACCTTCACCACGGCCACCAACACCGACTTCTCCACCCAGGTAAACGCCCTGGTTGCCTCCGGTGTAAAGGTTGTGTTCATCCCCATCTATGCCGAGGAGGCCTCCACCTTCCTGACCCAGGCCAAGGGCAAGTTCGGCTCTGATGTCTACTTCTTCGGCGCCGACGGTCTGGACGGCATCCTGGGCAAGGTCAGCCAGGATGTGTCCATCGCGGACAATGTTCTGATGATGACCCCCTTTGCCGCCGACTCTGCCGAGCCCAAGGTGCAGGCCTTTGTCAAGGCGTATCAGGATGCCTACAACGCCACCCCTGACCAGTTTGCCGCCGACGGCTACGATGCCGTGTACGCTGTAAAGGCCGCCATCGAGGCCGCCAAGGGCAGCACCTCCGGCACAGACCTGGCCGCCGTGATGACCTCCCTGACCGTGGAGGGTGTCACCGGCACCATGACCTGGAGCGCCGACGGCAACACCAATAAGGCCGCCAGTGCTATCCTCTACAAAAACGGCGTAGGCACGCTGTTTGGCGGCCAAAAGACCGACTCCGCAGCAGAATAACCGGATTTTTACCTCTCTCACACAAGCCTCTCCATTCTCCCGGCTGTCTGCCGGGAGAATGGAGAGGCAGCGCAAAGGAATGACGACTATGACGAATCTGATTCAAACCTTGATAAGCGGCCTGAGCCTGGGCAGTATCTACGCGCTGATCGCGCTGGGCTACACCATGGTCTACGGTATCGCCAAAATGCTGAACTTTGCCCACGGCGATGTAATTATGGTGGGTGCTTACAGCGGCATTGTGGCGGTGGCACAGATGGGACTATCCCCGTGGGTAACGGTGATCGTAAGCATCGTGGTGTGCGCAGTGCTGGGTGTGGTCATCGAATTCTGCGCCTATAAGCCTCTGCGCCAGGCCCCTCCGCTGAGTGTACTCATAACGGCCATCGGCGTCAGCTATCTTTTGCAGAATGCGGCGCTGCTGATCTTCGGGTCGCAGCAGATGGCCTATCCCACCCTGGTAAAGCTGCCCGGTTTTTCCGTGGGCGGCGTGCAGGTAGACGGCATTACGGTGCTGACCCTGGCGGTAACAGCCACGCTGATGGCGGCACTGACACTGTTTATCGACCGGACAAGGCTGGGCAAGGCCATGCGCGCTGTATCCGAGGATAAGGACGCCGCCACCCTCATGGGGATCAGCGTGGACAGGACCATCACCCTGACATTTGCCATCGGCTCGGCACTGGCAGCCTTTGCAAGCCTTTTCTATGGCATGACCTATGTATACATCAAGCCCACCACCGGCGCCATGCCCGGTATCAAGGCCTTTACGGCGGCGGTGTTCGGCGGCATCGGCTCCATCCCCGGGGCTATGCTGGGCGGCATACTGCTGGGCCTGATCGAGCAGATGTCCAAAACGTATATCTCCACCCTGTGGGCAGATGCCATTGTGTTCGCCGTGCTGGTGGTGGTGCTGGTGGTAAAGCCCACGGGCCTGCTGGGCAAGCCCATGCAGGAGAAGGTGTGAGGTGAAGAAAATGCAACTGACTTTACAGAAAAAGCGGCAGCGGGCCGACCTGCTGACCTTATCGGCAGTGGCCGCACTGTTCCTTGTGCTGGCGGCCCTGCTGTACGCCGGACTTCTGAACCGGCAGATGACCAACATACTGGTACCAACGGCGGTGTACATCGTTATGGCGGTGTCGCTGAACCTGGTGGTGGGCCTGCTGGGTGAGCTGAGCCTGGGCCATGCGGGCTTCATGTCCGTGGGCCTGTTCTCCGGGTGCCTGGTATCCATCGCCCTGTCCTCCTCTCCCCTGCCCCTGGGGCTGCGTCTGCCCCTGAGTATGCTGGCAGGGGGGCTGGTAGCGGCGGTATTCGGTCTGCTGGTGGGCCTGCCGGCCCTGCGCCTGCGGGGGGACTATCTGGCCATCGTGACCCTGGCCTGCGGCGAGATTATCAAAAACATCATCACGAATCTGAATTTCACCGGCGGCGCACTGGGTCTGAACACCTCGGCCATCTATGCCGGGGCCAAGGATCTGCTGCCCTATGGCGCGGTACTGGTGCTGCTGACGGTGGCGGTGATGCTGAACCTGAAGCGCTCCAAGTACGGCCGGGCCATCATGGCCATCCGGGATAACCGCATTGCAGCGGAATCCGTGGGGCTGAATGTCACACAGTACAAGTTAGCGGTGTTCGTTATTGCGGCGTTCTTCGCCGGAAGCGCCGGTGTGCTGTACGGTCATTCCCTGGCCAACATCAAGGCAGCGGCCTTTGACTACAATATGTCCATCGAGATCCTTGTCATCGTGGTGCTGGGCGGCATGGGCAGTGTGCCCGGGTCCGTAATCTCGGCCATTGTGCTCACGGTGCTGCCCGAGGCCCTGCGCGGGGTGGACAGCTACCGTATGCTGGTGTACGCCATTGTGCTGATCCTGGTGATGCAGGCCACCAATAACCCTACTATGAAGCGCTTCTTCGGCTCCGTCCGCCGGAAGCTGACTCCGAGAAGAAAGGAGTGTGCCACCCTGTGAAAACGAAAGCAAAGCTGGTAAACCGCCAATCCACCGTTCTGCTGCCGGAGCGGGACATTGACAAGTCCCCGGTGCTGGAATGCGTGGGGCTGGGCGTGACCTTCGGCGGTCTGAAGGCGGTGGAGGATTTCGACCTGACCATCGGCCGCACGGAGATCGCCGGACTCATCGGCCCCAACGGGGCGGGAAAAACCACTGTATTCAACCTGCTGACAAAGGTGTACCAGCCCACAGCGGGCGCCATTGTGCTGGACGGCAAGGACACCCACAGCATGACCACAGCCCAGGTGAATAAGGCCGGCATCGCCCGGACCTTTCAGAATATCCGTCTGTTCGGCGACCTGACCGTGGCGGAAAACCTGATGGTGGCTATGAACGATTCCATGCGGTATGGCCTGGCAGGGAGCATACTGCACTTCCCCCGTTTCGCACGGGAGGAGCATATCGCCCGGGAGCGGGCGGAGGAGCTGCTGAGCATCTTCCGCATGGAGAGCCACGCCGACGAGCGGGCGGGTTCCCTGCCCTACGGCGCCCAGCGCCGATTGGAGATTCTGCGGGCCTTGGCATCCAACCCCTGCCTCCTGCTGCTGGATGAGCCGGCGGCAGGCATGAATCCCTCGGAAACAGCGGAGCTGATGGAGAACATCCGCAAGATTCGGGATACCTTTCAGATCGCCGTGCTGCTCATTGAGCATGACATGAACCTGGTCATGAACATCTGCGAGGGCATCTGCGTGCTGAACTTCGGCCATATCATCGCCAAGGGTACGCCGGAGGATATCCAGCGCAACGAGGCGGTCATTGAGGCCTATTTGGGCAAGCGAAAGGAGGCCGCGTCATGAGCAGTGTGCTGCAGGTAGATAATATTAATGTATACTACGGCAGTATCCACGCAGTGAAGGATGTATCCTTCCATGTGGAGCCGGGGGAGGTGGTGACGCTGATCGGTGCCAACGGTGCGGGCAAATCCACCACTCTGAACACCGTGGCGGGACTGCTACATAGCCGGACGGGCAGCGTTCGCTTTTTGGGCGAGGAGCTGCGCCATGTGCCCGGCCACAAGCTGGTGGGCCGGGGCATGGCCCTGGTGCCGGAGGGGCGGCGTATTTTCCAGCACATGACGGTGCAGGAGAATTTGGACATGGGCGGCTACTGCCGCAGCGGGGACAAGAGCGCCGATATTGAGAGTGTGTTTGAGCGCTTCCCGCGGCTGAAGGAGCGGCGCAAGCAGGTAGCCGGAACCCTGTCCGGCGGCGAGCAGCAGATGCTGGCCATGGGCCGGGCCCTGATGAGCCATCCCAAGCTGCTGATGCTGGATGAGCCGTCCATGGGACTGGCGCCGCTGCTGGTGGAGCAGATTTTCGACATTATCCGCCAGCTCCACGCCGACGGCACCACCATCCTGCTGGTGGAGCAGAACGCGCAGGCGGCGCTGGCGGTGGCCGACCGGGGCTACGTGCTGGAGACGGGGCGTATTGTCACCGAGGGCGCCGGCGCGGAGCTGCTGGAGAGTGACGCCATCCGCAAGGCCTATCTGGGCGGATAAATCGGCAAAAAAGAAGCACCTAAGGTGCTTCTTTTTTTGCCGTGTGCATATAGCGCATCACCAGCTGCTGGCTATCTCAAGGGCCCCTGCTCTATCATGCTACTATATATAAATGAAGCCCGCCTTCCGAGTAATTTTCGAAAGGCGGGTTTTTATTCTACAGGTGAAAGTGTTTTTTCAGTAGTTGGTTTTCGCCCAGCACCAGCAGCCTGACGCTGCTGTCCAGCATGGTTTCCGATGAGACATTCACATCGGTTTTGTCGCTTCGCTTCACGCCGAGGATGTTGACGCCGTACTTTCGGCGGATATCCAGCTCACCTATGCTGTGACCCTGCCAGCTATCCGGGACGGCGACCTCGATAATGGCATGCTTTTCGTCCAGCTCTATGTAGCTGAAGATATGGTTGGCCGTGTACCGGATGGCCGCCCACTTCGCCAGCTGCTTTTCCGGGTATGTCACTGCGTCCGCGCCGTTGCGCAGCAGGAATTTTGCCTGCACATCCCGTTCGGCGCGGGATACCACATATTTTGCCCCCAGCTCCTTGAGCAGCGACGTCGTTTCCAGCGAGTTCTGAAAATCTCCGCTGATAGTAACGTAGCAGACGTCATAGTTCCCAACGCCCAGCGATCGCAGAAAATCCACGCGGGTGCTGTCGCCGATCTGTGCGTTGGTAACAAAGTCCATACACTCGTTGACGCGCTCCTCGTCCCGGTCCACGGCCATCACCTGATGCCCCAGCTCGCTCAGCTGCATGGCAAGGTGCCGCCCGAAGCGGCCAAGTCCGATCAATAATACATTTTTCATCGTGCGCTCCTTTCAGCCAACGGTAATCATTTCCTTCGGATATCGGGCATGCGTCAGGTCATGTCCGGAAAATGCGGCGTAGATCAGAGTCAATCCTCCCACACGCCCGAAGAACATCAGCAGAATGAGAATACTCTGTGACAGCGTACCCAGCTGCGGCGTCAGCCCCAGTGTCAGCCCTACCGTTCCGGCGGCAGATGCCGTTTCATAGAGGCAGGCACCGAGCGGCAGGTTCTCCGCCGCGCTGATAACCGCTGCGCCCATGAAGGTCAATCCCAGATACAGCAGCAGGATGGCGGCGGCGTTCCGTACAGCGGAGGGCTCCAGCCTGCGCCTGAAAAGCTGCGGATCCTCCCGCCTGCGGAATGCAGCCACCGCATTGGCTGCCAGCACGGCCAGCGTTGTCACCTTCATGCCGCCTGCGGTGGAGCCGGGTGCGCCGCCGGTCAGCATCAGCAAAATCGTGACCGCCTGTGAGGTGTCGCTCATTTTTGCCAGGTCTGCGGTGTTATAGCCCGCCGTTCGCGGCGTGACCGCCTGAAAGAGCGATGCCAAAACACGCTCCCCCGTGGGAAGCTCTGCAAAGTCTGTCAGGAAGAAAATCAGTGCCGGAAGTGCGATCAAGATGATCGTTGCGCTCAGAATGACCTTGCTCTGCATCCGATACCGCCGCAGGTGCAGCCGGTGCGTGCAGACATCGTCCCATGTCAGAAAGCCGATACCGCCTATAACAATCAGCAGCATGATGACGATGTTGACCAGCGGATCGGCAATGTACGCCGTCAGCGAGGGATATAGTGTGCCGGTGCGGCCGAGAATGTCGAACCCCGCGTTGCAGAAGGCGGATACGGAGTGAAACACCGCCATCCACACGCCCCGCAGCCCATAGTCCCGGCAGAACGCCGGCCCCAGCGCCAGCGCGCCCACCAGCTCTACAAGGAATGTTCCCTTTAAGATAAACCTTGTCAGGCGCACGATGCCGCCCACCACCGGAGCGGAGATGGCGTCCTGCATGGCGCTGCGCTCCTTCAGCGAGATATTCTTGCCGGAGAGCATTAAAAACGTCACAGCTGCCGTGATGACACCTAAGCCACCGATTTGGATCAGCAGCAGGATAACGGTCTGTCCGAACGCGGACCAGTAGCTGCCTGTATCCAGCACCACCAGGCCCGTCACGCAGACGGCGGAGGTGGAGGTGAACAGCGCCTCGTGAAACGGCGTCCACACCCGCCCCGCCGCCGAGATGGGCAGCATCAGCACCAGCGCGCCCAGCAGGATCACGCCGGCAAAGCCGAGGATCATGATCTGGAAGGACGTCAGATGGTGCTTCAAATGGAAACCGGTTTCTGTCACGGAACTCACCCCCTAAAATCGACTTCGCTCCCAATTCAGCGTACAGTATAGCACGGTTTTGGCGTTGCGGCTATACAAATTTTATTAAATTTTCGGCCTGAGCTGCCCAAGATCGGCCGCAGTATCGCTTGAGCCTTAGCGAAACAGGAAAGGTGCGCGAGGGAATCTGACCGGCACCCCATTTAGGCCGCATATCCTGTGAAAAAATCCGCACAAAACAGAATGACGCGCCGGAGACCGGTGCGCCATCCTGTTGGCTTTTCAGCTATACAGCGGCAGAGTATTATGCCTCGTTATTTCGGTAGAACCCGAACCCCGCCACCTCCGTGGTGGGCAGAGAGAAGGCGATGGCCTTAGCCGGGGTGTCCGGCCCGGCCTTCTCCAGGATGGACCGCATGATCGCCGTCTTCTCCTCCGTTTTGGCCACAATGAGGAATACTTCCTTTTCCTCGGCAATGGTGATGTTGTAGAATTTCTTCACCTGCTCGGCGCCGGTGCCCTTGCCATGGAGCACCGTACCTCCCCGGGCACCTGCTGCCCGGGCCGCGTCCATCACCAGGTCCGTCTGACCCTCGCTGGCAATGATAACGATCAACTCATAGGCAAAATTCAGCTCCGGCGTATACTTCCCCGTGCCGGCCTCGTTCCCCTTCAAAAATTCCATGGTTTTACCTCCTCCTACGCTTTTCATGGGCACCGCAATGACGATGCCGTGGCCGGGAACACCCAGGTGCAGCCGCTCCCGCTGGCCGGCGATGAGCGCCTTGGTCTTATCCTCTGTGGCAGCCGAGAGCATCACCCGCTTTTCGTTGGACTCAATGCCCAAAAAGTCCAGCATGCTCTGTATGGCTGTGCCATGGCCGTGGAGCGTCACGTTCAGCGGCAGCCCCAGCTCCTCCGTCAATTCCTCCAGCCGGGGCAGCGCCTCCGGCGTAACGATAGAGATCACATAATTCATGCCGCTTCCTCCCACAGCTCAATAATATCGCAATCGCCATAGCTCTCCAGCTCCTGGGCGGCCCGCTGGGCCTTGCGTTGGTAGATCACACCCACCGTCTGGATGGACAGCAGCGGCATCATCGCCACCATGGCCACGATGCCGAAGGCATCCGTAAGCACATTGCCGCCCCGGGCGATACTCACACCCATCATGAACTGCAGCATGAAGGTAGCTGTCATGGGGCCGGAGGCCACGCCGCCGGAGTCAAAGGCGATGGCCGTGTAAATATCCGGCACGAAAAGCGACAGCCCCAACGCAATGGCGTATCCCGGCACCAGGAACCACAAAATCGAGATCCCCGTCACCACCCGCAGCATAGCCAGAGCCATGGCCAGGGCGATAGCCACGGACAGGCTCACCTTAATGGCCCCACCGGGGATAGTGCCGGCGCTGACCTCCTCGATCTGCTTTTCCAGCACTGCCACTGCAGGCTCTGCCGAGATGATGAACCAGCCCAGCAGCGCCGCCAGCGGGATCAGCAACCATTCCGTTTCGCCGGTAGCCAGGGCCGCCCCCAGCTCCGCCCCCAGGCTGGAAAAGCCTACGTTCACTCCCGCCAGAAACAGCACCAAGCCCACATAGGTATACAGGATACCCACGGCGATCTTTCCGAAGCTTCTTGTGTTCATCTTGAATACAAATACCTGGAAGATCAGGAAAATAGCCACAATTGGCAGCATGGCCATGGCCATCTCCTTCATATATACCGGCAGCGCCTGCAAAAAGGCCGTGCCGATGCCGGTGGTGCTGTCAAAGCTCACCTGGGTGATCTCCGCTGCGCTACCGCCTCCGTCACCGAAAAAGCCCAGCAGCAGCACCGATAAAATGGGTCCTATGGAGCACAGGGCCACCAGGCCGAAGCTGTCCGCCTCCGCCCGCTTATCACTTCGCACGTGGGAGATACCAACGCCCAGGGCCAGGATAAACGGCACGGTCATGGGCCCCGTGGTCACGCCGCCGGAGTCAAAGGCGATGCCGAGGAAATCCCGGTCCGTAAATGCTGCCAGCAAAAATACGGCTATGTAGCACGCCACCAGCACCCACCGCAGGTTGATGCCGTACAGAATACGCAGCATACAAACTACCATGAAAAAACCAACGCCGACGCCCACTGCCACCAGGAGTACGGTTTTGTCGATGTTGGGCACCGTGTCCGCCAGCACCTGCAGGTCCGGCTCCGCCACGGTCACCGCCACTCCCAGGGCAAAGGCCACCAGCAGGATCACCGGCAGCTTGCCGATTTTTGTCAGAGCTGTGCCGATCTTGCTGCCGATAATGGTCATGGACCGCTCGGCTCCCAGAGAAAACAGGCCCAGTCCCACCACGATCATCAGTGCGCCCACCAAGAAGGTCAGCAGCAGCGTGGGCTGCATAGGCACCAAAAATAGGCACAGCACTGCGACGATGGCAATGATAGGCAATACCGAGATCATGGATTCCCGTATTTTCTCCGTTAGCAGGGTGCGGGTCTTTTCAAAATGCGCTTTTCGCTTTGCTTTGGATCTACTCAACAATTTGATTCCTCGCCTTCCTTAAACAGTTTTGTCTTGCCGGGAAATTGGACTGGCCCGCCGGTTTTATCCACCAGCTCCGTAATGTCCCACAGCTCAGAATCCAGTGCGCAGCAAATGCGCACCAGCATCTGCGTGGACACCGGCTGGTCGTGCTGGAGCTTAAAATAGGTGGATTGGCTGATGCCCGCCTTTTCCCGCAGGTCGTGGCCCTTCATATTCCGGTCGATCATCAGCTTAAAGAGCTTTTTGTAGCATATCTCTTTCTGCATAGCCGTTCCTCCCCGGTTGTTTTTATTTAATATAGCATAAAAATATTCAAAACGCAATTGTTACATTCCGTTTTAAATATTTTTAACAGCTTGTTAATATACTGTTCTGTTTTCGTCTTTCGTCCCGCTGCGGCTATTTTCCAGTTTTTTCCGCATTTTTTCTCATATGGGTGGACAAAGTGAGCCGGGTGTGTTATCTTTATTTTGAATAAGTATCCCTACGACACCCTATCGTAGCCGCCGGGCAGAAAGGATGGGCTTTCTCTTGACATACTCCTCTGCAAAATCGAATCGTATTAAGCGGACTCTCTCCGTTTTTTTGGCCGCGCTCTTGCTGATAAGCCTTGTGCTCCCTGTGCTGGGCAGCGTCGGCGAGGATGCCTACGTCAACGACGATGCCATTAATGTCCGCTCCGGCCCCGGCACCTCCTACAGCTCGGTGCAGTTTGGCAAAAGCAAGGCCATCCTGCTCTACCGGGGCCAGTATGTAAGGGTCATCGCCACGGAAAAGGGCACCGATGGCGCGACCTGGTACCAGATCGTATTTACCTACAACGGCTATACCAAAATGGGCTATATGCGCAGCGATTTCGTCACCCAAATCGGCGATGACAGCGCCTATCAGGCCTATTTGTCCGAGCAGGGCTTTCCCAAGACCTACCAGCCCTATCTCCGGGCACTGCATGCCGCCAGCGGCGGCCAGTGGAATTTTGTGGCCTATCATACGGGGCTGAAATGGTCAGATGCCCTGGAGAACGAATCCACCCTGGGCCGTGCCCTTATCCACGGGAACTACGGCACCGCCCTGCGCTCCACTGCCCCCGGCGCCTACAACAGTAATACCGGTGAGTGGAAGCAGTACGAGCCCGACTGGTATGCCGCCAGCCGCCAAACCGTGGCCTACTATCTGGATCCCCGCAGCTACCTGACGGACGGCACCTGCATCGCCTTCGAGCAGCTTTCCGGCGGCGAAGGTGTGACCCACGCACAGCTGAAGAAGGTGCTGGCCGATTGTGCCTGGGCCACTGACACCATTATCGATGAATTTATCAGGGCCGGGTCCAAGGAGGAGCTGGAAAAGCAGAAGCAGATAGACCTGGAGCGCCTGCGCAGCGAGGGCAAGACCGACGCCGCCAACAGCCTGGAAAAAGTCACCGTCACCGGTGTCAGCCCCATTTACCTGGCCGTGAAGGCCCGGAGCGAGATCGGCACCTCCTCCACTCAAAACGCCACCGGCTATCCCCTCAGCGACGGGAAAAAGTACTATAACTTCTTTAACATCGGCGCCTACGGCGGCAGCAATCCCAACTACAACGGCATCCTCTATGCCCAGAGCAAGGGCTGGAACACCAGCTATAAGGCCCTGTTGGGCGGTGCGTGGTTTATCTTCCGCAATTACATAGAGGATGGCCAGGATACCCTGTATCTTCAGCGCTTCAACCTTACCCCTCAGTATACCTATGCCTACCAGTACGCCACCGACATCACCTATGCCTATCAGGGCGGCTGGTCCACCTATGAGTCCTATGTCAAAAACGGCCTGGCCAATACGGCCCTGACCTTCACCGTCCCCATTTTGAAGAATATGCCCGCCGTGACCAAGCTGCCCACATCCGCCCAAGAGGATGAATACCAGCCGGAGCCGGATCCCAAGCCGGACCCGGATCCCAAGCCTGATCCCGATCCCGCGGCGACCTATGATTATGTTGGGAGGCTCCAGCTGCGCCTCTCGGATTCCTATCTTTCGGGCTTCACCTTGGGCACGCCGGTGAAAACCCTCATCGCCCAGATTCAGGCTGTCAATCCGGATGCCGCCGTCACGGTGACGGACGGTAGCGGGAAGGCCGCTTCCGATTCCGCCCTTGTCTCCACCGGCCAGCTGCTGACCATTCAGGACGCCGCCGGCACCTACGCCTATACCTGCGTGGTATACGGGGATGCCAATGGCGACGGCCGCATCGCCGCCACAGATCTGCTGGCGGTGAAGAAGCATATCCTGGGCGTCCGGACCCTTACCGGTGCCTACGCCCGGGCCGCTCAGCTCTCCGGCAGCAAGATCGCCGCCACCTCGCTGCTGGCCATCAAGAAACACATCCTGGGCACCACGCCCATCGTGCAGAAATGAAAAGCAGGTGTTTTATGAAGCATTTCAGAAAATTCTTTCTCAGCTTGCTGCTGACTGGCGCCATGCTCCTGTGCCTGGTGCAGACGAGCTTTGCCGACGGCATTTCCGTTTCCGCCGGCCAGGGCAGCGTCAGCGTGGGCAAGACCGTTGCCTTTTCTATCACCGTCCCCTCCGGTTCGGAGGCATGGACCTACTCCGTGTCCTGGTCCGGCAACCTCACCCTGGAGTCCGGAGACACGGCCCCCATGGGCTTTGAGGGAGATAGCCGCACCAATCAGCTGGTGTTCCGGGCCAACAGCACCGGCACCGGCACCGTGAGCATCTCCGCCGGATCCTACTGCATCGCCGGCGTGGACTATGACGCCTCCGGCAGCGCCTCGGTGTCCATCGTCTCCGCCTCTGAGCCTGACGACAGCGAGCCTGCCCCCGCCCCCACTCCCAGCGGCGGCGACAGCAGCACCGGTAACAACCCCGGCGTCTCCCTCAGCAGCAACAACGCTCTCTCCTCCCTCACCGTCAGCGCCGGCACCCTGACCCCCGCCTTCGACCCGGCCATTACGGAGTACACTCTCTCCCTTCCCAGCCGATCCGACCGGCTCACCATCACCGCCAATCCGTCGGATTCCCGGGCAACGGTCCAGGGGGATGGGGACATCTCCCTTCAGGACGGTGAGACCAGTCTATCCGTGGTAGTCACCGCCGAGGACGGCTCCGCCAAAGCCTACACCATCACCGTTCAGGTGGCCCAGGCCCCCACGCTGTTTTTGGATTATAACGGTCAAAGGCTGGGCGTGGTAAAGGATGTGTCCCAGGTCACGCCGCCTGCAGGCTTTGCCCCTGCCGAGCCCATCACCTATAGCGGTGATACCCTCCCCATCTGGACGGATGTCTCCGGCAAGCGCACCCTGGTCTATCTTATGGACGAAAAAACCTCCGCCCAGGGCTTCTACCTCTTCTCCCAGACCACCGGCGTGCAATCCCCCTATCTGCCCATCCTCTGCGGCAGCGTTACTTATATTTACACGGACATTCCTAAGGAGCTATCCTCCGTTCCCGGCCTTACCCCGGCCACTGTAAAGGCCTTCGGTCAGACCCTCAACGGCTGGACCTACAATGACGCCTCCCTAAAGGATTTCTGTGTGCTGTACCTCATGAATGATGCCGGGAGCTATGGCTACTATACCTACGATTCCCGGGAGGAGACGCTCCAGCGCTTCAGCGGCGCGGTGTTTACCGACAGTGGCGAAACCCTGGCCGTTCCCATGCTGTATGTGTATATTGCCGGCGGTGCGGCGCTGGTGCTGCTGATTCTGCTGATCGTTTTTGCCTCGGTAGCCGGCAGCCGCGGCAGAAAGCTGCGCCTTCTGCCCGATACCGGTACGTCCCAGCCCGCGGCGGATGAAGGCACCCCGGAGGCTACGCCCGATGCCACTCCCGCGGCCGATGCTGCATCTGAGCTTGAGCAGCTTCCCGTTGCCCCCCCGCAGGAAGATCCGTCCCTGTCTGCCGACGTCCCGGTGTCTCCTGCCGGCACCCCTGACCCGGAGTCTACGCGCCACCCGGAGCCGGCGGCTGAAGCCTCCACCTCGGAAGCCGGGGAAGCCGGTGCTGACCCCTCCGAGCCTGCGCCGGATGCAGCCTTGGAGAATACCCTCCGCCATCTTCCCCTGGATGAGCTGCTGCGAGACATCCATGACCTGTGATCCCTAAACGCAAATATCCCACGCAAGGCTGTGCCTTGCGTGGGATATTTTGTTTGCCGCCCCGTAATCGCTTATCCGCTCAGACCCGCGATTTACACCGGGTGTCCTCGGGGCAGCAACAAGCCTCGCAGAGTTTGCGCCCGCAGGCGCAAAAATTATGCGCGCAGTGGGCTGCGATCCCCTTGGCATAAAATTCCTGCGGAATTTTATGCCAATCAGAACGACACCGTCTCCGGGTCCGGCTTTTGGCAGGCGCTGATGCGCTCCACATACAGCACCGGCCCCTCACCCTGATAGGCCTCACACTGCTCCTTTTTCACCGTGGCACGGATCTTCACCCAATCCCGATTCTTGAAGCGGTCCATGCCCTGTCCCTTGCACACCAGAGCCAAAAATTGCATGTCGTTCTCGCAGCACACCATGGCAAAGCGGCCCGGGCAATCCACGCCCTTGAACTTCTTGGAATGGCACATCAGTGCCTTAAAGGTGACGCTGATCCCCTCGTAGCGCTCCGGATGGTCCATCAGATCCACATACCAGATGCCGTAGTCCTCATCCGCCACCTCCAGGTGTCCCGAGGACAGGTCAAAGGGCATCATATCCTCCGTCACATACTCCTCGCTGGTGCCGTCCTCATTTTCCAGATAAATGTCTGCCCGACGGTTGGCCATGCGCAGGTTTTTGGATCGCAGTTGAGTCCGAAGCTGCTCATTGCAGCGGTTAAAAATAAGCATGTCGGCGTTGGAGACCTTCTCCATCACCAGCTGTCCCATATTTTTCAGATATGGCTCAAAGGTCCGTGCGTCCATCAGGCAGATGATCTGATACAGGATCCAGTTTCCCGGCAGCCCGTCTCGGTACAGGGGCTCCATCATCCACATGCCGTTGTACTCGATGATGACCTGCTTGGGGCGGTACTGCTTTTCCAGCTTCTTAAAAAGCTCCGGCGTCAGCTCCGCCTGGTCCTCCACCGTGTAGGTGAACACATTGAAAAGCCCGTGGGGATCGTATTCCTCCTCCCCCTCCTCACAGCAAATGAGCAGGGTCTTATCCTCGGCGGCAAAGCCGTCCTTGAGGATGCCGTTTATGAAATTCGTCTTGCCGGCATCCAGAAACCCGGCAATGAGATATACAGGAATGTCCATATTTTTTCTCCCTTACAGGCCGAACAGCTCTGCAAGCTTCCCCTCGTCCAGATTGGAGCCGATAACGCACAGCCGCCCGGTATAGTCCGCCGGGCCGAAGCGCACCTCGTGCTCCTGAGGCACATAGTCAAAGTGCAGCCATTTTCCGCCCTCGCAGGGTACGATGCCCTTGGCCCGCAGGATAGCACCGTATTCGCCGCCGTCCAGGGCCGCAAGGATCCGGTCAATGTCCGCCTGGGTAAATGCCTTGGGTGTCTCGGCACCCCAGCTGGTGAACACCTCGTCGGCGTGGTGGTGATGGTGGTGGCAGGCACACTCCGGGTCGTCGCACTCGCCGTCATGATGGTGATGATGCTCGTGCTCCCCGTCCTCGTCATGGTCGTGATGGTCATGGTCATGATGATGCTCGTGCTCCTCATGGTCATCATGGTCATGGTGATGATGGTGGTGCTCTTCCTCCTCAGCCTCATGCTCGGCCCGGATGCGCTCCATCAGCTCGTCCGCCAGGGACACCTTCTCCATAGCGGCCAGAATGGTCTTGCCGTCCAGCTGGTCCCAGGGGGTGGTGATGATGGCGGCATCCCGGTTCTTCTCCCGCAGCAGGGCCACGGCAGCCTCCAGCTTCTCGGGGCTGACCTTTTGGGTGCGGCTGAGAATGATGGTTCCGGCGGTCTCGATCTGGTTGTTGTAAAACTCGCCGAAGTTCTTCATGTATACCTTTACCTTAGAGGCATCCGCCACGGTGACAAAGCTGTTCAGCTTCATCTCCGGCACATCCTTCACGGTGTTCTCCACCGCCAGGATCACATCGGACAGCTTCCCCACGCCCGAGGGCTCAATGAGGATGCGATCCGGGCTGAACTGCTTCTGCACATCCACCAGCGCCCGGCCAAAGTCGCCCACCAGGGAGCAGCAGATGCACCCGGAGGACATCTCGCTGATCTGCACCCCGGCATCCTTCAAAAAACCGCCATCGATGCTGATCTCCCCGAATTCATTTTCAATGAGTACCAGCTTCTCACCCTGATAGGCCTCCGACAGCATCTTCTTAATGAGCGTGGTTTTCCCTGCGCCCAAAAAGCCGGACACAATATCAATCTTAGTCATAAATCGTGCTTCCTTTCTGACTTTTATATGTAAAAATATAATGTATAAACGAATTTCAATAGGTCATCCGCACCTCTTGTTGCGCAAATGCCTCCGGCGGGGCACCTTCTGTCACCAGCGACAGAAGGTGTCCAAAGAACACCGCCAAAATCAATGTTTTTGGATTCCTTACGCGGGCGTGGTGCGGAATGTATCGGGGCCTTTCGACCCTGCAAATAAAACAGTTCAGATCCGTTTCGTGCTTTCGCATTGTCTCCAGCTCTATCCACCGCGACACGCTCCACGCTTGTGCTGCCCGTCCTAACAGGGCGGCCCTCTGCGTCTGCCGCGCGGCGCGATGTGGGGAGCGAATCGAGCGCCGCCGGTGGCGGATGAAGCGAGATGAGCGAGTGGCCGCGGTCAAAATTTTAAGCGTTCGCCGTAAGGCAGCGCAAAAATTTTGGGCACCGCAACAGGGTCATCGCGCCCTACGAATTTCTATCGCTAAACGGTGCGTAGGGGACGATGCCTACACCGTCCCGCCCCCCACCGCACTTCTTGTGCCATGGCATCCCTCTTATCCTATTTATCTTATCCCATTTTTCAAAAAATGCAAGGCTTCCCTTGTGAATTTTTTGTGATTACACCCACATCTTCTTTTTTCCTGTTGCCAAACGCCCCAACTTGTAGTAAAATGAATCTATTGACAGTCCTCCGTGTGAAGCTGCGGAGCCGGTCTTGCGCAATGGATACCCACGAATCATGTCAGGCGGGGAACCGAGCAGCATTAAGAGGGATCATCCATGTGCCGCAAGGGCGCCGGCTCTGTGGCTTCATGGGGAGGACTATCCTTTTTAGTGAAAATTCCAAAACAAGTTTTTGCTAAAAGGTTCTTTTTTTCGCGCCTGCGGACGCGAGCTCCGCGATGCTTTTATTAAGGGAGGCAGGTCCATGTATCAGGCACTCTACCGCAAGTGGCGGCCCATCACCTTTTCCCAGGTGGTCGGTCAGCAGCACATCACCGATACCCTCCAGCGCCAGGTGGCTGAGGGCCGCACCGGCCACGCCTACCTTTTCACCGGCACCCGGGGTACCGGAAAAACCACCTGCGCCCGGATCCTGGCCAAGGCCATCAACTGCCTGCACCCTGTGGACGGCGCTCCCTGCAACCAATGCGAGTCCTGCCGGGGCATTGATGCGGGCAAGCTCCTGGACATCACCGAACTGGATGCCGCCAGCAACAATGGTGTGGACAATGTTCGGGCCCTTCGGGAGGAGGCGGTGTATACCCCCTCGGTGCTGAAAAAGCGCGTATACATTATCGACGAGGTGCATATGCTCTCCACCCCGGCCTTCAACGCCCTGCTGAAGATTTTGGAGGAGCCGCCGGAGCATCTGGTGTTCATCCTGGCCACCACAGAGCTGCACAAGGTCCCGGCCACCATCCTCTCCCGCTGTCAGCGCTTTTCCTTTAAGCGGATCCTCCCTCAGGACATCGCCCGGCAGCTGCTCTATATCGCCGGGGAGGAGCGCATCGACCTCTCCCCCGACGGAGCGGACATTTTGGCCCGGATGGCAAACGGCGCCATGCGGGATGCCCTGAGTCTGCTGGACCAGTGCCGCAGCTTTGAGGGTACGCTGAACAGTGCTGCGATCCTGGAGCTTTTGGGGCTGGCGGGCGGCGTGCAAACCGCTCAGCTCATGGAGTTTATCCTCCGGCGCAGCACCCAGGATGCGCTGCTGCATTTTGACAGGCTCTACCGGGACGGTAAGGATATTGCGGCCCTTTTGCGGGAGCTTTCGGATCTGGGCCGGGATCTGCTGATTCGTCGCACTGCGCCCCAGGGGGGTGCAGCCCTGCTGACGGGGCTGTATGACGAAAACACCCTGGCCGCTCTGGGTGAATTAGCCAGCGGCCATCGGCTTATATATCTGCTTGATATGCTGGGGCAGACCCAAACCGCCCTCAACGGCAGCAGCAGTCTCCGCACGGAGGCAGAGCTTTGCCTTATGAAGCTGTGCGACGAGAGCCTCTGCGGTGACCTGTCCGCCCTCACCGCCCGCCTGGAGCGGCTGGAAAAGGCGGCCGCCAAGGGCCTTGCGGTCCCGATCTCCGCTGCCCCTGCGGCACCGGCTGCACCGCAGACCCAGGCCCCACCCCCGGTCCCCGCAGCGCCGGCCCGGATGGAGTCCCCTGCCCCAACAGCTCCTGCATCTCCCAAACCGGAGCCCAAGGCTGATCCCGCTCCCCAGGCACAAGCTCCAAAGCCGGAGCCGATCACACCCGTCCCTCAGCCAAAGACCTCCCCCACAGGGGGCGACAGCGGCATTTGGGATCGGCTGAAGGAGCATTACAAGGCTGCCCTGCGGGTGGATAAACGCGTGTTTCTCAATGGTGCCTCCGGTACGCTGTCAGACGGCGTGCTGACCGTTGTCTGCCGAGACGAGATGGTAAAAAATTACCTGGATTGTCCGGAGGTCAATGAGGTTCTCTGTCGCGTCACCGAAAAAGAAGCCGGCTGTCCGGTGCGTCTGATTTTTACTCTGGGAACCGTGCAGAAATCCGAAAAGCATCATAGTACGCCATCTGCACCCAAGCAGAAAAATACTACACCGCCCGCCCCCGAAGGTATATCGAAGCAGGCACAGCCGCATCCGGAGCAGATCCCTCCCTGGGAATCGGCCCCTGCAGGTACAGACCGCATGAACGAATTGCTGGTTGAAGGTGACCGGCTGGACAATTTTAACATCAAATAAGGAGCGTAGCAAAATGGCAAAAGGTTACAGCGCAAGAGGCGGATTCACCGGCGGCGCCGGCATGATGCGCCAGCAGCAGCAAATGCAGCAAAAGATTTTGAAGATGCAGCAGGAAATGGAAAAGGCTCAGGCCGATGTGGAAAACGCCACCTTCTCTGCCACCGCAGGCGGCGGTGTTGTGAAAGCCACGGTCAGCGGCAAGCGCCAGCTTACAGAGTTGACCATCCAGCCGGAGGCAGTGGACCCCGAGGACGTGGAAATGCTTCAGGACCTGGTGATCTCCGCCGTAAACGAGGCCATGCGCCAGGCAGAGGACGCCATGGAGAGCAGCATGCAGAGCCTTACCGGTGGACTGAACATCCCCGGCTTCGGCCTGTAAAACCCAAAACGCAAGGATTCCCGCAGCGGCTTATGCGCTGCGGGAATTGATTTGATTTGAAAAAGGCTTTTCGTCCCTATTGCCTAAGCTATTGAAGCTTCATGAACGCTTCAATAGCTGCCGATTTTAACAGTGAGGGACATCCTTCTTTATTTTCCCTCACGCTTCCTTATCGGTGACGTAATGTTACCACCTTATCGACATTCTAAATCCCCGCTGCGCTTACACGCAGCGGGGATTTTACCTTTCTCAGGAATAGGTGCGCACAACGGCGGCCACCTTGCCCAAAATGGAGGCATGGCGTCCGTCAATAGGGCTGTACGCTTCATTTTCCGGCAAAAGCCAAACCTCTCCATTTCTGCGGGAAAGACGTTTCACCGTAGCCTCATCTTCCAGCAGGGCCACCACGATCTCGCCGTTATGGGCTGTGGGCTGCTGATGCACTACCACCAGGTCCCCGGGCAGAATGCCGGCGTTCAGCATAGACTCGCCCCGGACTCGCAGGGCAAAATACTCTCCGTCCCGCCCCTGGGTGTCAAAGGGAATATAATCGTCTATATGCTCCTGGGCCAAAATCGGCGTGCCGGCGGCCACATCCCCCAGCACCGGCACACGACCGGCCGGAGCCTCCGGCTCCCGGGATGCTGCAGCTATAGCAGCCGGACTTTCCCGCTCCGTCAGTGTCAGGGCGCGGCCCTTGCGGCCGCTCTTTGTGATGTAGCCCAGCTCCTCCAGGTGCTTAATATGAAAATGAACCGTTGACGGCGACTTCAGCCCCACGGCCTCCCCGATCTCCCGGACAGAGGGCGGGTAGCCCTGGGTGCGGACAGCATTGGCAATATAGTCATAGATCTTCTGCTGCATGGCGGTGAGCTTTTGCATGAAATCCCCTCCTGCATTTTTCTTATTTTTATTATAACACAAGCTTTCGTATATTGCAACAACTGTTCGAGTATTTTTTTTGTTTTCTTTTTGCATTTCTGCTTGCATTTTATGTATGAATATGGTATCATGAACATTACTTGATGGATATTATGCCTATGAGCATCCGATAAATTGGAGGGAAAAATATTATGTTGATTGCTATTACCGTCGTGCAGCTGTTGGCCGCTTTGGTTCTTATTCTGATCGTTCTGTTCCAATCCGGCAAGAGCCAGGGCCTGTCCGGCGCCATCGGCGGCATTGCGGATTCCTATATGTCTAAGGGAAAGGCCCGGACCATTGACGCCAAGTTGGCCAAGGCCACCAAATGGGTCGGCGCTGTTTTCATTGTTCTGACCCTGGTGCTGGATTGCATGGTTGCTGCCGGTATGTGATCGGAGCAATGCAGCTTGTGAAGTGAATAGAAATCCGCCCGAAGCAGGTATGCTTCGGGCGGATTTTTATATCAGAGAAGCGTCCGTGGGTATACCATACTCTGCCCTATCAGCTTCCTCGATGGGGTACAGGTTGCCAATGGTAATACGGTCACCGGCGGTAGAGCCATAGATGAGGAGGTCCTGCCACTGTGTGCCGGGGGAATAGGTTTGGAAATCTATATAGCCGTCAGCCACCTCGTAAGCGGGGTAGCCGGAGTCCTCTGTTCCGTCTGACAGCAGGACAAAGCCGCTTTCCAGCAGGTCTATGGCGAGATCACTGTCGCTGGCGTTATAAAACAGGTACACCTGACCGTCCTCGTCAGCGAGATAGCCCAAAAATTGAATGGTCAGGTCATCGCTGATGTCAATTGTGTCGCCGCAATCGGCATCGATGTCGCGATAATTGGAGTCCCAATCGTCATTGCTGTCGGACCAGCCGCCGTTATTCAAATCGCTGTTGCCATGGATTATGTTATCCAGCTGGCCGCTGGTCTTTATCGCCAAAAGGATAATTATCAGCGCAAAGGCAATCAGCGTAGTCGCTGTGCCTCTATTTCGCTTTTTCCCCTTGGCGGAGTAGATTTTAAAGGGCTTCTGAAAGCTTTTCACCACCCGCTCACTGCCCTGAGCAGTGGGTGCAGCCGCTTTCTTTCGGGGCTTGCGGGTCTGCTCCTCAAAGCATACCTTTTCCTCATAGCATACCTTACCGGGGCGGAGCCGGGTCTGTGTACGTCCCTCCCCGTGGTGTACGGAGCCATCGGCGCCCACCCATTCCCGTCGAGGCGGGCGGTTATAGGCACCGCAGCGGGGGCAGCAGCCCTCCTGCCGGTAATCATAGCGTCTGCCGCAGGCGGCGCAGCGTATGGTCTGCATCTGTCATATCCTCCCCTTCAGTTTTTTTCTATTATACAGGACATAGGGCGGGTCTTACCACCTACCTCAGGTTGCACGGCCTGTTTTTGGGGAAACCCCAGCTTTACACGACCAGTATAACATCCCGTATCCCTCCACGCAAGCCCCGATGGGGTGGTAAACACAGCCGAAAAAAAGCCCTTTGCTATGACGTGGACATCATAGCAAAGGGCTTTTTTGTAACTGTCAATAAATCCTTCGGATTTTTTCGACAAGAGGCTCGCAGTTTGCGGACGGCAAACTCTGCGAGGCTCTTTTTTATAAATTTGTGCTTACTTGACCAGCTCGATGATGGCGGTCTCGGCAGCATCACCGCGGCGGACGCCGGTGCGGACGATGCGGGTATAGCCGCCGTTGCGCTCTGCATACTCAGGAGCGATCTCCTTGAACAGCTTGTGCGCCACATCCTCTCTGGTGATGAAGCTCAAAGCCTGGCGATAGGCTGCCAGATCACCCTTCTTGCCCAGGGTAATCATCTTTTCAGCCA
>ULRK01010139.1_pt1 | contig 30710 bp, 27 predicted proteins | sample 1955341 | NCBI WGS metagenome assembly ULRK01 (sample SAMEA4835680, study PRJEB28245) | human gut metagenome | biome: gut microbiome; material: fecal sample | place: Denmark | collected 2008
CCGAGCCTGCAAACATTTTTGCGCATAACTCTTGACACTACCATGAAAACTGGCACAGAAATTGCTTGTGTTATTATACAGAACCAAATTTTTTTGTGGAGGTATACAGCATGAAACAGCCCTTGGAAGGAATAAAGGTTCTTGACTTGAGCACCATGTATCCCGGCCCACTTTGCACAATGACTTTGGCCGACTTCGGTGCCGAGGTCATACGGATTGAACCGATAAAAGGAGGCGATCTCTGGCGCCACTCCCTGCCTCTGGTAAATGGTTTAGGTATGCCGTATCTTCAGGTAAACCGGAACAAGAAAAGCATAAACCTGAACCTGAAGGAAGCCGAAGGACGGGAAATCTTCTACCGACTGGCGGCAGATGCGGATGTAATTGTGGAGCAGTACCGCCCCGGTGTGGCGGAGCGGCTGGGCGTGGATTATGAGACAATCCGCAAGCGCAACCCCCGCATCGTCTACTGTTCTATCTCCGGCTTTGGTCAGGATGGACCCTACCGGCTTCTCTCCGGCCATGACATCAACTACATCAGCTATGCCGGCATCCTGGGGCTTTCCGCAAGAAAAGGGGAGCGGCCCGCTCTGCCGGGCGTTCAGATCGGAGATATCGGCGGTGGCGCACTGTACGCCGTGATCGGCATTCTGACTGCCCTCATGGGCGTGAAAAACGGTGGGCCGGGCCAGTATATCGACGCTGCCATGCTGGACGGCGCAGTCTCCCTGATGGCCTGGAACGCCTCCGGCTATCTGGCCAACGGGCAGGCTGTGGAGCCGGAAGGCAACATCCTACTAGGGCAGCTGGCATGCTACAACATCTATGAGACAAAGGATCAACGCTATCTCAGCCTGGGTGCTGTGGAGGCCCACCTCTGGCAGAACTTCTGCCTGAAGATCGGAAAGCCCGAATATGGGCAGTGGCAGAGAGACGTAAGCAAGCAGCCGGAAATGATGGCCTTTATCGCGGCGCTTTTCAAAAGCAGGACGCTGGCAGAATGGAAAGAAGAACTGGCAGATACGGACTGCTGTTGGGCTCCGGTGGCAACGGTGGCAGAAGCCCTCTCCGATCCCCAGGTGCGGCACCGGAACATGATTATCGAAATGACCGATCCCCGAGGGGAATACGGGACGGTGAAGATGGTTGGTTCCCCCATCAAGCTGTCAGAGACCCCGGCACGACAGGAGCTGTTCCCGCCCCGGAAGGGCGAGCATACCGACGAGATCCTGAAAGCCGCCGGCTACAGCGAAGAGGAGATTGCTGCTTTCCACGAGAACAGCGTAGTATGACTGGCTCGGGATTTTCAGACATAACAATGGAAAATGCCGAAAACTGTCGCTTGTTGCAAAATTGACACACGAAATTGTGTCAAAAAAGCTACAAAGTAAACAGTTTGACGCAATGATTTTGCAAAATCAGCCCCTAGTGCAACAATCAGCCGGAAACACTTTGCGAAAAAATGCACAAATTTTCGCAGACACATTTGTACCGAATTGCCAAAATTTTCGCAAAAAAAGCAAAAAAATTTTTTGCGAAAAAACTGGCATGCAGTTTGCTTAAAAGATAAGTGAGCAAATATCAGACCCCTAATCTTTTCTCATTTTTAAAGGAGGAACAGTAAATGGAAGACAACGTTATGATGCTTGAGGACGTAAAGATCCTGGACTTTTGCTCCAACGTCGCGGGCCCCAGCGCCAGTGGCCTAGCCACGGACTACGGCGCCCAGGTCATCAAGATAGAAGCGCAGTCCGGCGATCCCTGCAGAGGCTACTCTCCCTTCATCGACGGCAAAGGCATGTCCCACGCCTGGGTTAACAGAGGCAAGAGATCCATCGTGCTGAACCTGAAGGATCCACGCGCTATTGAAATCTGCAGAAAGTTGGCCGCCGAGGCCGACGTGCTGATTGAGAGCTTCCGTCCCGGCGTCATGAAGCGCCTGGGTTTGGGCTATGAGGAGCTGAAGGCGATCAACCCAAAGCTGATCTACTGCTCCCTGTCCTTTGTCGGTCAGACCGGCCCCTACGCCGATAAGCCTGGCTTCGATATGCTGGCGCAGGCCCTCTCCGGCATGATCAGTGTCACCGGTGAGCGAGGCGGTCGCGGTATCCCGCACGGCACCTCCATCGCAGATTTCTTTGCCGGCGTCAACGCCTACGCCGCTGTGATGACTGCGCTGCATCATCAGCGCCGCACCGGCAAGGGCCAGTACATCGACGTCTCCCTGCTCCAGGGCATGATCTACCTGAACAGCCCCATCGACCGCGCTGGCCAGGGCCAGCTGGTCAAGCCCAACGGAGCCCACCAGCCCGCCAACTGCCCCTTCGGTTGCTTCTACAACAGCGAGGGCGAGGCTGTTGTCATCTGCGCCCACATGGGCAGAACCTGGATAGCCCTCACCGACTGCATGGAGCGGCCCGATCTGCGGGATAATCCCAAGTTTGTGGACTACCGTAGCCGCGGTATCAACCAGGTAGAGCTGATCGACATCATCGAGAAGTGGGTCGACACCTTCCCCACCATCGACGCCTGCATCGCCAGACTCAACGAATTCGACGTGCCCAACTGCAAGATCAACAACTGCTTCGACGTGCTCAACGATCCCCAGGTCAAGCACATGGGGTATGTGGTGGAAGCCCCCACGCAGGACGACATCACCAGTGCCGACACCTTCATCACCCGCGGCCCCAACGCCTTCTTCTCCGATGCCCCCGGCTACATCCACAAGGCGCCGGTTCTGGGCCAGCACACCAAAGAAGTCCTGGAGGAGCTGGGCTACGGCGAGGACGAGATCGCTCAGATGCTCACCGACTGGGCGCCTGTCAGCAAGTAAGGCAGGTGCGACATGGCGCAAATCACAGGTATTGACCGCAGCCTTTACTACGACGATCTGGAAGTGGGAGACAGCTATGTCTCACAGTCCCGCACCATCACGGAGGGCGATGTAATGCTCTTCGCCGGACTGACCGGCGACTATGTGCAGCTGCACACCAGCCGGCAGTATGCCGAGCAATCCCGCTGGGGCCAGCCCATTGCCCATGGGATGCTCACCCTGTGCATTTCCTATGGTCTGAACTCTCTCACAGGGCTGTTTGAAAACAGCGTGGTTGCCTCGCTGGAACAGAATCATGTGAAAGATAAGGCTCCAGTGTTCTTTGGGGATACCATCCATAACGTTACCACCATCACCGGGAAGCGCATCACCTCCAAGCCCCAGTTTGCGATCCTGGAGCGGCACACGGACGTTCTCAACCAGAACGACGTTGTGGTGCTTTCCTATGATTCCGTGGTCATGATCAAAACCAAACGAGACGAATAAAAAGCAAGAAATAAGGAGAACTCAATGAAGAAAATTTATACGCCAATGAAGATCGGCGGCGTGGAAATCCGCAACCGCGTAATCATGTCCCCCATGAGCGTGGGCCACTGCGTTGACGGAATTCTGGACAAAGAGGTTGCCGATTTCTACCGCCGCAGAGCAGAAGGCGGCGTAGGCCTGATCATTTTTGCAAATATGCAGTGGGATAAGGTGCGCCACGCACACAATGTTCCCCTGCTCACTGACGAAAAGTTCATCCCTACCCTGAAGCATCTGACCGACGCGATCCACGAAGGTGGTGGAAAGGTCTTTGCCCAGATCATGCACAGAGGCACCTCCGCTCCCCGGGCCACCATCGACGGTTTGGAAGCCGTGGGCCCTTCCGCCGTTCCCCGCAAATTCACCCACTACGAGATGCCCCGGGCACTCACCATCGATGAGATCAAGGAATTTATTGTCTGGCAGGCAGAGGCCGCTGCCATAGCAAAGGAAGCCGGCTTTGACGGCATCGAGCTGGAAACCAACTCCGGTTATCTGTACGGCCAGTTCTGGTCTCCCCTGACCAACCTCCGCGATGACGAGTACGGCTGCCAGACCATGGAGAATAAGAACCGTTTCATTGTGGAAACCCTGACCGCCATTCGGGAAGTGGTGGGGCCGGATTATCCCCTGCAGCTGCGCGTCAGCGGCAGCGACTTGCTCAAGGGCGGCTGCACCGGTGAAGACATTGCCGACATCTGCGAATATCTGGATAAGACCGGTCTTGTCGACTGCTTCTCCATCACCGCCGGCTGGCATGATTCCACGGTGCCTCTGATTACCATGGAGGTTCCCTTCGGCAACTGGAACTACCTGGGCCGCCAGATCAAGGCAAAGGTCAATGCTCCCGTAGTCATGGGTATGCGCCAGCACATCAGCCTGGCTGAAGAAGTTGTGGAGCGGGGCGATTTCGACGGTGTTGTCATCGGCCGCCAGTGGCTGGCTGATCCGGATCTGGTGAAGAAGGCCATGAACGGCCAGCATGACCGAATTCGCCCCTGCGTCGGCTGCAATGCATTGTGCCTTGACGCGGCCCAGGCCGGCAAGGACATCGGCTGCATCGGCAACTTTGAATGCAACCGTGAAAAAGAGCTTCGCAATGCGGATGGCAAGTTCCCCTCTGAAGTCAAGTCTGCGCATCCCGAGAAGATTCTGGTCATCGGCGCCGGCCCCTCCGGCATGGAATTTGCCCGGGTTTCCGCCCTCCGTGGTCACAAGGTTACCATCTGGGAGAAGAGAGACCGCACCATCGGCCTGAGCCTCTTTGCCGCCACGCCTCCCCGGCGCTATGACATCCGTTATCTGGGCCAGTGGATGGAGCGGGAGTGCCGCGCCCTGGGCGTGGAGATCGTACTGAACAAGGAAGCCACCTCCGCGGATATTCTGGCTGCCGCCAAGGATTTCGACCGGATCGTCATTGCCGCCGGTTCCCGGGCTGTTATGCCCCCCATTCCCACCGAAGAAGGCGCCAAGCTGGTTCACGCCTGGGATGTATTTGAAGGCAAGGCAAACCTGGGCAAGAACGTGGTAGTCGTCGGCGGCGGCGACGTGGGCGTGGAAGTGGCCATGACCATTGCCGAGATCGGCACCATCACCGCAGAGCAGCTGCGCTTCATGATGATTTATGAGACGGAGCCGGCCGAAAAGCTGAAGCAGCTGCTGGTTACCGGCATCCACAAGGTCAGTGTTGTGGAGATGGGCAAGAAGTTCGCCCCGGACATCAACCCCGGTTCCCGTTGGTCCATCATGTACCGCACCAAGCAGCTGGGCGTGGACCTGCTGAAGGAGACCAAGGTGCTGGAGATCAAGAAGGACGCAGTCATTGTGGAGAACGAGGAAGGCCGGAAGGCCATCCCCGCCGACACTGTGGTCATCGCCGCAGGCGCCCGGCCCAACAACGGCCTGTACGAGGAGCTGAAGGACAAGCTGCCCAAGGTGAATGTGATCGGCGACTCCGTCAGCGTCGGCAGAATCCATAACGCGGTGGAATCTGCCTACCGGCTGGCAATGACCATTTGATTCCCAGCAAACCGGCCCGGCCGCGGCTGTACCGCGGCCGTCGGAAGACGAAAAAGCAAAACAATAATAATATAGGAGGAAACATCATGGAAAGAAAACTTCCCTTTACCAAAGAGCACGACATGTTCCGCGAAGCCTTCGGCAACTTCCTGGATAAGGAAGCCGTACCCTACTACGACGAGTGGTGCAAGAAACATCAGGTTCCCCATGAGTACTACGAGAAGATGGGCGAGTTGGGCTACATGGCCATGTGGATCGATCCCAAGTACGGCGGCGCCGGCTGCACCGGTGACTACCTCTATACCGTGATCAAGGCAGAAGAGTACTCCAAGCGCGGCCTCAACTGCATCTTCTCCCGTCTCAGCGGCGACGTTGTCACCCCCTACATCGACCAGCACGGCACAGAGGAGCAGAAGGCCAAGTGGCTGCCCCAGATCGCCAAGGGCAAGGTGGTCATGGCTGTCTGCATGACTGAGCCCGACCACGGCTCCGACCTGGCCAACATCGAAACCAAGGCTGAGGACATGGGTGACTACTACTTGGTCAACGGCACCAAGACCTTCATCTCCAACGGCACCGTGGCTGACCTGTTCGTGGTGGCCGTGCGCACCAATCCCAACGCCGACAAGCCCCACCGCGGCATCAGCCTTATGCTCATCGAGGCCAACCGCGAGGGTGTCTCCCGCAAGTTTATCGACCGCATCGGCCTCCAGGCCCAGGACACTGCGGAGATCCACTTCGACAACGTTAAGGTCCCCAAGGAGAACCTGCTGGGCGAGGAGAACCGCGGCTTCTATCTGCTTATGCAGCACCTTGAGGCAGAAAGAATCATGGCAGCATACGGCTCCATTGGCACTGTTGAGCACACCCTGAGCTTGACCAAGGACTATGTCACCAAGCGTCAGATCTTCAACAAGCCTCTGTCCGCATTTCAGAACACCCAATTCAAGCTTGCCCAGCTTTACACCGAGTACAACCTCTGCCTCACCTTCCTTGACTCTGTTCTGATTGATTTCATGGCAGGCAAGAAAGACATCAATACCGATGTTTCTATGATTAAGTTCTACACTTCTGAGCTGGCATTCAAGGCTGCCGATCAGTGTGTACAGATGCATGGCGGCTATGGTATCTGCACTGAGCACGAGATATCCAGACAGTTCTGCGACACCCGCATTATGCGCTTCATGGGTGGTACCACCGAAACCCAGATCGGTGTTGTCGCCGGCGGCCTTGGCATCAAGTAACAAGTAAAGTTTAGAATCGACTGTTTTATGAGCTGCAGATGTGCCGCAATGCTCACGCGGCACATCTGCCATACGAAAAGTGGAGGATTTCTATGACTAAAAAAATGTTTTCAACAAAGCAGATTATTGCCGGTATCGTCGGCATCATCGCTGCTGCAATTTTCTTCCTGCTTACTCCTCCCGAAGGAATGACTCCTGAAGGAATGAAAGTTCTCGGTCTTTTTCTCATGGCGATTATCTGGTGGGTTGGCAATGTTTTCCCCGACTTCATAACTGCATTCTGGCTCATGGCAACACTCGTGCTGTTCAAAGCCGTACCCCTTGGTACAGCGTTCAGCGCTTATTCCGGCAGCGTCGTCTGGATTGTTATCCCTGCGCTGGCAATCGGCGTTGCGCTGAGCAAAACCGGGCTTCTGCGCAGAATTGTTCTTAAGATCCTGAGCATGTTCAAGGGCAACTACAACAGCCAGATTCTGGCTTTCCTGGTTGCAGGCAACATAGTAAACCCCCTTATCCCCAGTGCAACCGCTAAGATTGCAATCGCATCTCCTCTTGCAAGAACCTATAGCGACGAGATGGGTTTTGAGGCCAAATCCAAACCCGCGGCAGGTTTGTTCTCCGCAATGTGGTCCGCTTTCGGCGCTGCAGGACCCTTCTTCCTTACCGGCACTACGATGTGCTTTACCATGGTTGGCCTGCTTCCTGAAGCATACCGGGCAGAATGGACCTTCCTCAGATGGCTCGGTGCTGTGTTCCCCTGGGGCATTGTATGGTTTGTCTTTTCTTACATCTTTATCCGCATTTTCTTCAGCCCGAAAGAGTACCAGCCTATGGCTGATACCTACATGAAGGAACAGTACGCCGCTCTGGGCAAGATGAGCAGAGACGAAAAAATCGCAGCGACAGTCCTGGTTATCTGCCTTGTTATGTGGGTCTCTGAAAGCTGGCACGGCGTATCGGCTGCGGTCGTCGCCCTGTTCGGCATGATCATTCTCCTGAGCACGCAGGTGCTTGACCGCCAGTCCTTCCGCGGTAGCATCGCATGGGACGCAGTAGTCTTCATTGCCTGCAACACCGGTCTCGGCGGAGTGTTCAAAGCGACCGGAATCACCGAATGGGTCGGCGCGACCTTTGGCGCATACATGGAGCCTCTGTTCTCCAATATCTTCCTTCTCATCGTGGTATCCGTTATCGCTATAAGCCTGCTTCGCTTTATCTTCGTTTCTCAGACCGCTCTTATGACGATTTTCACCGTTGCATGTGCTCCCTTTGCTATTAACGCCGGGATGAGCCCCTTTATCCCTGGCATCATCTGCCTTGTAACAGTCAATGTCTGGAATGTTCCTTATCACAACACCACAATGATCACTGCTATGGCCGCTTCTGGCAACATGGCAGAGTTCAAGGATGCAAGAAAGATGTCTTTCGTCTACATGCTTACCTGCATCGTGGGCATGATGGCCTGCATTCCCATGTGGAAAATTATGGGGATGCTGTAATATACGCTCCGTATATGGGCCGGTCAGGAGTTTAACTCCTAACCGGCCTATGAGGATGCTGAAAGCGGGTAAAGGTAATGGATAATACAATGATTATTATTTTCATAGCTTATGTGCTCCTGTCCATGTTCCTGGCACTGGTGGTTATGAAAAAGAACAAGACAGTTCATGATATGCTCGTTGCAAAAAATGGATTGAGCGTTATACTGATCGTGCCTCTGCTTATGAGTGAGGCAGTCGGTGGTTCCGGCACTGTGGGTTCGGCAACAGAGGCAATGTCTACTATTGGCATGGCCGCTGTCTGGACTATATGGGGAATTGCGATCGGATATTTCTGTTTCAGATTATTCTTCGGAAAATTCTACCGCGTACTTTCAGTGACTAGAGGAATCATCAGTGTTCCGTCGGCATATGAAGCGAGATTTGACAAGAGAACAAAAATTGTCCTGCTCATCGTTGTATGTGTCGTTTATGCCTGTCTTTTTGCCCTTCAACCCGTTGCAGCAGCGGCGGTGTTGGCGCCAATGTTTGGTGTCGACAGAGCAACAATGATCATCGTGCTTGGTATTCTGTTCATTATAATTGCTTGTCTTGGCGGGCTAAAAGGCATGGCATCCATGAACCGGCTGCATGCCTTTGTCATGGTAGTGGGTCTCGGCATTGTTGCTTTCTCCGCCGTCAATTATGGCGGCGGATGGAAAGCAGTACTCGCCGAATTGCCGGAAAATTACATGAATCCCTTTAATCCTGGAATGGGGCAGGTGCTGGTCTGGGTACTCAGCGGACTGCTGTCACAGATGAGCAGCGCAGTAATTGCGACCGTTATTATCGGAGGGAAAACATATAACGATGTAAAACACGGTGTTAATATCACATGTGTTCTCCTTTTCATATTTGCGCTGTTTCCGGTAATCATCGGTATTGCGGCAAAAGCTGTCATGCCAGACATTGATCCTGCAACAGCACTCTATTCCATGTCTGCACAGGTAAGCCCCGTAATCGGCGGTATTGCAGTTGTGGCTGTTCTTGCAGCGATTTTTTCAACGGCTCCGGCACTTCTCCTTATTGTAACGACCACGGTGATTCAGGATCTGTACAAATCGTTTGTTAAGCCTACGGCGACAGACAAAGAGACCATGGCAATGTCAAGAATCGTCACTGTTGTTGTCGGCCTGCTTGCGGTGTTTATGGCAACAAAGACCACATCAATCTTCAAACAGACAGTACAGATATTCCAAATCCGTGCAATTGCTGCGGTTGTGCTATTGCTTTCCTTAGCGTGGCCTCGCGTGGACTCCAGAGCTGGATTCTGGGGCATTCTCAGCGGTGGTACAGTAGCTGTGGTTTGGTACTTCATGGAGAACCCTCCGCTGGTATCGGACCCTCTTATCCCGTCTCTGATTGTAGGCGTGATCGTAACACTCGTTCTTACTCTTTGCAGCAAGAAAAAAGTATCCGACGGATATCAGTACTATCTTGAACTTCAGGAAGAATACAAGTCATTGAAAAATCAGACCTGAAAAGGATTGCTGAAAAAGTAGATCGCAGGACGGAGATTCAAAGACGGATCGCATATCTGAGTTTTGAACAAAAGCTGTACCATACCATCCCTTTCTATTAGCGGGGCGGCACCTGCCATTCCTTTATCGGAAGCCTGTAACCGGTTCCGACCCGCCAAGTCTTTCAAAGGATATACAACACGACCCTTTCTGTGTGCCCATATATAGAATTGGCTACAAAATAAAAAAGAGGTAAGTATTATGTTCCAGTTCGGCAATTTTTTGATAAGGAATGCCAGCGCGTATCCAGATAGAATGGCATTTGTTTTTGAGGACAAAGAGTATACGTGGAGACAATTAAACGATGAAGTCAATCGTTTAGCAAACTCCATGATGAAGATTGGCATCAAAAAAGGTGACTGTATTGCATATATGCTGAGAAATTCGGCTGAAATCGTGCAGGTTTTTCTAGCAACTCAAAAAATTGGCGCAGTTGCACTTGCAATAAATATTCATTTTCTTTCCGGAGAGATCTCCCGCATTTTTGATGTTGTAGATTGCAAGGGCGTGGTTTTTTCTGATGACTTTGCTGATACGGTACATGAGGTTGCGGAAGCGTATGGAAAGATTGAATATTTAATTGCATTGGGCGACCATAAAGAAGGCGAATACGACCTGATGAATATGATTGCAGAAGGAAGCTCTGCGGAAGCGCAGGTCGACATGGCCGAAGACGACGGCTCCATCATTATTCTAACCAGCGGGACAACCGGTACTTCCAAGGCTGTGCTTCGCACACAGAAGATGATGAGAGAATACGGCCTTATGCTGGCAATCGAAAACGACAACATACACAGGCCGGAGATTTCTCTGACGCATTGTCCGTTTTTCCATACGGCCAGTCTGTCTATCCTTATAAAGATGCTAGCCCTGTGCGGAACATATATACTGGTCGACAGGGTTGACCCGGAGACCATTCTGCGAATGATCGATAAGTATAAAGCAACACAGATGCTTATGGTTCCGCCGCTGCTCTACATGCGTCTGTATGACTCGATGCTCTGGAGAGATAAATATGACGTATCTTCTTTGCGAGAGGCTCAGTTTACCGGCGGCAAATGCAGTACCGATTATGTAGAAAAGATATGCACGATGTTCCCGAATGCAAAGATCAGACCGTCATACGGTTCCACGGAGACCTGTGCCCCGTGCAGCGCCGTTTTGTCGAGAGAGCAGTTGATGGCAAAGCCCGAGCTCTGCAAGACGGTCGGAAGACTGAATGCAAACTGTGAGTTGAAGCTGGTCGACAGTAAAGGAAAAGAGGTCGCTGACGGAGAAGTCGGCGAAGCGATCGTACGCTCACCGATGCTTTTTAAGGGCTATATTAAAAATGAAGAGCTTAACAAAAAGGTCTTTGAAAACGGCTGGTTCCATACCGAGGACTTGATGACCAGGGACAGCGATGGCTTCTACTATCTTGTCGACCGAAAGAAGGATATGATCAAGACAGGCGGCGAGAATGTTTACGCACAGGAAGTGGAAGACATTCTTCGCAACCACCCTGCCATATTCGACTGCGCGCTGATCGGTGTGGAGGATGCGCGCTTCGGAGAAGCAGTGGCAGCGGCAATCGTCCTTAACCCGGGGGATAGTCTCTCCGATGAAGAACTAATCGCGTATTGCAGGAAGACGCTGCCTAGTTATAAGAAGCCACGCTATGTAGCTTTTGTTGACCAACTGCCGCATAACGTGACCGGGAAAATTCAAAAGAGCGTTCTGAGAGAACAGGCAAATGAACTCTTTCGTCCAATAAAAGGGCTTTGACCCCCATCGAAAGCGAGCCCGAGTTTATAAAGATAAAGGAAACGAAGGGGAATGATGACCACGAAAAAAATTGGGATGCGTCTTTTAGACGCATCCCAATTACAAACGAAAGGGGCGAGAAGAGAATAATGGAAATTGTTGTGTGCGTGAAACAAGTGCCAGATATCACGGATGTGAAAATGGATCCCGTAACCAACACCATGGTCCGCGAGGGTATACCTAGTACCGTTAATCCCTTCGACCGGCATGCGTTGGAAGCTGCCCTCAACCTCAAAAGGATCCACGGCGGGAGAATTACAGCAATCACTATGGGGCCAATGTCCGCTGTTGATACGCTGAGAAAATGCTACACCTACGGGGCAGACAGACTTGTCCTTGTAAGCGACCGAGCCTTTGTCGGGAGCGATACTTATGCTACAGCCTATATTCTGGCGCAGGCTATACGCACATGCTGTCCATATGACCTCATTATATGCGGCAAGCAGGCAATCGACGGCGATACTGCTCAAGTCGGGCCTGAGCTTGCCGAACAGCTCCAGATACCTCAGCTCACATACGCCAGCAAAATTGAATGTGATAACGGCGAAATCTGTGTGGATCGTGAGTTGGAAGACAGATACGAATACACATCGGCTTCTCTTCCCGCACTGGTGACGGTTGTAAAGTCAATAAACGAACTCAGTATTCCACACTTTTCCCGTATTCTTGACGCAAAGAATGCAGAACTAATCGTTCTGGGCGCGAAAGACCTCGGCCAGATCGATTTTGCAAAAACGGGAATTGCGGGTTCTCCTACAAAGGTTCATAAGATTGCTACGCCCACATACAGCAAACACACAAGACACATTCAGAGCGAAAAATCTTCAGAGGCTGTAAAGAAACTTCTCCAATATATGCAGGACGACGGGATCAGCATTATAGGGGGTGTGTGAAATGGTAATGGGAAAAGATCTGTGGGTTTTCATGGAGTGCTCGGAGCACAGATTGTGCAGAGTCGGACTTGAACTCTTGGGACAGGGCAGATTGCTCGCAGACAAGGTAGGCGAAAAGCTCGTTGCGGTAATCCTTTCCGATTGTGCCGAATCACTTCGCACCACTGCGCTTGAATACGTCGCAGACGTCGTAATAGCGGTGGAAAACGAGTCGTTTGAAAGCTACAGCACCGAAACATATACACAGGCCATATGTATGTTAGTAGAAAAGTACCGCCCCAGGGCGCTGATGCTCGGTGCAAGCTGTATCGGAAGGGATTTGGCTCCAAGAGTGGCATGCAGACTGAATACCGGACTCACGGCCGACTGCACCTCACTTGACATGGATGAAAACGGCATTGTACTTTGGACAAGACCTGCGTTCGGCGGAAATATCATGTCCACTAATAAGTGCCCAGAGGCAAGCCCCCAGATGGGAACGGTCAGGCCGGGCGTGTTTCCGGTGCCAGAACGTATTGAGGGACATACGGGTGAAATAATCAAAGAAACGTTTGAACTCTCACCGTCTCATATGGCGACAAAAATCGTGAATGTAAAAAAAGTCGCAGATGCATTAACTGCAAATATTACTGAAGCAAGCATTATCGTATCTGGCGGGAGAGGAATGAAGAATGCGGAAAACTTCCGCATCCTTGAGACACTGGCAAAAACTGTCGGGGGCTGCGTGGGCGCATCACGCGCGGCAGTTGACGCCGGCTGGATATCGCCGGTTCACCAGGTAGGACAGACTGGCAGAACAGTTTCTCCAAAGATATATATCGCATGTGGCATCTCCGGCGCCATGCAGCACATCGTCGGCATGAGTTCGTCTGACACTATCATTGCAATCAATTCCGACCCCGATGCGCCCATCTTTAATATCGCCGATTACGCAATCGTGGGAGACCTGTTTGAAATTGTACCCGAGCTTACTGCGGAGATCAGAAAATTGCGAGGTTAATGTTCCTGTTTGAAAGAGGAATCAAATGGTCAAGGAAATTATAAATGGAATTTATTCTTTTGAGGTCGTACTGCCGGAAAATCCACTGAAATGGCTCAATTGTTATGTGATAAAGGGGTCAAATGGCGGCCGAGATCTCTTGGTCGATTGTGGGTTTCGCAGACAAGAATGCATTGACTCCCTGTTATGCGGAATGGAGGAACTTGAACTGGAGTTCAAGAACACCGATGTTCTGTTCACCCATTTGCACACTGACCATACCGGCAATGCGGACATATTGCAATCTTTGGGTTGCCGCCTGATGATGGGCGAAATTGACTACAAGCAGCTTTTGAAAGGGAATATACCCGGCTCATGGGAGGCAAGGTCAAAAAGACTTGGCATTCCAGACGAAATCATGTCAGATATAGTCGCGCATAATCCGGCCATTATTTATGCATCCAAAGAATTTGATGTGGCACTTTTAAAGGGCGGAGATGTGCTCAACTACGGCGGAAGAGAGATGGAATGTATTCTGACTCCCGGTCATACCCCAGGGCATATGTGTCTCTATGATAGGAAAAACAAGCTGATGTTCACAGGAGATCACATACTTTTTGATATCACTCCGAATATCGTTGCATGGATGGACTATCCGGATTCTCTAGGGTTGTATCTGAACAGTTTGGATAAAATCGAAAGGTACGATGTTGAGCTTGCGTTGCCGTCCCACCGAACCGTTGGAAACAAAACGATTTATGAACGCATTGAGGAGCTGAAAATCCATCATGCCGAAAGGCTTAAAGAAGCTCTGATTGTGGCAAGAACAATGCCCGGGACCAGTGCATACGATATGGCGGGCTATATAAAGTGGAAAATCAGTGCCAAAAACTGGGATGACTTTCCGCCAGGACAGAAATGGTTTGCAGTGGGTGAATGTATGGCTCATCTTGAGCATTTGGCTGCAACAGGCAGTCTGTATGCGCAGACCGATGATCGGGGTGTTGTCAGATATTATCCCATATCCGTACACTAAATCCGAAAGCGAAGAACGGGGCTTGCGGGCGGAACAAAAAAGTGGGAAAGCACCTTTAAAACTGTTGGAAATAGTGATCACGATCTATAGGTTAAAGATCCACAGACCCCCCTGAACTTATCTGGATATACCACAGAAAGGATTGGAGGAGCAATGACAGAAAGAAAGTTTTTAATTCCGAGATTTGGCCCCTTTGCTGGCATAAGAGTGATCGGCGCGGGCTCACTGATCGCGATGCCGTTTGCAGCCAGTATGCTTGCTGAGTTTGGTGCTGAGGTAATCCAAATAGAGCGACCCTCGGTTGGAGACACATATCGAAAATTCGCTCCTCTTGCTCAGAACGAAAAAGGGCAGGAGGCAGGAGCAGCTTGGATACAAGAGGCACGAAACCGGCTTTCCATGACCCTAGAACTGAATCTGAACGATGATGATGCCAGAGAGATATTTTACGACCTCATAAAGCAAAGCGACGTCTTTATGGAAAGTCTGGTCTGGACAGAAAAACTTGGGATTAGGGACGAAAAACTGCTAGAGATAAATCCTAAACTTGTTATAGCCCATGTTTCTGGATTCGGAAGACAAGAATTTGGAGGCATACCAGAAATTTGCGACCAGGCATCCTATGATATGATAGGGCAGGCTTTCTCGGGCTATGCGATGCTTAACGGTGACTGTGATCAGCCGCCGATGCTCACAAAACCCGCGTTGAATGACTATACGACCTCACTGTTCGCGTTGTTTGGCGTACTTGCGGCTTATATCAATGCGCAAAATACAGGTAGAGGTCAGGTGGTCGACATCTCGCAATTTGAATCCCAGGCTAAAATAATGCGGGCGGCATTTATTGTGCATTCTCTCGGTCTGGGCGCAATTCCACGCAGCGGCAATAAGTCCATGTCCTCCCAACCTTGGGATGTTCTCCTCAGCAAGGACGGAAAATACATGTGTATCGGTGCAGTAGGAAAGAGTGTGTTTACAAGGTTTGTTGAAGCAATCGGCGAGGATATTGAAAGGTATCCCTATGAAAAAGTAGGTACGACAAAAGCGGCCATCGAGTCTAAAATGGGTCGGGAGTTTTTTGATGTTATTAATGAATGGTTCGCCCAGCATAATGCTGATGAGATAGAACAGATAATGCGCCGATTCAAAGTGCCTTGTTCGAGAGTAAATACCCCGGAGGACTGCCTTGAAAACGCCCATTACGCGGCAAGAAATGATTTTGTCACATATACAGACCAGACACTAGGCAAAGCGGTGAAGGCATTTGGTGTTTTTCCAAAGTTTAGCAATACGCCGGGGATGATCTGGAGAGGTGCGCCAACACTTGGACAGGATACAGATGCGATACTCAGCAGGCTTCTTGACTATGACCAACAGAAAATACACTGTCTCCATGAAAAAGGGATCATTTGAAAGTAAAGAACTGCAAGATAATGTCTCCGCAGATATGTTCTGATTTCTGGTTTTAGCATTTGCTGGCTCAGCCTGAATGTGCTTGTGTGAAATTAAACGATATGAAGGAGTTTGGATTGATGAAAGCGCTAGTATTGCAGGGAAGCCCCCATAAAAACGGAAACACCAAACAATTTTCCGCACCCTTTATTGACGAGCTACAGAAAAACGGTGTGGAGGTTCAGGAAGAATGGATCTATGACAAGAAACTGAACCCCTGCATGGGCTGCGGTGTTTGCCAGGATCGGATGGGGCAGCTGGGCTGCGTTCAGGAGGACGACTTTGCCCAACTGGTGGATCAGATGCTGGAAGCGGATGTGACCGTTTTTTCCACCCCCATTTACGCCTGCTTCCCTCCAGGACCGGTCAAAATCTTTCTGGACAGGCTGATCTATGCCCCCATCAAGCTGTACGGGAAGGAAAAAGCGCCCTCTCTGCTGGCCGGAAAGGCCTGCGCGGTAATGATCACCGGCGGCGCCTCTCCTCAGCGCATGATCGTCCCCTTTGAAACGGCCCTGCTGGCCCTGACAGCAAGGCACGAGATGAAATATTTGGGCTGGACCGGCGGAACCGATCCCGGAAAGGCCTATCTGTTTATGAATGAAAAGAAAGAGCAACGGGCACGTGAATTTGCCAAGACGATTCTTGAAAAAATTAAACAAAAAAACTCCTGACCTTATTGGTCAGGAGTTTCAGCCTGTAGACAAAGTACCCTATGTGCCAGAAAGTGGTGCATAGGGTACAATTTTATGGTATAATAGAGGCGAAGGGCGGGATGGCTTATGATGACAAGAGATGCGTCAAAGAGGTACCGTCGGCGAAAAGCTCTATGACTTGATGGCGCAGAATGATTGGAATGGTGTAACGCAATGGGACGAAAACACCAACCGAATTGCCCCCACATTGGTAGGTGGCTCAAAAAAGCATGGTGGTCCGGATCTTGTTCCCACAAGGGCGAGAAACACTTGGGCTGAACTTGGGGTAGAGGCCGTAGAATTTACAAATGAAGCTCCTGCCCCTGATTTTGAGGGAATGGCCCGTGTAACCAGCCGAATGATGGCACGGATTCAGGGATTATCCGATACATAGACTCCTGGAACGAAAAAGGCTGTTGCCTACCGGATGATTTGAATTGCTTTTCCTCCCCATTCTGCCCAGGCAGTCGGAGCAAAAATAAAGGAGTGCCTTGAGCATGGATGCATTGATAGCAAATGCGCGATTCCATTTTTACAAGCAGTTGTTTGAAACAAATACTTTAGCATCACCTTCGGCCAGTGTTGTGTCCAGCACAGATACAATTAGCCGTGGTTCAAAGGTGATTGCTCTCAAAATTGTTAATATTCGTCTGGAAGAGCAGCATCACGCCGTTTCGACCGTCGACGAAATTTCCGGGCAATCGCTTGGTAAACAATTTGAAATGCTAACGATGGAGTTCCATCGGGAAACTTTTCCTCAACCGAAAAATCTGCGCCCTGGTAGATGGACAATTCTTCAACTCAGTATCCGAACAACAAAAGGACGTTAAATAAACTGGGACAAATCTCATAAACATAATTGTTCAGAATTGTTCAGAACGGTGAAGCACACGAATTCAGCTTTGTAGCGATTGAGAGCTCTGGAACGACCGTAGGATCGTTCAGGAGCTCTCTGTTGCCAAACGAGCCCGTTTTGTGGCCTCACAGGCGTAGTTTTTTCTTCAACAGGTTATCCGTCAAAACAGTTCAATCCCAAAGCTTCATACAGCTCGTCTCGGGGCATTGGGATGCCGTCTTCAGAGTAGACCAGATTGATGGGTGTCTGCAAAACGCCCATGTTGGCCTTATACCTACAGATGCCATAGCTCTGCTTCCCACGTTGGATCAGCCCTTTGGGGATTTTGTTCAGGTACTTGCGGCTGAAGCTGGAGCTGCCGAAATAGGCATCGAAATTGGTGACCGGCAGGACAACCCAGACGCTGTCTTTGGGCTTGTTGGCCTTGTAGTAGGTAATCAGCATCTTCAGCATTTCCAGCGGTACCTCGGGCGGAGCAAGCGCCTCAACCATCTTTTCCTCGTTCTCCGTGAGAATATCTACCCCGTCACGCAGCGGCCCCAGCTCCAGCGCGTCTGCCAGTACGCTGTCAAAACAGAGTGACCAGGCCTTCTCCGTCGTGGGAGAGAACAACGGCACCTGGTAATGCACAAGCTTTGCACGGAGCATCTTTGTGAAGTCCTTACGCAAAATCTCACAGTCAGCGGCGGCATAGGCATCCACCAGGCCGGGGTTTTTCTTTGCAAAGGCGCAGAGCTTCTTCACATGCCGGTACAGCCAGCCGGCACCCTTCTCGTCTACCAGTTGGGGGAACTCCCCGTGGTATTCCGGGAAACTGCATTTCTCACGCCAGCTCTTATTGACAGAGCCGGCGTTTTTTCGTTCCGGCGTACTGCACCAGGCGCACAGGGCACGGCGGGCATAGTCCGGGTCCGGCTCTCCACGCTCCCACAGATAGCCCCGGGCAAGAACGGTCAGCACCCGGGCCATTCCTTCGAACTCCTTCAGCATGTCGAAAGTAAAACGCCCCAGCCAGCTCCTGTCGTTCTTGTTTCTGGCCGTGTAACAGACCTGTCCGGTGTAGCAGGCAAACTCTTCTTTTTCATTGATCATGATTTTCTCTCCAATGCCGCTGCCTCAATCCTGTCCTCAAGGATATCCCACAGCTCGTTCCGGTACCCTGCCGCCACCACATATTTCACAGCCTCTCCGGCAATGACCAGTTCATCCAACAATGTCCTGCAGGCGGCGGCAACCGCTTCCCGCGTGCTCTGGTCATAGACCTTGTTCTCGTAAGCGTTCATCATGAAGGTAAAGAAGATGGAATCCTCATTTCGATGAAGCTGTTTCCTTTCCCGGGCCTGAAAGGCGTCATCCATGTCGCAGATCAGGTCACCCAGCACCCGGTAGCCGCCAAAACGAAAGTCTGAAAGCAGCTCGTACCACTGCGGATACTCCGGCAGCTGCTCTTCCAGAAACTGCATCCGCTCCGGCCTGGGCAGCAAATGCCACTGGCTGATCCGTATCATTTCCCGCAGCCGGCTCACCCGATGCTCCTCCAGTTCCGAGAACGCAGCATACAGCTCCCCCGCATCATACTGCTCCTCCTGGCCCCGGGAGAAAAGAATGCGCTGGATGTCCCCCTCCCGCTTCCTCTCCACCAGAGGAACACTGCATTTGCGGATGCGGGATAAGCAGAGAGTGTAATCCTTCATCAGCTCTGCCACAGTGGAAAGCAGCTCTGTGTCCAAATCCGCTTTCCAGTTTGGATTCTTTGCAAAGGCAAACAGTTCCTCATCCTTTGCCGGTTCCGGGCTGCGGCGTGGGGTGTTATCCAGCAGCTCCATGGCATAGAGCGGCAGCCGCTCCACATTGGAGTTCACCGTGCTCCAGTCCGTACCGGCAATGAAGGCTTTCCGCTTCCTGGCACTGTACCGGTCATCCTCCAGCAGGGTTTTGTATTTCAGAAACGGGCTGCCGGAATATCTCTGTTCTTTCAGATACGCATCCAGATTGGGCTTCACACCGCTTTTGGCCGAGTCAATCTCCAGGCCGGTGAGGATGGTCAGCATCTCCACCTCCTGCCGGCAGCGCTCCCGTTCTTCGGAATCCGTGTTCTCGTTGTAGGCTATGACGCTGCGGGCAAAGGCCGCGTTGGAGATCTGGCCCACGCGGGAAGAGAAGGTGTCCCGCACGGTTTCGTACCGGTCCAGCCAATTATCCGCATCGCGAAGCAGAGGCTCTTCTGCCGGGATATACAGCAGCGGAAGGTTGGCATTGTTTTCGATCCCGCCTTCGTAGTTTCTCTGCACGCAGCGATTCACCAGGGGGTCCGCAATGGTCTTCACCTGGTCGCCGTCAAAGTCCGCGCCGCCCAGACGCTCTGCCGCCAGCATCCGGGAATCCACCATCACCACGCTGGTCAGATGGTGCAGATAGTAATGCCACATCTGGTCTTTTTCCCGTTTGGGGTCGTAGGCCTTCAGACGAATTTCCTCGTTGCGGGCGATGTGCGGGTTGCGGAGTATGGTGCAGATCCCGTCGCTCTCGTAGGCTGCGCCGGGAGCGTAAAACCGTGTGGTGCCGAAGTGCTCCCCTGTAAGGGCGGAAAAGTAGCTTCTCGTTCTCTGCTTCTTCACCACAGGGTCTTCCAGCAGCATCTCAAGAAACTCCAGAAGATCCCCGGAAAGAAAGCGCACATCGCCTGCCACCAGCAGGCGACCGACGGCGTAATCCTTCAAAACCCTGTCCGCCATTTCATCCAGTTGCTTGGTGAACACCGGCTCATGGATGAACAGCGGATTCTTTCTAAGGATTCTGGCCCGCCTGCTTTTCTCTCTGGTGAAAACAGAAAGCCGGTAGGCTTCGTTGCAGCAGAGATCGTAGTACATCTGTTCCGTTGCTTTGGTGATCCAGTGTCTCTCGTCCTCTGCCGGGCTGTGATCCCAGCCTTTGGGCAGATCCGCCGGGCGGAACTCCTCCGCCGTCATGGACAGGGTGATCAGGAACTGGTAGTTCAGTGTTGTGAATTGCTGCGGCTCATCCCAGCCCACGTTTGAAATGTACAGGGCATGGTCATATTTCTTGAACGCAGCCCAGTAGTCCTCCCAGGACATCCCGTTCTCGCACAGCCAGCCATAGCCCTTGAACATGCTTTTGGTCAGAACAATATCCACATCCCGGATTGGATGCTTCACTCCCCACAGGTCAGTGATGTATGTACCGCCTGCTTCGGGAAGCAGCTGTTTGAAATCCAGTTCGTGGAGCATCCCCTTGATGAAGGGCATACGGATCTGGAAAGAATGATGCGCCACTGTCCCGCCATACTTCTGGTTCAGTCTCCTGGCATATTGTTTGGATACAATCCCCTCGCCGTCGAATTTCGTGATGGTGAGGGGCATTTTCTTTTCCACACGGCGGTAGGTTTTCATGCCGTCTTTTTCTTCCACCGCCTCTACCGTGATCACATCCACCGGCTCCTCTGTATGAATCACCGGGTTGTCCACAACGATTACCCGGTGTTTCTTTTCAATCTCGATTCCGTCCATGCGGACGCCGCTGGAGAGCATCAGGCCATTGTAGGCATAGAGCTTGCTGAGCTGGCATTTCCTGATCTCCATATCCAGCATGATGCGGCTGCGCATGGGCCAATAGAGTTCCTCCCGGATAAACGCCAGCCGGGAGTGACGGCTCATGCTGTTGGAACGGGCAAAGGGATAATACATATTCTGCCCGGAGCCGAAGTCCAGCGTCACGCCGTTGGAACGAAACATATCCTCCGCCTTCTTCTGCCGCTCCATGGCCTTCCCTGCGTTCCCCCGGTCAAAGACGCCGGAGAAATCCATGTAGAACACGGTCTCGGAAAGAGCGTCGCTGACCCCTCCTTCCTCTGCCTGGGGCGCAGTTCCTCCATTCATGGCGCAGAGCAGTTGATGGAAAAACGCGTTGTCCTCCTGTGCTTCATTGGAAGGAAGAATGCACCGGCTGGTTTCGTTTTTGTTCAGGCGATACCGCACCCGGTTATTCCATGTTTTTTCCGCATAGCTCATCAGCATCAGTGCTGACACGGTATGGATGGTATATCTCTGTCTCATATCTGATCACCCGCCTTTCATTATAGTACAGCTCTCCCCTGAAAACAAACCAAATCGCAAAATGAATACTGCTCCCACCCTTGGGAGCAAATCTGTAATTCAGGGAGGAATTTTCACATGGAAAAAATGGAAACCATCACCGCGAAGAAGCTGTACACCATGAAGCTGCCGCCGTCCAGTTTCGTTGTGGATGGGCTGCTGCCGAAGGGGCTGCATATCTTCGCAGGGCCGCCGAAGGTGGGCAAGAGCCGTCTGCTGTTGCAGCTGGCCCTTGCCGTCGCTTCGGGAAACAAATTCTTGGGATTGGACACAGAACAGGGTACCGTCCTCTCCCTCTGTCTGGAGGACAACCTGTCCCGACTGCAAAAGCGGGTGTCGGAGCTGACGGATGATCCGCCGGACAATCTGCATCTTGCTACCATTGCCGAATCTCTTGCCGGTGGGCTCTGTGACCAGCTGGTCAATTTTCTGGAGGAGCATGATGACACTAACCTGATCATCATCGACACGCTGCAAAAGGTGCGGGACGGAACTGGGGACGGCAATCTCTACGCCAGCGACTACAAGGATGTGGGAACGCTGAAACGCATTGCGGATGAGTACGGCATTGCCCTTGTTCTGGTCCACCATCTTCGCAAGCGGGAAGCCAGCGATCCCCACATGATGATCTCCGGCACCTCCGGTCTGGTGGGTGCCGCGGACGGCAGCTATGTTCTCTGCAAAGAACAGCCGGGAGACAAAAGCGTTCAGCTGTATGTCCGTGGTCGTGATGTGGAAGAAAGTGTCTTCGCCCTGGAACAGGACGCAGATCTCAGCGAGTGGATGCTGACCGGCTGCGATGCGCCGTCTTCCGATCTGCTGGAAGCAGAGCCTGCGCTGCGTAAGGTGGTGGAGTTTCTTCGGGAGCGAGGATTCTTTGAGGGGACGGCTACAGAACTGGTGGCGCTGCTGGGGCTGGAGATACAGCCCAACATTCTCTCCCGCAAGATTGGCAGTCACCGGCAGGAGCTTCTGAACCTGGGGATCAGCTTCGAACCCTTCCGCAGCGGGAAACAGCGCAGCATCCGGCTGCGGTACTTTGGCAATGACGGTATGACGGTTTCTCCTCCGGGGAGTAGAGTATCGTCACAAATCCCGGAAAGCCTTGGAAACACTGGGTTTTCCGTGTGACGGTTCTTTTCGATGACGATTGGAACCGTCACAAACAGCCCGAAAAAACCGCCGGTTTCCGGCGGTCGGGGGATTCTCCCCTTTGGGGAGGCAAGCAGAGCGCCTGTCCGACTTCGTCGTCCGGCACTTGAAATCGGGCAGAGGCCCGAACCCACTTCAAACAAATGGAGGTACAAAATGAAAAGCACAAAAGAAAAACGCATCACCGTCCGGCTCACGCCGGAACAGTACGAAAGCATCTGTGAGAAAGCGGAGGTAGCCATGATGAGTCCCAGCACCTACATGCGTGCTGCTGCCATGCGGCACAGGGTTGTGGTGGTGCCGGGGCTGGACAGGCTGACCCATGAGCTGAAAGGCATCGGTCGCAACCTGAATCAGCTGCTGATCCTGGCCCATGAAGGCCGCATCCAGCGGGTGGATCTGTCCGGCGTCACAGCTGCGCTGGAGAAGATCTACGGCGCACTCTCAGAGCTGATGACAATGGAGAGCCGGTGATGGCAACGGTCAATTTCATTTCCTACAGCCATCAGTCCCGCGCTGTTCTGAGCCGTGTCACTGCGTATGTGATGCAGACGCAGAAGACAGCAGAAGGAGAATGGGTCAGCGGGCAGAACTGTCTTCCCCAGTTGGCGGTAAGGGAGTTCACCGCGACCCGGGAAGCATACCGGAAGGACAGTCCGGTGTGGTTTTATCATTACACCCAGTCCTTCCATCCCAAGGAGCCGGTCACTCCGGCTCTCGCCCACCGGATTGCCAAAGAGTTCGCTTCCCAGGCCTGGCCGGACAGCGAGGTGCTGATCGCCACCCATGTTGACGCGGCGCACATCCATTCTCACTTTCTGGTCAACGCCGTCTGTCACGAGAATGGAACAATGCTCCGGCAAGGGCCCAACACCCTGCGCCGGCTGCGGCAGCTCTCCGATGGGCTCTGCATGAAGCATGGTCTTTCGGTTCTGCCCCAGGAGCAAAAGCAACCGGCTCAGGGCATGAGTACCCGGGAATACCGTTCGGCAGAACGGGGCCAGAGCTGGAAGTTCCGGCTGATGAACACCATCGACGACTGCATGTGCTACGCCAAAACGAAAGCGGAGTTCATGACCCTGATGAAAAGCGAAGGCTATGACATCCGCTGGACAGACAGCCGGAAGAACATTACATACACCACACCGGACGGCAACAAATGCCGTGACAGCAAACTGCATGACAACAAATACTTGAAGGAGGCCATGGAACTTGAATTTGCAATCCGGGCAGAACTTATCTCTGGAAGAATTGAAGCAGCGCAACCGTACAACGAACGCAGTAGAGTCCGTCGATTGGGAAACGCTGATGAATACGCTCTGGGACATCAGCAGCCTGCTGGAGGAGCAGAACCGGCTGCTGAATCATCGGCTGCCTCAGCAGTGGAGTTCACAGATGCAGTCAGTGGAAACTTCTCTGGCCCGGATCTCCTGGCTGCTGGAACAGGCTGGGAGGAAGAAAGAGAAGCGTGTCTGGCAATGGCGCTGGCACCTGCCGGACATTCATCTGGGTTGGGGCTGGCTGCTGCCCCTTCCGATTCTTACAGCCTTGTGGGCGATCTTCTACAGCTTGGCCACGATCTTGAACGCGCTGGGAATGGCAGCCCCGTGAAGGACAGCACCACCATGCCGGCACATCACGAAAGCAAACAGCGCAGGCAGGAGAGGGAAAAGAAAATCGCCCTGGGTCATCGCCCGGACGATCACGAAGAAACCTTCACATACAGCATGCCGACCATGTAAGGCATGGGAAAGAGCGCGAGAAATTCATTCTGTCTCACGCTCTTTTATTTTCAAAGAAAGGAGTGAGTAGATGCAGGAGATTCCCTTCTGGGAGAGATATATGCTGACGATCCGCGAGGCCGCTGAGTATTTTCACATTGGAGAAAAGAAACTGCGGCAGATCGTGGAGGAAAATGAAGGCGCAGATTTTATTATTATGAACGGCAACCGCGCCATGATCAAAAGGAAATGTTTCGAGAAGTTTCTTGATTCGGCAACCGCAGTGTAACTCTGCCATAGGACTTCGGCAGTTTATTTTTCTGTGGATTTATGGGCCTCAGTATGATATATTGAGCTTGTCATACTGAGGCTCTCTTTTACGAGAGGAGAGTAATGAAATGAGCGAAAAACGGCGCGATAATCGCAATCGCGTACTACGCTACGGAGAGAGCCAACGCCCTGACGGACGTTATCAATTCAAGTATCAAGACAACGACGGTAAGGTCAAATTTGTGTACAGCTGGCGGCTGGATAAGAATGACCGTACCCCTGCCGGGAAAAAGCGGGAGCTGTCCCTGCGGGAAAAGGAAAAGCAGATTGAACATGACCTGTTCGATCGCATTGTCCCCAACGGCGGCAACATGACTGTTCTGGAGCTGGTCAAAAAATATGTCTCTTTGAAAACCGGTGTCCGCCATAACACCGAGGCCAATTACAACTTCGTGATCAACATCATTGCCAAAGAGGACTTTGGAAGGATGCGAATCGACAAAGTGCATCTGTCCGATGCCAAGGCGTGGCTGATCAAGCTGCAAAAGGACGGACGGGGGTACAGCACCATCCACTCCATCCGCGGCGTGGTACGTCCGGCGTTTCAAATGGCTGTAGATGATGACCTGATTCGCAAGAACCCCTTCGCCTTTGAGTTGGCGACCGTCGTCGTCAACGACAGCGTCACACGAGAGGCCATCACGAGAGCGCAGGAGCGGGAATTCCTCCGCTTCATTCAGGAGGACAAGCACTTCTGCAAATACTACGACGGGATCTACATTCTGTTCAACACCGGGCTTCGGATCTCCGAGTTCTGCGGTCTGACGATTGGCGACATTGACTTTAAGGAAATGCGGATCAACATCGATCACCAGCTTCAGCGCAAGCGGAATATGGAGTATGTCATTGAGGACACCAAGACCAGCAGCGGTACGCGGTTTGTCCCTATGACGCCGGAGGTGGCGGAATGCTTCCGCCGGATTCTTGCCAATCGTGCCAGGCCAAAGGTGGAACCCATGGTGGACGGCTATACCGGATTCCTGTTCCTGGACAAGAACGGGATGCCGATGGTGGCTCTGCACTGGGAAAAGTACTTCAAGCACATCCTTGATAAGTACAACAGCATCTACAAGGTGCAGCTGCCCAGGATTACTCCGCACGTTTGCCGCCACACCTTCTGCTCCAAGATGGCCAAGAGCGGAATGAATCCCAAGACCTTGCAGTACATTATGGGGCACTCGGACATCAGCGTCACCCTCAACACCTACTCCCACGTGGGATTTGAGGACGCCAGAGAAGAGCTGAGCAGAGTAGCCCTTGGCTGAAAAGGGCCAGTAGTAAATGAAATCATTTTACTACCGATTTTACTACTTTTGCACGCCACAATAGGCTCCGAAAGGCCACGATAAGCCAAATTTCCTCGGGGAGCGAAAAGCCCGCAAGCCCTTGGAAAACCAGGTAAATCCACGATATTCGAGGTGAAGCGACGATATGATAAAAATACTGTTTGTCTGCCACGGCAACATCTGCCGCAGCCCCATGGCGGAGTATCTGCTCAAGGAAATGGTGCGTCAGCAGGGGCTCGCGGTACAGTTTCAGATCGCCGCGGCGGCGACGAGCCGCGAGGAGATCGGCAACGACGTCTACCCGCCCGCCCGCGCTGAGCTGCGCGCCCACGGCATCCCGGTCGGCCACCGCGCCGCCGTGCAGGTCACGCCGCGCGACTACGATGCCTATGACTGGCTGCTGACGATGGACGAGAACAACGCGCGCAACCTCCGCCGCATCCTCCCGCACGACCCGGACGGGAAGATCCGCCCGCTGCTGTCGTTCGCGGGGCTGCAGCGCGGCATCGCCGACCCGTGGTATACGGACGATTTCGGCACGACGTATGACGACCTCGTGCTCGGCTGCACGGCGTTTCTGGACGCGCTGCGCCGCCGCGGCGATATTGAAAAGAAAGAATGACCGCCCCGGCCGGGGCGGTCATTCCTGTTTATGGCGCAATATCCGGGAGCGAAAGGCCGAGTCTTTTGGCCAGCTCGTCCAGATAACGGATGTGGCCGTCATCCGCACTGCGGATGGTGAAGTATCCGGTTTTGTCAGCCGTGATGTTCTGCCCGTGGCAGATTACCCGTTCCTCTTTTTGCAAATAGGCCTGCTTGCCATGGGCTTTTTCGCGTTGGTATGCGTGCACAGCGTTCAGATAGTATTGTGCAAACAGTGCTTGTGCTTTTTCCAGGTCGCCCAGATGGCCATAGATCATTGCTTCGTCGAGCAGGATCAGCTGCCGGCCCATCACATCGAAGTGCGGATAGTCACGCCGGTGCGCGAGAATCGCCTCCCGGGAGGACAGCACGTCGTAGACGGGCAGTACTTTTGTCAGCACATCGGGCAGAATCTGATTCAGGAGCTGTGACGGCTGCTTTCGCAGGTCAAAGCACAGCTCCTGCCTGCCGTCAATGCTCCCGAGACGGGAGCGCAGGGTGCAGTTGTATTCGCGGTAATACCGTTTTTGCGGCGATGGGGAAAAGGTGCGCTCGTCGCACTCCGGTATGCGGATGCCGAGATTGACCCACATTTGCTGTGCGGGGCCCGCAGACGGCAAACCGCACTGGAGGTGGATGACCTGCGACAGGTCGCCGGAGACAAAGCGGTGCAGTGTCCGCCCGTATTTCCGGAAGCCGAGCGGCTTGAGCTGCGCATAGACGGCGGCCTCAATCTCGTCGGTGCATATGGCTGCTTTGGATTTTTCGTTCATGTTCGTTCTCCCTCCGAGGGAATCGCACTTTCATCAAAAACCGCCCGGAAGGCTGTGCCCTCCGGGCGGCTTTGCGTGCATATTGCGGCATTCACACCGACCAATGCCGGCGGTCAAACAGCGCGATCGTGACAGCGACGGCGGCGGCGAAAAACACCAGTGCCGGCCACGGCAGCCCCAGCACCCGCGGCAGCGGGGCGAGACACGTGATGGCTGCACAGAACAGCAGCGAGCAGTCCAGCAACGCAAAGATGAGCCGGTTCAGCAGCTTCGACTGCGCGGCGCGCGCCGCGTCCGACCACGATTTTTTCACGTTGACGGTCAGCTGCCCGGCGTTGGCCTTGCTCAGAAAAGCCGACAGCTGCGTCGGCAGCACCGTGAGCTTTTCGCCAGAACGGGCGAGCTGCTGCGCAAGCGTTTTGACCTTCTTTTCAATGTGCTCGCGGCTCAGCGCGGTGTTCTTGACGTACTCCGCCACGATCTCGATGACGTTTGCGTCGGGCGACACGCTCGTGAGCATGCCCTGAATGACGAGCAGGCTGCGCCCGAGCATCGTCAGCGAGCTTGGCACGGACACACCGTATTCGTTCAGGATCTGCACGAACTCATCGACGAGCACGCCCATGTCCATGTCGGCCATCGGCATGGCCTCGTACTTGTGCAGGAAGATGCCGATGCGCTCCGTGAGCGCCTGCTGATCGGGCGTGCGGTCGTATTTGCCGAGTGCGAGCAGCGTCTGCGTCAGGCCGGGCACGTCCTGCTCATAGATCGTGCGGATAATGCCCATGTACAGCTCCGCCTCGCGCGGGCTGATGCGGCCCATCATGCCGAGGTCGAGCCAGATGATCTTCCCGCCCTGCACGCGGATGTTGCCGGGGTGCGGGTCGGCGTGGAAGAAGCGGTAGACCGTGATCTGGCGGATATAGTTGTGCACGAGCTTGACGGCGATCTCGTTGAGATCATACCCGTCGGCGCGCAGGCCGTCGGCATCGTCGATCTGGTGGCCGGCGATGTACTCCATGACGAGCACGTTCTTCGTGCACCACTTCGGGTACGTGGCCGGGCAGTCGGCGTAGGCCACACCGTCGTTGAGCCGCTTGAACTCGGCGATGTTGTTCGCCTCGATCGTAAAGTCAAGCTCCTCCTGCACGGTGTGCCAGATCTCGTCGAGCACGGCGTGAAAATCCAGCGCGCTCGCGAGCGGCGTGTATTTGAGCAGTGCGGCGGCGCGCTTGAGCAGACGCACATCGCGGCTCATAATGTCGTACAGGTCCGGACGCTGCACCTTCACGACCACGCGCTGGCCGTCCGTGAGCGTCGCGGCGTGCACCTGCGCGATGGAGGCCGAGCCGAGCGGCCGGATGCCGATGTCCGAAAAGACCTCCTGCCACGGGCGGGCGTAAGCCTGCGTGAGGATGTTCTCCACCTGCGTCAGCGGCATGGGCGTCACGTCCGTGCGCAGCGTTTCGAGCGCGTGGCAGTATTCTTTGGGCAGAATGTCCGAACGCATGGACAAAATTTGTCCGAATTTGACAAACGTCGGCCCGAGGTCCACGAAAATATCGCGGACCTTCTCCGGCGTCAGCCCTTGGACAAGGTGGTGCTTTTGCAGAATGGCGACGATCTCGGCAAACCGTTTCGCCTCGTCGATCTGCGCGGCAGCGGGGCCGGCCATCAGCCCTCTTCCTTCATGGCCAGCAGCTTTTGCAGCAGCGCCTCGCGCTCGTCGGCGCTCATGGCCTCAACGTCCACGGCGGGCTTTTCGTCCGCATCCTTGGCGGCGGCCTGCTTGCAGGTGCGCTTGAGCTCCTCGTTGAGCACGCGCCCCTTCTCCACGGTCACTTCGCCGCGCGCGACGCACTCGTCGAGCAGCTTGCCGAGCTTCTCACAGCCGAGGTCGGCCGCGCCGACGGAGGCGACGATCATTTTGCGCAGATAGCTTTCAATAGAATCCATAATCCATACACTCCTTATCCTGTGGTGGTTGTTTCGCTGATTTATGATAATATGCCCGGTTTCGGGCAGACCTCGCAAGAATGGGCCGAATCGGCCGCGGCGGCCGCGTCGAGCAGCGCCATGACCGAGCGGTAGAACCTTCGTGTGCGCACGACGCCGGTGTTCAGCACGCCGCCAATCGCGGCCAGATGGTCGAGCGGTTCAACCGGCAGCACCTGCCACACGCCGCGCTCCGGCGTCTGACCGGGGGCAAAGTCCGCGTGCGGCGCACCGGCGGGATACCGGGCGGAGATCGTGTTGACGAGCCCGTCGTTCGGCAGCCAGTCGCGCGGCACACCCGCACTGTCGCGCCCCATCGCGGCCGAAAACGGCCAGAGCAGCGGCGTCATGGCCGTGTCGGGCTTCTGGTCATGCGTGAGCAGGCGCGGCAACGTCCGGCAACAGGGGATGGAAAAATACCACGTGTCCGGCAGCGTCCGGATGCGCGCATTGAGTGCGCGCGCGCCAGCGGGGCGCAGGTCGTCAAAGGCGTTGTCGCCCGCCGGCAGCGGGTTTTGCGCCAGCATGCGCAGCGCCGCCGTCGTGAGCGGTTCGTCCGGGTCGCGCCGGATGCCGAACTGGTCGAGCCGGAAGTCATACACGCCCTTGAACGCCGAGATGCCGAGCGCGCGGGCCGCACCCAGAAACAGCGTCGAGAGCGCGTTTGCTGCGTCCGGCTGCACATCGAGAAACGTGGACCCGTCGTGCGGCGCGGCAATGGCCACCAGTGCGTGCACCCAGCCCGCCTTGCCGCCGGTGAACAGCGGCGATGGCGTCTCGCCCGCGGCCTCGGCCGCCTGCACCTCCTCCGGGCAGCCGTCCGCGAGCAGCTGCATGAGCAGCCGCGCCGTCGCGCCGCCGAAGCTGTGCCCCACGAGGTCAATGGGCTTGTCCGCGCCCCAATCGGGCACGAGCGGGGCCGGATACGCCGCGCCGAAGCGCGCGTGGCCAAAGCGCTGCGCGTGCGTGATGCCGTAGTCGGCGGTGCCGCCGGTGAGCTCGGCGTAGAGCTCACACGCACGGTCCCACGCGCTCGAGATGATGCCCACCGAGGCGGCGCGGCAGTCATACCCGCAGGCGTTGAGATAACCTAGCACATCGCCCGCCGCGAGCCCCCAGTAGGGCACCGCGCGGTAGAGCGCGTCGCGCGCGCCCCAGCCCAGCAGACCGTGCACGAACACGGCCGGGTACGGTGTGCGGCCGCCGGATGCTGCGTCCGGCAGTAGGCACGCGCCCACTTCCAGCGTCTGCTGCAGCAGCTGCTGCGGTGTCTTCATGGCGCGCCTCCTTCGAAAGCAAATATACT
>ULRK01007162.1_pt1 | contig 30698 bp, 30 predicted proteins | sample 1955341 | NCBI WGS metagenome assembly ULRK01 (sample SAMEA4835680, study PRJEB28245) | human gut metagenome | biome: gut microbiome; material: fecal sample | place: Denmark | collected 2008
AAGATGAGATTATGAAATACTACAGTTCACATGAATTTTTTGAAGAAGGGAAGAAAGAAGGAAGAGAGGAAGGAGAAAAAAGAATACAGAATAGCATTATCAAAAAGATGCTGTCTATGGGGCAGCCATTAGAATTTATCAGTGAGTGTACCGACAAACCGGTAGAATATATCCGTGAGATAGCGACTGAGGAACCAATGCTTGTGAGAGAAGAGAATACCTATGGTAGATATAATAAAAAAAAGAGTGTGGAGTGATGGGAGACAATTGTTCGCGCCGGTTTCTACGGAATTACAGAAAACAAAAAACATTTATCACAACCCAAATCACCAACAAACCTTGACTTTTTATCAAAATTCTCGTATGATATTGAAAGAAATGTAGTGCAGGAGAGGAGTACACAAGTGGCACTGACAGAGAAGGAAATTCATTGGCTGTAAGATTTCCCCGGAAAAAACTTGTGGAAGGTAGCTCTGAAACAGCGGTTCTGAATGTGGCAGATACGGCCAGTAGGAACTGACGGCTTGTCCCGTTATAGACAAAATGAGGAACATGGCAGTTATGCTGTGTTTGAAAAAAGGTGGTACCACGGCTGTTAGGTCGTCCTTTATGATGCCGTGGACAATGAGGATTTTGATGACTTGTCGAAAACGGCAGGTCTTTTTTGATGTTGGTTGGCAGATGCCCCTGGCATCTAGTTTGATGAATGGAGGTTATGAAACAGAATGAAAAAGGAACTGGAAAAGACATATAATCCGGCGGATATCGAAGACCGGTTATATGCAAAATGGGTAAACAAAAAATATTTTCATGCAGAAGTTAATGCAAACAAAAAACCTTATACGATTGTGATTCCACCACCGAATATTACCGGTCAGCTTCACATGGGACATGCGCTTGATAATACGCTGCAGGATATTATTATTCGTTCTAAACGTATGCAGGGATATGAAACTTTGTGGATGCCGGGAACAGACCACGCATCAATTGCAACCGAAGCTAAAATTGTTGAGGCAATGAAAGAAGAAGGACTCACAAAAGACGATATTGGCAGAGAAAAGTTTTTGGAGCGTGCATGGGCATGGAAAGATAAATTCGGCGGACGAATTGTATCGCAGCTTAAGAAAATGGGCTCTTCCTGTGATTGGGACAGAGAGCGTTTTACGATGGATGAGGGCTGTAATAAAGCAGTTAAGGAAGTTTTTGTAAATCTTTATAATAAAGGTTTGATTTACCGTGGGGAGCGAATCATCAACTGGTGTCCACACTGCCTGACTTCGATTTCTGATGCGGAAGTAGAGTATGAAGATCAGAAAGGACATTTTTGGCATCTGCGCTATGCGTTTGCGGATGGAAGCGGTTATATCAATTTGGCTACAACACGTCCGGAGACACTTCTTGGTGATACAGCAGTAGCCGTGAATCCGAATGATGAGCGGTATAAAGATTTGGTTGGCAAAAAACTGATTCTGCCTCTGGTACACCGTGAAATTCCGTTGATTGCTGATGATTATGTAGATATGGAATTTGGTACCGGTGTCGTAAAAATCACGCCGGCACATGACCCAAATGACTTTGAGGTTGGACTGCGCCATGACCTGCCGATTATTAATGTGATGACAGACGATGCTAAAATCGTGGATGAATATGAGAAGTATGCGGGCATGGATCGATATGAAGCAAGAAAAGCCATCGTAGAAGATTTGGAAAAAGAGGGCGCTCTTGTAAAAATTGAGGACCACGATCATAACGTAGGAACTTGTTACCGTTGTGGAACAACAGTAGAGCCGCGTGTATCCAAACAGTGGTTTGTAAAAATGAAACCACTTGCCGGTCCGGCGATTGATGCAGTAAAAGAAGGAAAAACAAAATTTGTTCCGGAGCATTTTAATAAAACGTATTTCCACTGGCTTGAGAATATCCGCGACTGGTGTATTTCCCGTCAGCTCTGGTGGGGACATCAGATTCCGGCATTTTACTGTGATGACTGCGGTGAATTGGTAGTAACCAAAGAAAATAGTGCAGTATGTCCGAAATGTGGCAAGCCGATGCGTCAGGATCCGGATACACTGGATACGTGGTTTAGTTCAGCCCTTTGGCCATTCTCAACACTTGGATGGCCGGATAAGACGGAGGAGATGGATTATTTCTATCCGACGAACACATTGGTAACCGGTTACGATATCATTCCGTTCTGGGTTATGCGAATGATGTTCAGCGGACTTGAGCATACAGGACAGGTTCCGTTTGATACGGTACTGATTCATGGACTTGTGCGCGATTCCCAAGGTAGAAAAATGAGTAAATCACTTGGCAACGGAATTGACCCGCTTGAGGTGATTGATAAATATGGTGCCGATGCGCTGCGTCTGACGCTGGTAACCGGAAATGCACCGGGAAATGATATGCGTTTTTATTGGGAGCGTGTTGAGGCGAGCCGTAATTTTGCCAATAAAGTATGGAATGCTTCCCGTTTCATTATGATGAATTTTGACCAGAATGAAGATGTCGATTATGAAAATGTAACCGCAGATGAGCTGACTCAGGCAGATAAGTGGATTCTTTCCAAGGTGAATACACTTGCCAAGGATGTTACTGTATTGATGGATTCCTTTGACTTGGGAATTGCCGTTCAGAAAATTTATGATTTTATTTGGGAAGAATTCTGCGACTGGTATATTGAAATGGTAAAACCACGTTTGTACAACGATGCGGATGAAACAAAAGCAGCAGCTTTGTACACATTGAAAACTGTTTTAATTGATGCACTGAAATTACTGCATCCGTATATGCCGTTTATCACAGAGGAAATTTATTGTACACTTATGGGTGATGAAGAAATTTCCATCATGGTAAGTGAATGGCCAAAGTATAAAGAGAGCCGTAACTTTGCTGAGGATGAGGCAAAAGTTGAGCGAATTAAGGAAGCAGTAAAAGGCATCCGAAACATCCGCGGTGAGATGAATGTGCCACCAAGCAAAAAAGCATCGGTTATCGTTGTTTCAGAAAAAGAAGAAGTGCTAAAAATCTTCGAGGAAAATAAAGTATTTTTTGCAACGCTTGGTCTTGCCAGTGATGTGACACTGCAGTCAACGAAAGAAAATATTGGCGAGGATGCGGTTTCTGTTGTTATTGCGGATGGAACTATCTATATTCCGTTTGCAGAATTGGTTGACATTGACAAAGAAATTGAGCGTTTGAAGAAAGAAGAAAAGAAACTTACCGGCGAAATCAAACGCTGTGAAGGTATGCTTGGTAATCCGAATTTCGTAAACAAAGCACCGGAGAAAAAGATTGCTGAGGAAAGAGAAAAATTAGAGAAATATAAGGGAATGATGGAACAGGTTAAGGAGCGTTTGGCGTATTTTACAAAACCGTGACGTAATTTGTGAAGGAAACTTATGTTTTGTCGAAGGATTCTCGTATTTCCTACTTGCTTTTTTTACTCAAAATAGGTATTATGAATACCAAAGGGAATGCGTGACAGTGAAAGAGCAAATAGGAGGTACGAGAATGCTTAATTTTGAGGAAGAACTTGAAAAATTTCAGCCGAGCATGGACATCGAGAAAGTCGAAGATGTTGTTTATCATAATAATTTAGCAGATGTGACAGATATTGTAAAAGAGTTGATACAGGATGCTAAAGGAACATTGTGATGAAAAACAGGAAGGGGTTATCAAAGATGAGATGTCCAAGATGCGACGCTAATGTGAGCGACACAGCGACACTCTGCACATTTTGCGGTCAGAATCTTTCGGTGATTCATTATATTCGCAGAGTATCCAATACTTATTATAATCTGGGATTGGAAAAGGCGAAAGTGCGTGACTTATCAGGTGCGATTGTTGTTTTGAAAAAAAGTTTAGAGTTTAATAAGAAAAATACCAACGCAAGAAATCTCCTTGGGTTGATTTATTATGAGATGGGTGAGACCGTAGCAGCTTTGAGCGAGTGGGTGTTGAGTAAATACCTGCAGGCCGATGACAATGCAGCGGATTACTATATTAATACGATTCAGAAGAATCAGACGGCACTGGATGCGACAAATCAAACGATTAAAAAGTATAATTCTGCATTGGCGGCAGCACAGGCAGGAAATGATGATTTGGCAATTATCCAATTAAAAAAAGTAGTGAGTCTGAATCCGCATTTTGTGCGTGCACAGCAGCTGCTTGCATTATTGTATATTCATGACAAAGACTATCATAAAGCAGCAAAATGCTTAAACCGCGCCAGGCGAATTGACTTTAATAATACGACAACACTGCGCTATATGCAGGAAGTTGGTGACTTAGCTGCTTCCTCAGAGAAAGAGTTAGTGAAAAAGCCGTCAAAGAAAGACCCTCTTTCGAATGTAACCCCGGTGGGTACTTACAAGGAAGAAAAGCGGTCGTTAATGCCGGTTATCTATGTGATTATCGGTGCCATTGTCGGACTTGCCGTAGCGTTTGTTCTGCTTTGGCCGACGATGAAAAACAGCGGAAGTGGAGAAGGCTCACATATTTCAGATACAAATGACCAGTTAGCCGTGCAATCTTCCCAGATTTCCGGATTGAAGAAAGAGAAGGAAATTTTGCAGGAGCAGGTTGACAAGCTGCAAAAACAGATAAAGGATGCGGATTCGTCTGCACAGAAACAAACGGCAAGTTATGAAAAGTTATTGACAGGAGTCAAGGCTTATCTTGCGGATGATAAGATTCAGGCAGCAATTGCCGTGGCGGACTGTAAAAAATCCGATTTTGGAAGCAGTGAAGCAAAAGAAATTTACACAACCATTCATACCGTGACGGATGCACAGATTCAAGCCCTTTTAAATGAAGGAAAGCGTACGGCGTATACGTCTTATGATGAAGCGATTGCAATTTACCGCAATGTGCTGAAACTGAAACCAAAACATCAGGATGCGATGTACCAGATTGGTTATTGTTATCAGAAAAAGCAGGATAACAAAAAAGCAAAGAAGTGGTATCGAAAAGCAATTAAGGTAGATCCAAACAGCGCAATTGCGAATAAGGCAAATAATTATTTGCAGCAGATTGAGCAGCAAGGTACACAAGGACAATAAGAATAAAAGAACGAATGAGAAGACCTATAGAAGAAAATTTCTATGGGTCTTTTTCGAATGACTAAAAAAGGAAGGAAAGAAAAAAATGGAGCAATTTTCAATGGAGCGAACGGGCTCTCAGCTTGTGTTACACATTTGCGAGGAATTGGATCATCATACAGCAGGACAAATCAGCAAAGTAGTAGATTTACAAATAGAGAAGGGAAATGTCAGGACATTAATATTTGACTTTTCGGGTATAACATTTATGGACAGCTCAGGAATTGGCATGGTAATGGGAAGACATCGAAAAATGAATTTTTTAGGAGGAAGAACTTTTGTGACCGGAATTGGAGATAACGTTGACCGTATTTTCAGAATGTCGGGGCTTTATCGGATTATTCCCAAATATCAGGAAAGGACGGAAGTTTTATAATGGAAAAATCGGAGATTATGTTTGAATTTGACAGTAATTCGGAAAATGAAAGTCTGGCGCGGACGGTTGTTGCCGCATTTTTAGCAAGGCTTGACCCGACCTTAGAAGAACTTGGTGATGTCAAGACAGCAGTTTCCGAGGCGGTTACAAATGCCATCATTCACGGATATGATGGCAAGCCGGGGAAGGTTAAGATACATAGCTGGATTGAGGAAAATACCATATGGATTGAAGTGGCGGACCAAGGTGTTGGAATCGGTGACGTAAATCGTGCCATGGAACCGTTGTTTACGACCAGACCGGAAATGGAACGTTCCGGAATGGGCTTTGCTTTCATGGAAGCTTTCATGGATGAACTGCATGTGGAGTCACAGGTGGGGCAGGGAACAACGATTCGTATGAAGAAAAAAATTTATAGTTCATTTATTTTGTCATAAGGGAGTCTGCCAATGGAAACCATAGAACTGATTAAACGTTCACGAGCAGGGGATAAATTGGCAAGAGAACAAGTGATTAAGGCGAATATGCCGTTGGTATACAGTATCGTGAAGCGATTTGCGGGAAGAGGATATGATGCCGAAGATTTGAGCCAGATTGGTGCAATTGGTTTGATTAAAGCAGTCGATAATTTCAATGTGAATTTTGAAGTGAAATTTTCTACTTATGCAGTGCCGGTAATTAGTGGTGAAATCAAGCGATTTTTACGCGATGATGGAATGGTCAAAGTCAGCCGGACATTAAAGGAAAATGGAATACGGATTAAGCGTGCAGCTGAAATGTTGGCCATTCAACTGGGGCGTGATGCGACGTTAGAGGAACTAAGCGCAGCAACAGAATTGGCAAGAGAAGATATCGTAATGGCACTTGAAGCCGGCAGCGAAGTGGAGTCTCTGCATAAAACGGTATTTCAAAAAGAAGGAAGCGAAATTCTTCTTATGGACAAAATTCCATCGAAAAAAAATGAATCGGAGCATATTGTTAATCAAATCTTGTTAGAGCAGCTTTTGGGTGAGCTTGGCGAGAAAGAGAGAAAATTGATTGAACTACGTTATTTTGAAGATAAAACACAAACACAGACCGCAAAACTTTTGGATATGAGTCAGGTACAGGTCAGTCGTTTGGAAAAGAAAATTATTGGCTCGATGAGGAAACATTTTGTATGTCGCAGTCATGAATAAAAATATAGAAAATGGCAATGGTAATACCGAAAGGAAGTGTTTGTATGAAAAAAGCAGGTATTTGTACCATTGTCATTCTTGTATTTGCGGCATTGGCGGTCTGGATTTACCGCTCGGGTAATCACGATGAGAAAACACCGGTACAAGGAAAGGGAACATTGGTGAAGGAGTATAAAGAATGGAAGAGATACTATATGTAAAAATCGCGCAGAATATCCCGGTTGCAAAGCGTCAGGTTACATTTCATGATCTGGCAACTTTACATTGTACGAATAAAAAAGTTGTACAGGAATTAAATCAAATGGTATTTTATACGCTGCCCGCTCATGGCCCGCAAAAAACGATGTTCACGATTGCGAAAGTATATGAGGTGATTCATCAGAAATATCCGAATTTAAAAATTGAAAATTTGGGCGAACGTGATTTTGTTATTGATTATGAAAAGCCGGATGAAAAGGAGAAACAGAAAAAGTGGGAATATGTACGGACTATTTTTGTTTCTTTTATCGTTTTTATGGGAGCAGCTTTTACCATTATGACATTTAACGAGGATGTCAGTGTTGCGGATGTCTTTGACAAAGTATACCGTCTGGTGCTGGGGCAGGAAAAACAAGGCGGTTCCATCATTGAGATTTTTTATGCGATTGGCCTGCCGGTGGGAATCCTCGTTTTTTATAACCATTTCCGCAGGAAAAAAATTAAGGATGACCCGACACCGATTCAGGTTGAAATGCACACATATGAGGAGCAGGTAAACAAAACACTGATTGCGGCAGCATCAAGGGAGGGAAAAACGATTGACAGTGATTCAGTATAGTGTACTCATTCTGATTGGCTTGGCGAGCGGTGTTGCCGTCGCAACGGGAATATTTGCATTTATTACGATGCTTGGCATTATACCGAGACTGGCGGCAAGGACGAAAACGGCAAATCATGTGGTGTGGTATGAAACGATGATTATAGCGGGCGGTGCATTGGGAAATATTTGGATTGTGTTTGAAATTCCGATGCCGCTGACTTCGATTTTTTTAGCGGTTTATGGGCTTTTTGCAGGTGTATATGTCGGATGTCTGGTAATGGCATTGGCGGAAATGCTGCGTGTAATTCCCATTTTAGTGAACCGTTTGCAAATTAAAGAAGCGTTTTATCTTATTCCGCTTGCAATTGCAATTGGGAAAATAACGGGAACTTTATTTCAATATTTTTATCAAGGCTAAAGGAGCAGAAAATGAATCAGGATAATATCGACATTCAAGAGGTTTTACAGGAAAAGGAACAGAAAAAGAAGGATGAAAAGTATAATGCTTACGTAAAAAATCACACGCCGAAAAAGAGCTGGTGCCTCAATTTACTGAAAGCATATGCGATTGGAGGATTTATTTGTGTCGTAGGACAGGCTCTTTCGAATGCTTATATGAGTTTGGGGATGGAAAAAGAAACAGCGGGATTATATACGACATTATCGCTGATTTTTCTCAGTGTGCTGTTTACCGGCTTGAATTTATATCAGAAGCTCGCCAATTTTGCAGGTGCAGGAACGATTGTACCGATTACCGGATTTGCCAATTCAGTAGCCGCACCGGCAATTGAATTTAAGGAAGAAGGATGGGTATTTGGCGTTGGATGTAAAATTTTCACGATTGCCGGACCGGTTATTTTGTATGGCGTGTTTTGCAGCTGGGTGCTTGGTATAATCTATTGGTTTGGAACGATTCTCTGACACAAACAAAGCAACGGAAAACATTGAAAAAAAATCTCATTTGTGCTATCCTTAATACAGTTGCGCAAGCAGCCAATTTTGATACTATCGGGGGAAATTATTATGTACAAATATGATCCAAAATCGAGTATCGCAGATGAATTTATTAACGATGCAGAAATTTTAGAATCACTGGCATATGCCAGAGAAAATAAGGCAAATAAACAGGTAATTGATGCGATTTTGCAGAAAGCACGCGAGATGAAAGGAATCAGCCACAAAGAGGCGGCGGTTCTTTTGGAATGTGAATTGGAAGAGGAAAATAAGGAAATTGAAAAACTTGCAAAAGAGATTAAAGAGCGGTTTTATGGCAAGCGAATTGTAATGTTTGCGCCACTTTATTTATCTAATTATTGTATTAACAGTTGTGTGTACTGTCCGTATCATGTAAAAAATAAACATATTGCAAGAAAAAAACTGTCGCAGGAAGAAATTAAGCAGGAAGTAATTGCGCTGCAGGATATGGGGCATAAGCGTCTGGCGATAGAAGCGGGCGAAGACCCGGAAAATAATCCGCTTGAGTACATTTTGGAGAGTATTCGTACGATATACAGCATTAAGCACAAAAATGGAGCGATTCGTCGTGTCAATGTAAATATTGCAGCGACTTCTGTTGAAAATTATAAGAAACTCAAAGATGCAGGGATTGGAACTTATATTCTGTTTCAGGAGACTTATAATAAAGAAGCTTACAAAGAACTGCATCCGGCAGGGCCAAAAAGTGATTATGCGTACCATACAGAGGCGATGGATCGTGCCATGGAGGCTGGGATTGATGATGTAGGCTGCGGTGTTTTGTTCGGCCTGGATAAATACCGATATGAATTGGTTGGTATTATTATGCACGCAGAGCATTTGGAGGCTAAGTTTGGTGTTGGACCGCATACCATCAGTGTGCCTCGTGTCTGCCCGGCTGATGACATTGATCCGGAAGAATTAAATGCCATTCCGGATGAAATCTTTGAGAAGATTGTATCGGTTATCCGCATTGCGGTGCCATATACCGGAATGATTGTTTCAACCCGTGAATCGAAAGCAACGAGAGAAAAAGTATTAGACCTTGGAATCAGCCAGATTAGCGGTGGTTCCCGCACAAGTGTGGGCGGCTACGTTGAGGAAGAGCCGGAAGAAGAGAATTCCGCTCAATTTGATGTGTCCGATAGAAGAAGTCTGGATGAGGTTGTGAACTGGCTGCTTGGACTTGGATATATTCCGAGTTTCTGTACGGCTTGTTACCGGGAAGGACGAACCGGTGACCGGTTTATGAAATTATTGAAATCGGGGCAGATTGTAAACTGTTGTCAGCCAAATGCACTGATGACACTTAAGGAGTATTTAGAGGACTATGCTTCTGCGGACACGAAAGAAAAAGGGGAAAAAGTGATTCAGGAGCAGCTGGAAATTATTACAAATCCGGTAGTGAAAGAGAAGGCAAAAGAGTATATTGAAAATATTCATGAAGGCAAAAGAGATTTCCGATTCTAGTGAACAAATCGAAAGGCACTTGGGGTTTTAAGTGCCTTTCGGTCAAAATAAAGGAGGTAGCATTTGTTTTATAGTATATTGGGTAAAGAGAAGTGTGAGGATTCGGAAAAAATCAGTATTTTTACGGATTTTAATTTGAATGTGTGCATTTCTTACATGAACAATTTGGTTAAGGGATACGATTTACAAAAATTGTATGAGAATATTCCGAAAGAATCTGAGACAACAAAGTATCGGAGAAAAATCACCTCAGATATGCAGAATGAGGCAGTTTTCAAGGCGTTTGACAGGTATGCAAAGCAGGTGGCGAGGGCAGTTTCTTATGAGAAAAAAAGCACTTACAGTAATCTGATTTATCAAAAGCAGAAATGGCATTTAGATTCCCTTCTTATTTACATACAGGCAGTCGAACAATTATTGGATGACTTAAAAAGGCAGTCGTCTTATTCGGATGCAATGGAAGAACTTGTTTCGTATCTTTGCGAGGTGACAAAAAGTGAAGCATTTGTAAAGGGCAAAGAATTGGCGCAAAATCTGCATCAGTCGATGGAAGAAACGAAAATGATATTTTCCCTTCAAAAAAATAAGGTTGTGTGGGAAGATAAATCAGAGGGCGAATTTTTTGCAGAGAGAATGGCAAAGGCTTTTGCTGTCAATAAAAAGCCGGGGCAGGCGGTGAATGTAAACAAGGAGACAGAGCTTACGCTGCTTGAGAAAAATCTGGCGGAACGGCAGATTAAGAGGCAAAACTGGGATGGCATGTTAGAAACACTGTTACAGATTCCGATGGATGAAAAACTCGTGCAGTTAGCGGAAGATGTGCAGTATTATCTTGGTTTTTTCCTGCTTGTGCGGGACATGAAAGGAAGAGGTTATTCATTTTGTATGCCGGAGGAAACGGATAAACTGGAAGTAAAGCAGGGATATGATCTTGCCTTAGCTCTTCGCAGTGAAAAGGAAGTGATTGCAAATGACTGTAATCTGCAAAGAGATGAGAGGTTCTTTGTGATTACGGGAGCCAATGGAGGTGGCAAGACGACCTATGCGCGCATGATTGGACAAATTCTGTATTTTGCAAAAATGGGTCTTTTAGTTCCATGTGAAAAGGCAGGTGTGCCAAATTACACAACGATTTTATCGCATTTTTCAAATGACGAATCGGAGATGTCCGGAAAAGGAAAGTTAGTGGAGGAATTAACCCGCTTAAAACCGATGATGCAGGAAAAATGGAGTGGAAGTTTTGTGATTTTGAATGAGCTATTTACGACAGCGGCAACGTGGGATGCCGGTATTATGGGGCAGAAAGTGCTTGATTATTTCATGTCGCATGACTGCTATGGAATTTATGTGACACATATCCAGTCGCTTGCAAAAGAGAGGGATGGGTTAGTGAGTCTGGTTGCAGAACTGGCAGATGACCATCATACGCGTTCTTTCAAAATAACAAGAAAACCGGCGAGTGAGGCAGAATATGAGGATTCACTGATTACCAAATACAATATGACCGAAAATCAGATGAAGGCGGTGATAGGACATGAAGATTGAATTTTTTGAGGAGACAAATTTTTCGTATCGGAGAAAGCAGGACTTGGAAAAGGACTTAAATCTGCACTGGATTGCCAGAAATATGGCAGGTGACAAAGTAGGTGACATTCCCGCTATTTTGCAAGTTCTTCAGCATCCTCTTACGACGGAAAGTGAGATTGAAAAAAGGCAGCAGGTTGTTATGGCTGCCTGTGAAAAGGCATCGGTAACATATCAGCTGCGGGACCGGATTGTTTTGCTTTCGGAAAATCTGACCCGTGGACTGCATGCGATTTTAGACAGCCGCGGGAAACATTTGATGGAACAGACGATGATTGGTGTGCATGTAGAAACAATTCGGGAATTGGTGCAGGGACTTTCTGAGATTTCGCAAATGGGAGCGAAAAATCCGGAGATTTTCAAAGAGACTGCATTTAACTATTTTTATGACAGTTTTTGTGAGGCAGAGCCGGCCGAAAGATTAGAGGAGCAACTTGCACTGGTGCAGAATCTGGATGCTTTTAAAGGAAACGGAGAAATTGTGCTGGAGGGAGCAATTGGGGAAGGATTTTCCCTGGAAAATGTGGAAGTTGTTTCCGTATGTGACAAGGCAAAGCGGGCAGGAAGCGGTATTTTTTCAGGAAAGAAGGGGCGCGTAATTGCCAGTGAGGAAGTTTACCAGAGCGGTGTTCAGTTTGCCAACCGGGTTGTCCTTGAATTATTAGAGCAGTGTTCGCCGTTTCTGCAGCAGTGGGAGGAGATTTTACAGACGCTGTCAAGGCAGATTATCTTTTTGGCGGGCTGTGCGAGAATGTATGAGCGTGGTTTGTCGGCTGGGTTTTATTTTTGTATGCCAAAAGCTTGTGAAGAAGAGGCAGAAAAATTATATGAATTGGCACTTGCTTTGCAGAGTATGGAGCAGCCAATTCCAAATACTGTGAGTCTGAAAGAACAACGGGCCCTTATCGTGACGGGAGCTAACCAAGGTGGAAAATCAACCTTTTTGCGCAGTCTTGGTATTGCGCAGGTGCTTTGTCAGGCGGGGATGTACGTGCCGGCAAAGAAATATCCGCTTCATGCGTATGAGGATATTTTCACGCATTTTACCAGACGCGAAGATGCAACGATGAACATGGGTAAATTTGAAGAAGAATTAAAGCGTATGGAGCAGATTTTACGTGGGGCAAAGAAAAATACGCTGATTCTTTTGAATGAATCGTTTGCGACTACAACAGAAGTGACGGCTTACCAGATTGCAATGGATTTAATGCATACTTGTCTTTCGGAGGCGGTAACGGTATGGATGGTGACTCATATTACGAAATTTGCAAAAGAATTGTATGGGGAACACCCTGAGAATGTATTGTTTTTGTCGGCGGGCAGAACGGAAGAAAATGAAATTCGTTTTCAAATGTATGAAAAAGTGCCAGGCGACACAAGTTATGGCCTGACACTTTATGAACAAATGATTGGGAAAATAAATTAGCCCTGATATAAGTTTCTCTTATCAATGACGCGGACTGCTTTTCCTTCACTGCGTGCAATGGTTTTCGGCTCTACTAAAGTAACTTCAGCTAAAATACCAAGCATGGCTTTCAGACCGGATACTAATTTTTTGCGAGCCAGATCGCGGTTGAAGGAAGCGTCAGCTGCCATGACCGGAGTCATTTCTACCTGAACTTCAATATTATCACTGTTTTTAGCACGGGTAACGATAATCTGATAATTTGCCGGGAATCCCTGATTGATTAATACCGTTTCAATCTGTGAAGGGAATACATTGACACCTTTTACAATCAGCATATCATCACTTCGTCCCATTGGTTTTGTCATTTTTACATGAGTACGTCCGCAGGAACATTTCTCGCGGCTTAATATACAGATATCACGTGTACGGTAGCGGAGAAGCGGAAATGCTTCTTTTGTAATACTGGAAAATACTAATTCACCTTTTTCACCGTCCGGAAGAACTTCACCGGTCTCCGGATTGATAATTTCGGCAATAAAGTGGTCCTCATTAATATGCATGCCGCTCTGTGCTTCACACTCAAAAGCAACACCCGGTCCGGAAATTTCGGTCAGACCATAAATGTCATAAGCTTTGATGCCAAGTGACTGCTCGATATCGTGGCGCATTTCTTCTGTCCATGCCTCTGCACCAAAGATGCCGGCTTTCAGTTTAATCTGATCTTTTACACCACGTTCTTCGATGGTCTCTGCTAAATAGGCAGCATAGGATGGTGTACAGCATAAAATAGTCGAACCTAAGTCTGTCATAAACTGAATCTGACGGTCTGTATTACCGGAGGACATCGGAAGTGTCAAACTTCCTAATTTATGAGAACCGCCATTTAATCCAAACCCGCCGGTAAATAAGCCATAGCCATAACTGACATGAACTACATCTTCTTTTGTACCGCCGGCAGCAACAATCGCGCGGGCACAGCAGTCTTCCCATAAATCAAGGTCGTGCTGGGTATAGAAAGCTACAACACGGCGTCCGGTCGTTCCACTTGTTGACTGCATGCGGACACAATCTTTTAAAGGACGTGCCAAAAGTCCATATGGATAAGCATCTCTTAAGTCATCCTTTGTAATAAAAGGAAGTTTATGTAAATCATCAATCGATTTAATATCGCCTGGTTCAAGACCTTTGTTCTGCATGCGTGTGCGGTAGTAAGGAACGTTGTCATAGATGTTTTTTACCTGCTTTACCAAACGCTCATTTTGCCATGCGCGAATCTGGTCTGCGGATGCACATTCAATTTCTTTTTGAAAATAGTTTCCCATTACATTAATCCTCCATTTTGTAAATATCTTTTTCATGTAAGTGCGAATGTCATTTTGTCATTTTGACCTAAGATTCATTTTACATGAATCTATATAAAAAAGCAAGGTGCTCCACGAATGAAGCACCTTTTGTTACAACCCTTTTAACTTATATAACTTTTATTCAAAAATTATTTCATTAACAATCGATTATAACTTTGTTACGTTTGCTGCCTGAGGACCTTTCTCGCCATCGATAACTTCGAATTCTACTTCGTCGCCTTCATCGAGAACTTTGAATCCGTCCATCTGCAGAGCAGAAAAGTGTACGAATACGTCATTTCCTTCTTCATCGGAGATAAATCCGAAACCTTTTTTGGCATTAAACCATTTAACTGTACCTTTCATGTGTTTTGCCTCCTAAAAATATAATTTAACACCCTTTAACAATAGCACATTAGGAAACAAAAGTCAAAGAGTAATTTTGTAGTAAGTTTTTAGCAAAAAGAAGAGTCCAAACCTTTACCGTTCGGGACCGTTCTCACTAAAGGAACACACGCAGCGGCGCCTGAGGGAAAACTACGCCCTCTATGCACCGGCGGTGTTCAAAATCCCTCATGGTAAAGGTTTGGGCTCTTCTTTCTGATAACGAAACTTACTATAAAATGTTGACCTATTGGTATTTGATTGTTTTACTGTTTCGTTGGTTTGCAAGTACCGGCAAGAAGCTTAGGCAACCGAAAGTGTCAAAAAAGGCAAAAAGAGTTGCATGGATTTTGAGAGAGAACAACCAAAAAGAAGATAAGGGCAAAGAGTTGTCGTAGAAGTAGTTTTGATGAGAATTTGCTAGTGTTTTTCAACTTCCGGTGATTCCCCCAAAATAAATCTGCAACGATTGCGCTTCAAATACGTAGGTATCTGGCATGTGTAGTTTACATGCCGATACCCTTACGCATTTTGCTAAGCGGGAGCGGCGCAAGAGATGCAGATTTATTTTAGGGGAATTTGGAAAGTGAAAAAACACTCAAATTTTTGACATTCCCCCGCCAAATGTGATACTGTATAAATATCTGAAAAAAGATAGAAAATAAGAAGAAAAGAATAGATTGGAGAGTCGCGATGAATGTTTCAAATTGCAGCGCATACGAGTTAATTGAAGAAAGCAAAATATCGGATTTAAACAGTATAGGATATTTGCTCCGCCATAAAAAGAGCGGTGCCAGAGTGGCAGTTTTGGAAAATGATGATGAGAATAAAGTGTTTAACATAGGTTTTCGGACACCGCCAAAGGATTCGACCGGAGTTGCTCATATTGTGGAGCATACGGTGTTGTGTGGTTCAGATAAGTTTCCGGTCAAAGACCCGTTTATTGAACTAGCAAAGGGATCCTTAAACACATTCTTAAATGCGATGACCTACCCGGATAAGACAGTTTACCCGGTGGCAAGCTGTAATGACAAGGATTTTCAAAACCTCATGCATGTGTATCTGGATGCGGTTTTTTATCCGAATATTTATAAAGAAGAAAAAATCTTTCGTCAGGAAGGATGGCACTATGAATTAGAGAGTGTGGATGGAGAACTGATTTACAATGGTGTGGTATTTAATGAGATGAAGGGTGTATTTTCATCAGCGAAACAATTGTTAGACCGTAACATCCAGCAGTCGTTGTTCCCGGATACGGCATATGGCGTGGAGTCCGGCGGAGACCCGGCATCAATACCGGATTTGACCTACGAGGATTATCTGGCATTTCATAAAAAATATTATCATCCATCGAATAGTTATCTGTATTTGTATGGAAATATGGATATGGAAGAAAAGTTAAACTGGATTGATGAAAATTATCTGAGCCATTTTGAGAAAATTGAAGTGGATTCCGAGGTGCGGCTGCAAAAGCCATTTGCCGAAAGAAAAGAGGAGTATGGTTTTTATTCGGTGACGGAAGGGGAGGACACCGAAGGAAAGGCATATTTCAGTTATAATACCGTGTGTGGCGACGGACTTGACAGAAATTTGTACCGAGCATTTCCGGTTCTTTCCTATGTATTAGTGCAGTCGATTGGAGCACCGTTAAAACAGGCTTTATTGGACGCGGGCATTGGAAATGACATCAGTTGTTATTATGAAGAGAGTGTCAGACAGCCGTTTTTCTCGATTATTGCGAAAAATGTAAAAATGGAGCAGAAACAGCAGTTTATTACTGTGATTGAGACTGAGTTGAAAAAAATTGTCAAAGAGGGATTGAATCAGCAGTCACTGCTTGCGGCAATCAACGGATATGAATTTCAGTACCGGGAGGCGGATTTTGGAAACTTCCCGAAAGGGCTTATGTATGGACTTCAGATTTTTGACAGCTGGCTGTATGATGAAAATAAACCGTTTATTCATATTCAGGCAAACGATACATTTGCATTTTTGAAAAAGCAGGTTGGCACGGATTATTTTGAAAAAATCATTGAAAAATATCTGCTTAAAAATCCGCATGCGACATTTGTCAGTGTGCAGCCAAAAGTGGGCTTGACTACGCTTATGGAAGAGGAAGAAAAGAAAAAGCTGGCAGACTATATGGAAACTTTGAGCAATGAACAGAAAGCGGCACTCGTGAAAGAAACAGAGGAACTCAAAAAGTATCAGGAGGAGCCGACTCCTTCGGAGGATTTAAAATGCATTCCGCTTCTCACGAGAGAGGATATGAAGAAAGAAGCGCAGCCATTTAAAAATGAAATGAAAGAAATGGTGGGAGTTCCGGTTTTGCATCATCATATTTTTACGAATGGCATTGAGTATTTTCGCTGCTTTTTCGATGTCAAAGATTTGGAAGAGTATACACCGTATTTGTCACTTTTGAGCGAATTAATTTCGGCTATGGATACGGAAAAGTATACGAAACTGGAACTTAGTAATGAGATTCTTTTGCATGCCGGCGGTATTTCGACAGATTTGGTTGTGTACGCGAACCGTCATAATGACGATTACCGGTATTTATGGGAGATTAGTGGAAAAGCATTAACCGCAGAGACGGAAAAGGTGTTTGACCTTTTGGCAGAAATGCTTACCAATACAAAGCTTTTCGATGAAAAACGACTGTATGAGATTATTGCGGAGAGCCGTTCGATTAAGCAGTCATCGCTTTTGTCGGCAGGACATACAACAGCGGTTGGCCGTGCGATGGCATATATGAAAAAGAACGCATATCTTACGGAATATATCCGAGGAATTGCCTACTATGACTTTTTGTGCGATTTGGAAGAGCATTTTGATGAGAGAAAGGAGAATTTGATTTCTGTTTTACAGGCATTGGCAAAGAAGGTTTTTGTAAAGGAGCGTCTGTCTGTCGATTTAACTTCTGGCAAAGAAGGCTTAAAACCGCTTGAAAATGGACTTTCACGGTTGATTGACCGGTTGCCGGATTTTGCGGAGGAAAAACTTCTAAAACCGGAATATTCGATGAAACCGATTGTAGAAAATGAGGGATTTAAGACGGCTGGAAAAGTGCAGTATGTGGCACGGGTCGGAAATTCTTCGGAAAAAGGAATTGCTTACAACGGTGTCAATAAGGTATTAAAAACAATTCTTGGATATGATTACTTGTGGAATGAAGTCCGCGTCAAAGGCGGCGCCTATGGTGTTATGTGTGCTTTTACGGACATGGGAAATGGTTATATGGTATCGTACCGCGATCCGAACCTTGCAGAAACGAATGAAGTATTTGAAAAAGTACCGGATTACTTGGAATCTTTCGATGCTGATGAGCGCGATATGATGAAATATATTATTGGCACGGTTAGTGAATTAGATACGCCATTAACACCGAGAGCCGAGGGACGGCGTTCGAGTCAGGCATGGCTTACCGACATTACCTTTGAGCAGATTCAAAAAGAGAGAGATGAGGTGCTTTCGGCAGACTGTGAACAGGTTCGCGAGGCTGCAAAAATGGTTTCCACGGTACTTAGTGATGGATATATTTGTGCAATCGGAAGCGAAGGAAAAGTGGAAGATGCAAAAGATTTATTTAATGAAATACGTGTTTTGAATTAGAAAGAAAATGGAGGATAAGATGGGACAGGAATTTAAATCAGGTTTTGTTACGTTAGTGGGCAGACCAAATGTGGGAAAATCTACGTTGATGAATCAAATGATTGGTCAGAAAATAGCGATTACTTCAAATAAACCGCAGACTACGAGAAACCGGATTCAGACGGTGTATCATGATGAGCGCGGACAGATCGTTTTTTTGGACACGCCGGGTATTCACAAGGCAAAAAATAAGCTTGGTGAATATATGGTAGGTGTGGCAGAAAAAACATTTTCAGAAGTTGACCTTGTGCTCTGGCTTGTTGAGGCAACAACATTTATCGGCAGAGGCGAGCGCTATATTGCAGAGGAGTTAAAACAGTCCAAAGCGCCGGTTATTCTTGTAATGAATAAAATTGATACGATTAAGAAAGACGAATTGTTAGAATGTATTGCTGCCTATAAAGATATGATGGAATTTGCAGAAATTATACCGGTTTCTGCGTGGACGGGCGAAAATGTCGATGAACTTATTACGACCATGTTTTCTTATTTGGAAGAGGGACCGGCATTTTACGATGAGGATACGATTACGGACCAGCCGGTGCGCCAGATTGTGGCGGAATTGATTCGCGAAAAAGCACTTCGTCTGCTTTCGGATGAAATTCCACACGGAATTGCTGTTGCCATTGACCAGATGAAAAACAGGCCGGGAAAAAGAAATTTGATTGACATTGATGCTACTATTATCTGCGAGAGAAGTTCCCATAAGGGAATTATCATCGGAAAACAGGGCAGTATGCTCAAACGAATTGGAACCGATGCCAGAAGGGAAATTGAAGAATTTTTGCAGGCAAAGGTAAATCTGAAACTTTGGGTTAAGGTGAAAAAAGACTGGCGTGACAGTGATTTTCTTCTTAAGAATTTTGGCTATAAAGACAAAGACTGATTACCAATATGTGTTAGCATAGCCGGTTTGGAATCGGGATATCCTATTGCTAGGGTGTAAAGCAATTTACATCCGGACAAAAGTATAAAAGCCGCAAAAGGACTGCGGCGAGGAGGAACGCAATGGGAAATGAAGCAAACTGGAATACATTTACACAGACGGGGAAAGTGTCTGATTATCTGGCGTATGTGAGGGAAGAAAAAGGAAGAAACGGATGGGAAAATGCAGCAAAGGAAGAGAGGGGAACACGTGAAAGAGAGAGTGACAGGAATGGTGCTTTCGGCAGCTACCATTGGTGAATACGACAAACGTGTTGTCCTTTTGACGAAAGAGCGGGGGCGCATCTCCGCCTTCGCCAGAGGGGCAAGGCGCCCCAGAAGTCCGCTGTCTGCTGCAACGGAACCGTTTACCTTTGGGGAGTTTTTTATTTATAGAGGACGGGATTCTTATAGCATAGAGCAGGTTGAGGTGGAAAATTATTTCCCGGAATTAAGGCAGAATCTGGAGCATTTATATCTGGCACTTTATTTTTGCGAGGTGGCAGATTATTTTACGAGGGAAGGAATGACAGCGAAGCATGAATTGAATCTTTTATATTTGTCGCTGCGGGCGTTATCGGTGCCTTCTCTGCCGGAAGAACTGGTGCGTTACATATATGAATTCCGGATGTTAGCGATTGCCGGGGAGGCACCGCGTATTTTTGAGTGCATAAGGTGTGGGAAAACGGAAAATCTGCACCATTTTTATGTGGGGGATGCGGGCATTGTCTGCGATGAATGCCACGACGGAAAGACCGGTATTTTGTTGTCGGAAACTGCTATTTACACTTTGCAGAGGATTCTCTCCTCGCCGCTTCAAAAACTGTATACTTTTTCGGTCAGCGAGGCAGTGCTTTTCCAGCTAAAAGAAGTTGTCTCACGATATTTTAAGGCGCACACAGACCGTGTGTTTCACTCACTGGATATGTTGGATATAGAATTTTGATTCCTTATTTTTACCACTTACAAACGAAATAGAACCACTTACGGAAAATGGGTTTACAATCCATTTTCTTTTGCTATAATGGCATTACACACGAAGAGGGAGGCGATTATGAAGATTACCATTGAGTTGGATGAGAATCTGCCGGATGATGAAATAAGGATTCACTGCCGCCGGATGACTGAGGAATTGAAAAAAATTCAAGAGGCATTTGCATCCGGTCATACGGAGACAAAACGGCTGGTTCTTTATCAGGGAGATTTGGAGTGTTATGTGGATGTTTTGGATATTTTGTTTTTTGAAACCGAAGGAACAATAGTTCAGGTTCACACAAGAGATGAAATATATGAGACGAAACAGCGGCTCTACGAATTGGAGGAGATTCTTCCAAATCAATTTCTGCGTGTTTCCAAATCGACGATTGCCAATGTGTCGGAAATTTATTCGCTGCAAAAGAGTAATCTGTCGACAACGAGCTGTGCGGCATTTCGAAATTCCCATAAGCAGATTTTTGTATCCAGACATTATAGCAGAGTATTAAAAGAAAAATTAGTAGAAATGAGGATGAGATGATGAAAAAAAATTATTTTTGGGGCGTATTTTTAATCTTGGCGGGTGCTTATCTGGTTGTGAGCCAGCTTGGATACCTTCCGGCAGTAGGCGTATTTTCACTGCTGTTTACCGTTGTATGCATCGCCGTGATTGTGGCAAGTATCCCACATGTTCACTTTGGCGGAATTTTATTTCCACTTGCTTTTATCGCAATTATCTACGATAAACCGTTTGGAATCACGGCAATCACACCGTGGACAGTTTTACTGGCAGCCCTTCTATTGACGATTGGCCTACACCTGATTTTTGGACGTTTTCGGAAAAAAATATTCCATCGCGGGCACTCTAAAAAAAGAGATGAATGGGACGAAGTGAAGGGTGAAAAACTCAATGGTGACGAACTGGATATTTCGTCAACTTTTGGCAGTGTCATCCGCTACATCACATCGGAAGATTTTCGTTATGCGGAAATAGATGCCAGTTTTGCAGGGGTTAAGGTGTATCTAGACCAGGCAAGAATCCCATCGGGAAATGCAACAATAAACATTGATTCATCATTTGCCGGTGTCGAACTTTTCGTACCAAAAGAGTGGCAGATTGTGAACCATGTAGAGAGCAGTTTTGGCGGAATTGATGAAAAAAATAACAGAAACGGCGAAGTCACGGCAACACTCACATTAGAGGGAAGCAATAACTTTGGTGGAATTACGATTTACTATGTGTAAATAAAGGACCGTAGTTTCGCATGAGGGACCACTTTCGCTAGAGAACACACGTAACGGTGCGCAAGGACAGAATACGTCCTTAGCGCACCGACGGTGTTCAAGTCCCTCATGGCGAAATCTACGGTCTTTTTTGCTCTGCCCAGCATCATCTCCCCATTTGAGAAAATTATTTGCAGGAAATATTCCATGTTGGCCTTTGCTTAATGAATTATGAGAAACTCAATCAAAATGGCCTTGACAAGGGGGAGAGTTTAATCTACCATATAAGTACAAATTTTTTTTGATTACAAGAGAACTAAATTTATGGGGGAGAATAATTATGAGAAAATATCTGTCAATTTGTGGGTTGTTAATTATTTGTATGTTCCTTTGTTCATGTTCAAGCAATAATGGGATGAAAAATGAAACTAAGTCAACACCAACAGCAACACCAACAGTAGCAATAACACCAACAATAACACCGACACTTACTCCAGAGGAAGTGGTTAATTCGGTTTTAGATAAAGATTTAACACTTAATGATACATATAAATTTGTGAAAAAAGTTGTTAAGAAAAAATACAAAAAACATGTAAAGACAGAGCAGGATAAGTATGACGATTCTTGTGGAACTTTTACTGCATCCGCTTACATAAAAGAGAAAGGAAAGAATAATTATATTGAGCTGAATCCTAGAATTGTTTTTTGCAAAACCCAAGAACATAAAGCTACTTCATATGTCTTTGTTAATATGGAATATGTATCAGCTGACTATTTAGATACATTTTTTGAAGAAAATGTCACTTTCTTGTCGAAAAATGGAAGGTGTTCTTTTGAATGTCATCATGTTGATGTAGATTTAGATGGTGAACTTAATAAAACAAGTTTTAATTTTGTTTTCTGCGCTGATGATGATAATACAACTTATTCAATAAAGGAATTGCTAGAATTTTATAAAGTTATAAATGGAAAAAATTTGACGATGCGGGTAATTGGAGGAGAGGACCAACATACATATAAGATTTCGCATAAAAAGATTAAAACAGTTATTAGACAGATTAACCTATATTTTGATATCATGAAAGAAATACAAAAAGTAGATAATGAAAAGTATATTGCTCGAAATGACTTTACAAAATAGAGTTTACCAACTAAGAGTTTCTTTTTCGTTATAACTTACTAAGTTGCAAATTTTTTTGTTAAGGACGTTAATGTAAATGAGCAATTTTTTAAAGTTTCTTTTGTACATGAATATATGACTCAATGTATTCTTGTCAGAAAGTTAGTATAATTAAAGGCAAAGGGGCAATTTATGGAAAATCAATAGTAAGCAATAAGTGCTATAAATCAAAATTATTTCAAAAAATATACGTTTGTGACACTGAAATACTATGATACCATCATTACTGTTCGCTTGAAACATTTTCACAAATCGTCAAAAACAAAACCATTCGTTTAAGTGATTTGAACAAAACGAATGATTATATGGAGAAAAAATGGGGGAAAGATTTGTTATATGGGGTTTTGTGCGATGAGCTGAAAAGAAACGGTATTGATATGAATTTAAAAGAAGATTATTGGTATAGCGACAATGCCCACAATCACATGGAACAGTTGGAAAATGAGATTAAATTGTTCTTGAAACACCAAACATTAATTGTTTGCTTCTCAAAGGAGTCTGACATGTTGAGTCAATGGAGGGCATATGGTGATGATGGAAAGGGAGTTTCCATTGGATTTGATGTTTCAATGCTGAAAAGAGCGTTGAAAGGCGAAAAACATCTTTTTATAGGTGATGTTATTTATAGGAAAAATAAACAGATAGATGCTTTAAGGAAAGAATTGTTTACACCTGCGTTTGACTACATACGGGGAATGTTTGAAGCAGAACAAGTTAGATGCTCGGATGTTTATAATGAGTATTTTATAAACGAATTTGATTGTTTTTGTGAAGTCCTGGATCGAGATGCAGAAAAGGTTTTTTCTTTTATGAAAAATCCTGCATTTAAGGAAGAAAAAGAAGTTCGAATTATTTACAATACAGGTATTCATGATGAAATAGAGGATAACTATTTTTTGGAGTTGGCGTGTCGGGAAAAGATGATTGGAACTTCAAAGAAAATGAAACTGCTACCTATTCAATATGCGGTCAGAGATGACAAACTGATTGCTCATGCGGATCTTAGTTTCGAAAAAATGATAAAAGATGGCATAATTACAGAAATTACATTAGGACCCAAAGCAAAAGTTTCGATGGACGATGTATATAAGTATTTGTTGGTTAATGGGATATATGGTGTTGACGTGAAAGAATCTCAGGCTTCATATAGATAAGAAAGTATTCTGATTACATATCCATATAGAAGAAGTTCATTGTAAAATACATATAAATCTAGTAAAATATAATTTATTGACAGTTTAGTTTATCGGAAAATTGGTAAACTATATAGAAAATAAGGAGGAGAAAACGCATTGGACGAAAAGGAAATTTTGAATATTCTCAGTAAAGGTGAGAATCATACGACTGAGTTTAAAAAATCTCAAACCAGTATCACGAAAGATGTATATGAAAGTGTTTGTGCGTTTTCTAATAGGGATGGGGGAAACATATTTCTTGGGGTGAAAGATAATGGTGAGATATTGGGAATAGAACCAAACTGTGTAGAACAGATAAAAAAGGATTTCGTGACAGCCATCAATAATTCAAATAAGATGTATCCGCCTTTGTTCTTGTCTCCGAAAGAGTATAAGATTGAGGGTAAAATAATTCTGCATATATATGTTCCGGTTGGAACGTAGGTAAGTAGGTGCGCTGGAAGGATATATGATAGAAATAATGAATCGGATATAGATATTACAAATAATGAAGAACTTGTATATAAATTATATGCACGAAAACAGGACACATATTTTGTCAACAGAGTGTTTCCAGAGTGGGGGTTAGATGTCCTTCGGACTGATCTAATTGACAAAGCACGTAAGATGACTCGTGTCAGAAGTGATAATCATCCATGGCAGTCTATGGATGATGAGGAATTGTTGAGAAGTGCCGGATTGATTTTGATGGATCGCGAGAGTAGGGAAGAAGGCATTACATTAGCTGCAATTTTGTTATTTGGAAAAGATACTACAATCATGTCTGCACTTCCGCAGCATAAAACAGACATGATATTTCGTGTTGAAAATCTGGATCGGTACGATGATAGAGATGTCATTGTGACGAATCTTTTAGATATGTATGAACGAATGAGTGAATTTGCCAAAAAGCATTTAAGTAATCCGTTTGTTTTAGATGGTATGCAGTCGGTGAGCGCAAGGGATGCAATATTGAGGGAGATAATTTCTAACAGTTTAGCACACCGAGATTATTCAAGTGGTTATGTAGCCAAAATGATTATTGAAAAGAATCGGATATTAGCTGAGAACAGTAATAGGACACATGGATATGGAAATTTGGATCTGAATACGTTTCAACCATTTCCGAAAAATCCAGCTATTTCAAAGGTGTTTAGAGAAATCGGGCTTGCAGATGAACTTGGCTCAGGAATGCGAAACACTTACAAATATACGAAAATGTATTCAGGAGGAGTTCCGCAATTTGTGGAGGGTGACATATTTCGAACAGTTATACCATTAAATGATGCGGCAACATTAAAATCGGGGCCAAAGGTTAGTGACCAAGATAGTGACCAAGATAGTGACCAAGTCAGTGACCAAGATAATAGTATAGCACTCGAATGGGAAATATTGAAATTTTGCAGGAAACCAAAAAGCAAAAAAGAGATATTGGATTATCTTGGATATAAAAATCGGACGTATATGACCAGAAAAATTTTAAAGCCTATGATAGAAAGTGGAAAATTGACATATACAATACCGGATAAACCAACGAGCCGTTTGCAGAAATATAGAACAGTAGAATAAAAGACCGTAGTTTCGCATGAGGGACCACTTTCGCTAGAGAACACACGTAACGGTGCGCAAGTCCCTCATGGCGGAATCTACGGTCTTTATTGCTCTGCTCAGCATCATTTCCCCATTTGAGAAAATTATTTGCAGGAAATATTCCATGTTGGCCTTTGAGACTTCCGGTAATTCACCTAAAAAAATTGTGACGATTGCGCTGCAAATGCGCGGGTATCTGGCATGCGTGGTTGGCATGCCGATACCCCTGCGTGTTTGCTAAGCGGGAGCGGCGCAAGAGAAACAATTTTTTTAGGTAAATTACGGAAACCTCAAAAACCACCATATAGAATATCCCCCACAAATTATTTTACTTGCAAAAACATCGCTAAAATAGTACAATATTGAGAGAAAATGAAAGCAATGGAGGAAGACGATGGAAAAGACAATGGACAAAATCGTTGCACTGGCTAAGAGCCGTGGATTTATCTATCCGGGTTCTGAGATTTACGGTGGTTTAGCGAATACATGGGATTATGGAAATCTCGGTGTAGAATTAAAAAATAATGTAAAAAAAGCATGGTGGCAGAAGTTTATTCAGGAGAATAAATACAATGTTGGTGTGGACTGTGCGATTCTTATGAATCCGCAGACATGGGTAGCATCCGGACACCTTGGCGGCTTTTCCGACCCTCTGATGGATTGTAAAGAGTGTCATGAGCGTTTCCGTGCAGACCAGTTGATTGAAGAGTTTGCAGGAGATAATGACATTGAATTAGATGGTTCTGTAGATGGCTGGTCCAATGAGCAGATGGAACAGTTTATCGAAGAACACAAAATTGCATGCCCAAGTTGTGGAAAACACAATTTTACGGAAATTCGTCAGTTTAACCTGATGTTTAAAACATTCCAGGGTGTAACCGAAGATGCAAAAAATACCGTATATCTTCGTCCGGAGACGGCACAGGGTATTTTTGTAAACTTTAAAAATGTACAGCGTACATCACGCAAAAAAATTCCGTTTGGTATTGGACAGATTGGTAAGTCATTCCGTAATGAGATTACGCCGGGTAACTTTACATTCCGTACCCGTGAGTTTGAACAGATGGAACTTGAATTTTTCTGTGAGCCGGGAACGGATTTGGAGTGGTTTAACTACTGGCGTCAGTTCTGTATCGATTGGCTGCAGAGCCTTGGCATCAAAGAAGATGAGATGCGTGCGCGTGACCATTCACCGGAAGAACTTTGCTTCTACAGTAAGGGAACGACAGACCTTGAGTTCTTGTTCCCATTTGGCTGGGGCGAACTTTGGGGAATCGCAGACCGTACAGATTACGATTTGACACAGCATCAGAATACTTCCGGCGAGCCGATGGAATATTTTGATGATGAAAAACGTGAGAAATACATTCCTTATGTAATTGAGCCTTCACTGGGAGCAGACCGTGTAACACTTGCCTTCCTTTGCAGTGCTTATGATGAAGAAAATATTGGAACGGAAGAAAAACCGGATGTTCGTACGGTTCTTCATTTCCATCCGGCATTGGCACCGGTTAAAATTGGTGTGCTGCCATTGTCAAAGAAATTGAATGAGAATGCTGAAAAAGTATTTGAAGAGCTCAGCAAGACTTACAACTGTGAATATGACGACCGTGGTAATATCGGTAAACGCTACCGCCGTCAGGATGAAATCGGTACACCATATTGTGTTACTTATGATTTTGATTCAGAAGAAGATGGTATGGTTACGGTACGTGACCGTGATACTATGGAACAGGAAAGAGTTAAAATTGTAGATTTGAAAGAGTATTTTGCGGATAAATTTACATTTTAGGAGACTTTATGCAGAAACGCGAAGTTACTAAAAAGCAACTGGCTGTCATCATCTTGTTAAGCATCGGGATGCTGGCAGCCGCTGCTTTATTAAATCAGTTTTTCCCGGCCGGGTCAAAGCAGACAAAAGAAACATTAAAACAGACAGCGGTTACGCCGAAGGTGACCGCTTTGCCGTCGTTGTCTCCGACACAAAAACCGACACCGACGCCTGATCCGACCAAAAAAGTAGCAACTTTCTTTCAGGGACCAAAGGCTTATGAGGGGCGCAGAGAGTGGTCCGGTAAATGGGGCAAAGAGTTTTACGATGGTGGCTCCTTTGGTGCTTTTGGATGCGGTCTTTGCTGCATGGCAAATATTTATACGACATTTTCTGAGTATGAAAGTTCGCCGGTTGACATGTATCAGTATGCAAAAAAAGTGAGTGGCTATGGCGGTGGTGGTGCCATCGACTGGGGCTATATGAAGGCTACGTTAAAAGAACTTGGTTTTACGTCAGATGTTTTTCGTAAGCCCGGCAAATACGAAGCGTTTCAAAAGTTAGTGAAAGAATCACTGGCATGTATTGTTGTGGTGAGCAGTAATGACAGCGATTGTTACTGGAAAGATACGCCGGGGCATTATGTGACATTGTTTTTATATGATGAGAAAAGCGATAAAATTTTTCTCGGGGATTCCGGAGATTTGACGCATAACAGACAGTGGGTACCTTTGAAAAAAGTGTATCGTTCTTTGAAAAAATCAAACCCATGGCAGATTTTGCAGGTGACATCGTTTGATAAGTCGAAGGACAATTGGAAACATAAAGGATTTGGAGGAAATGCGATACTTCCGAAAGAATGGAAATAAATACGCAGGCAGGTGATACGCAGTGAATATTGCAATTTGTGATGATGACAAAGGCGTATGCTCTCAGCTTGAGGGGTGGATTGAACAATATAACTATGAAAATGCAACGCGTCTCTATGTTGACGTGTATCATAGTGCGGAGACATTGCAGCAGCAGTTACAGAACGGTCAGTGGTATGACATGCTGTTTCTTGATATTGAACTGCCACAGAAAAATGGAATTGAACTGGGGCAGATGATTCGCAGTGCATGGAAAATGGATTTGATTTATTTGGTTTTTATCTCCGGAAAATCAAATTATTGTATGGATTTATTTGATGTGCATCCATTGAATTTTCATTTAAAACCGTTAAAACACAAGGATGTTGTAAAAGATATTGACCTCGTGCGTGAGCGTGTTAATACGGGAACGCTTGCTTTTCGGTACCGTGAAGATGGTGTTTATAAAAGTGTATGTTTGAAGGATGTTGTGTATTTTGTAGGAGCGGGAAAAGGTGTTGAAGTTCATTGTAAGGACGGGAGAGTGGCTTTTGCGGGGAATTCGCTGCAGCAGCTTTGTGACATTTACGAAAAACATGGATTCAGCCGTTGTCATAAGAGTTATCTGATTAACCTGAATTATGTTTCGGAATATTCTATGTCAAAGGTGAAGATGTCAGATGGCAAAGAGATTATAATAGGAAAAAGCCGTAGAAAACAATTTAAAGATGAATTCATTAATCATGAACTGATGGAGGACTGAGATGCTTTTTGCTACTTTTTATATTATTGCCAATATATTTCAATCTTACGAATTATGGCTGTTGTACCGATGCTTTTTTGGGAAAAGCAAGCGTGGGGCAGGCATTGAATTTTTAGCCTTTGTGCTCTTTTTTGCGGTAACCATGCTGTTAAATGTTTTTATAGATATTCCAATTCTTACGGGACTTAGTTCTTATGTTATGCTTGTATTGATTGCCTTTTTTGGGTACGAGAGCGGCTGGAAACAAGGCCTTTTGTATTCAGTCTTTGCTTTTGTCAGCATGACTTTAGCAGAATGTATCGTGGGACTTGCAACCGGATTTTTGGATTTAAATGTATTCCAGTCGAGAGAATATTACAACGTCTGGGGCATGGTGGCACTGCCGGTCGTGCAGTATCTTGTCGTGCTTATGATACGAAACTTTCGCAATCTGCAGAAAGGAAGAGAGATTCCGATTCTTTACTGGGCGGTAACGATTGTGCTCCCGGTGTTTTCACTTTACCTTGATTTGATGATTTGCCAGCAGAATTTTTACTGGTTAAATATGCTTGGCTGTACGGTTATTTTGTTTGTCATGAATGTTTTGGTATTTTATCTGTGTGACGTTCAGATTGAAAATATGCGCGTGCGTTTTGAAAAGGAAAAACTGGAGCAGCTAAATGTGTATCAGAACCGTCAGCTTAAACTGATGCATCAGATGGATGAAGAACTTAGAATTCAGCGGCATGATTTTCAGAAACATATTTCCATGCTTGCATTTATGAACAGTCAGGGCGAAAAAGAAAAACTGACAGCGTACTTAAATGAAATGCAGGAAGGGGAACTTTTCCAGACGAAGTTTGAGCGAACGGACAATTTTGTCATTGACAGTATTCTCAGCTATAAATTGCAGGAGGCAGACCGCCTTGGGATTGAAACTAAAATGGATGTCAAAGTTCCAAAAGATTTGAATGTTTCTGCCTATGTGCTTACGGGAATCCTGACAAATCTTCTTGACAATGCAATGGAAGCGTGCGAAAAAGTGCAAGATAAAAAGATTAAGATTACAATAAAATATGCAAAGAAAATGCTCATTATCCGAATTTCCAATACCTATGACGGCAAAGAGAAATTTAATTCTGTAATGGGAATTAAAACGTCGAAAAAAGATAAAGAGCTTCATGGTTATGGAATTAAAAGTATTCGTCACATGGTCGAGAGTGTTGACGGAGATTTTGAGATACATACAAAAGAGAAGTGGTTTGTTGCTGATGTGGTGATTCCGCTGGTGTAAAAATGTCCGTTCACTCCCAATTTTTGTCCGTTCACGAATTTTAGGATCTGTTATCGTTAGAATGTGTTATCATAATTATAATAATATAAAGTATGAGAGGGAGAGATGTACATGATTACGTATTTATTACCAGCCATTTTGTTTGTACAGTTTGTTGTATTTGCTGGTGTGCTTTTGTTTTGTATGCGTGAATGGGATATAAGGACGAAGAGTGGAATTTATTTATTCATATCATATGTGATGGCTTTGTTTACTCTGGCAGGGATATTTGTTGTGGTGTATTTTCCGTTTCCAATACAACAAGAGGAAATTGCATTGAATATTGAATATGAATTAGGGCAAACAAATAATTTTGTACCTTTTCGTAGTATCTTTGGGTATATAAAAGATTTTTTCTCAGGATATCAAAGTGTATTTTTATTTCAATGTATAGGAAATATATTGTTGTTTGTTCCATATGGTTTTTTTACTGCGATTTTAAGCTGGAAACAGAAACATAAAAAGAAAACGGTTTTTATCATATGTTTTCTTACCAGCTTATCAATTGAAATTTTGCAGGGCGTATTTAACTCTGCCTTAGGTTATTGTTATCGAAGTGTCGATGTGGATGATTTTTTATTAAATCTTTTAGGAGGGGTGATAGGAAGTATGGCAGCAGAGATTGTTTATAATAAGGAGGGTTGATTATGCAAAGAACAA
>ULRK01022997.1_pt1 | contig 30695 bp, 19 predicted proteins | sample 1955341 | NCBI WGS metagenome assembly ULRK01 (sample SAMEA4835680, study PRJEB28245) | human gut metagenome | biome: gut microbiome; material: fecal sample | place: Denmark | collected 2008
GCTCGTTGATTTTTTCGTAATAGCGGTACTGCGTGCTACGCTCATATTCAAGCTGTTCGTTTCTCATTTTTGTTTCGTACAGCTGTGAGTTCTGGATAAGGCCTCTGTAGCACAACACATCGCTGATTACGCAGATTACAACGCAAATCAGTGTGAAATACATAATTTCGGGCGTTGCGTTATCGGTGTTAGCCATAATCAGCTTCATTATCACACATAATATCAGAACCTGACTTTCCGGGAAAAGCATAAAAATCACTGCACGCTTGTTGATAGATTTTCTATCATGTATTTTTTTGATAATACAATGTTCAAAATACATCAGAATACCGTATATAATCAGATCAATATCCGCAAAAAGCAGTGCGGGATATGTTAAGTGTCCGATGTCAAACGAAAATTCCGGGAATATGACAAATATTACAGCAGTTGTAATGGTATCAAATATAATCAGCGAAAGGTAGACCAGCGTTCCTATGAAAATACGGTATCCGACCGCATCGGTATGAAAAAATATACTGTAAATAAGAACCAGCGCCACCGCAAGCACAAAATCGAAAAATTCAAGCTTGTACTTTTCTCTCATATATTGCCCAAGCAGACCCGCAAACAAATACACCGTATTAATTGCGATAAACTGAATATACTTGTTATACTTAGCCGTAAGATTGATTTCGATAAATCCAAATACAAGCAAAGCAGATGGTATGAACCTGAAAATTATTTCTACTATTACTGGTACTGTCATAATATCTCCTGTTTGTTTTTATATAGTAACAATTTAATGTGCTGAATTTATAATACAATTTTCTTGATGCTTTGTCAAGTCAGAATGGCAATATAGTCTTATCAAATCATAAAATTAATGTATAATCAATCTTTTTCAAAAATACTATGTTAATATTTTCCTGTTATTCCCTCGGACATATATTCAGCTTCACACAGTTCACGAAATGTAAAATACCCTGCCGTCACGAAACGGTAGGGTACCAAAGTTCTCAATCTATCATTATCTTATTTCTTCCTGCCGCCTTAGCCTTATAAAGTCGCTTGTCGGCAGTTGTGAATATCTCGGTTATCGAGTTGCTGCTTCCGTACACAGCTACGCCTGCACTGAAAGTAAATTCTTTTCCTTTTTCTTTCTCGGAAAACTCCGAATAGCTTTTGCTTATCCGCTTCATAACCGTCATAACAGCTTCGATATTATCCGTATCAAAGAGGATCATGAATTCTTCTCCGCCGAATCGAGCTATAAGGTCATTTTCTCCGATATTTGTTTTAACCGCATATGCAAAATATTTAAGCACATCATCACCGAAAACGTGTCCGTATGTATCGTTTACCGACTTGAACAAATCGAGGTCGATAAGCACCGCACAGTGTTTCTTCTTATCGTCCTGCGAAAGCTGATTTTCAAGATATTTTATAAGATAACGGCGGTTTCTTATCTCGGTCAGTGGATCGGTATTCACAGCGAGCGTAAGCTCCTCGCCCATTTCGCTGAGCTGTTTTGCCTGACGTTCAAATTGCACTATCACTATTGCGACCGCAACCATTATGCCTATAAACGCTATTATAAATGAAAACAGCGTGTCAAGCTCCTTATTATCATTAACCATATTCAGCTGAGGAAATTTGCTTCTGACAACAAATGCGGCTATATCTGCAACGAACACCGCCGCCCCCATTATAACTCTGTGCACCGGCTTCATAAAAGTAATAATTCCGATTTCCGCAACAAGCATATACACTGCCGTGCTTGCACCGTATGAAATATACAACATCGGGAACTCGACAAACCCAAGCACAAGGAGTATTATAAACGTAGCGACATAGGTTCTTCCTGTCAGAAAACCGACCAATGATGATACTATAATTACAAGTGCGCAAGCCGCACAGAATAAGGTCTGTGAGGTAAATCCGAATATCACCGCATTTGCAGTAAATCCCGCTATATTCGATACACAACCGGTTAATGCCAATACTATGAACAGCTTGTCACGAAGCTCTGAATTCACAGTATCTGATTTTTTATTCATTGCAAGTGTTCTCTCTTTCGTTCTTACTTTTCTTTCTGCTTTTCTGCCCGTCAATGATGCCGTTTTTCTATATCGGCAAGAATATCGTCTATATCATATCTCTTGTCCTCGTCATCTCTGAACACTAGCGATATATCGGGCTCGGAGCCGCCGTGCGTTACTTCAGCCGCAACCGTTTTTTCTGTCATTTCGGGCAAAGCATTTTCATTTTTTATATTTTCTGTTTTAGCTTTCTTTTCCTTTTGCTGCTCTGCTCTGTCCGATTCCATCCTTTTTCTTGCTCCGGCGGAAAAATCCGCTCGGTCTTTTATGTTATCGGCACTTGCCGCTATATTCTTTTTGCTCCGCAGACGCTCTGTGAAATCATCCGTTTTACCGTGAGAGCTGTCGGGGACACGATTATGCGGCACTTTTCCGTTATCGGATAAAGACGGCATAGTAACCTTTTTAGCGTCGGTCTTGCTTGCTTTTGACAGCTTGCGTTCCTCGCTTTCAGGGGGAACATACACCGGCGCTTCTTCCTGCAATTTGACCGTTTCCACCTGCGGTACCGGACGCTTTGACATAATGAACTTCACTATCTCAAATGCTACTATTGCGATACACGGCAGTATGGCGATAGCCATAACGCCAAACGGCGACATTGCAAATCCGATAACGGCACCCCAGAAATCACTGCAATAGTTAACTCTTGCAACAAGCTGGCTTTGTGATATTGTGATATTTTCTCCGCCTTGAGTTTCAACATCGAAGCTCATAACGCCTTCCTTAAGCGTGGAGGAATTTACCTTTGCAAGCTGTGCTCCGCCGTTTTCATACCGATTATATATTATAAGCTCTCCGTTGTTTACCTCGTCGGGCCACACCTTCTGCGCTATAGCGGCTGTGCCTGCCTTAAGCTGATAGAAATCGTTGTCACGCACTATGTAAACATTATATCCGAAAATATCCGGCGCAGCAGAGCCGCCGAATGAAAACAGCATTGATGTAACTACGAGAAATACCGCAAAAACAATTAGCAGTACGCCGATAACTACACCGATACACCTTGCCACAGATGTTTTTTTTATCAAATTTTCCTCGTTTCCGTCAAAAAGCTATTGACAACAAATCAAAAATACGATATAATAATATAGTCATTTTGGAACTGTATTCCGAAATATGACCATATCTATTTTACCACATTGCCTCGCTCTTTTCAAGTGTTAATTGTACATTATACAATGTTTTGACTTGTGAAGCGTCCAATTTCGGAAAACGGAAAATGTGTGTAAATATATCAGGATATCGGAATAAATATGCTTGTGTAGCACAGTTGGTAGTGCAGCTCATTCGTAATGAGCAGGTCGCAGGTTCGAGTCCCGTCACAAGCTCCATAAAAGTAACCGCCCGGATTTAATGCCCGGGCGGTTTATCTGTTTATAACGCTTGTGTTCCGATTCTTATCATAATCTTTCTGATACGCTTTTTACGGCAATATGCTTCTATTAATCTGCATTTTTCAGCAAATTTGCAATGCTCCTGCCTGCAAGCTCGGCTGAGTATCGCACCTGCTCAATATCGTTTGCCAACGCTCCGAATTCTATAACCAGTGAAGCCTCAGCCAGATCCTGATTATAAAACCGATAATCGAAAAGCATAGGCCGTGTTATGCCTTTGTTATCTTTTTCTATCGCATTTTGCAAATATGACGCAAAGCGGAGGTTATCCATATAATCCGGCAATATATCCGTGCCATCGTCACATCCGCATATTATCATTATCTGTGCCGCTTTTCTGCCGTTGATTTCTGCAACGGGAGCTATTCTCACATCTCCGTCCGCTATTCCGTCACGGTGAATGTCCAGCACTATTTTTATTGACGGATACTCTTTCAGCAGCTGCTCTGTTCGCTCTCGGCTTCTTGAGTATGAGTAGTTGTAAACGGGATCATCAAAGACCGTTCCGTCGTGCAGCGTACTTATTCCGTTGTCAGCAAGCGTCTGCGCAAGCACCGCTCCTACTCCCACAACGCTGTTTGCAGGGCAAAGCGATCTGCCGTCATAATCTGTATCGTAATATCCGTCACTGTCACGCTCGTAGCTTTCGGTCGTATGCGTATGTATTATAAGCACCTGAGGATCGTTGCCGTCCGACAGCGTGACAGAAGGCTTTTTCTCAGCCTCAGCACCTATAAGCTCCGACGGCAGCTTGGTGCAGTTTCTTATCTGACCGTTTTCGAGGTCTATTACATTGTCGCCGCCTATCTTTCCGTAGTGCTTTTCCTTTACCGTACCGTCCTTTGCCGTATACTGTGTAAGATCGTCCTTGTCCTTTCTTATGTTGACGGAAATCAGCCGTGTTTTTACGTCGGCGGGAGCGTCGACCGGCACCAGTGTTTCACCGGAAATATCCTGCGTACTGCTTGACGGATTATCGGTCGCAGGCACTTTCTGCTCCTGCTGCTCCTGCTTTTCAGTTTTTGTTTCATTGTCCGGTTTCTCTGTGCAAGGCTCGGATGAAACCGTATCTTCATCCCTGCCGTCAAATTCGTTTACAGGAACAGCAAGCATAACGCTCAGTGCGGTAAGCTGTCTTAGTCCGTCCGAAACGCTTTTGCCGCTTACCGCTCCCGTAACGGCGTTTTCAGCTACGCCCGTCAGGGTAAACGATAATACCGCCGCTGTAAGCCCTATGCCAAGAACCTTTACAATACCTTTGTTTTTATTGCCTCTCATAAGCCCTTCCTTTCGCCAAGTGTTTTCACGGTTGGATTTTTCTTGTTACAGCTTATGATTCATTTTCCGCAAATATTCAGGAATAATTCATCAGCATTGATATGTCGCTGTATGACAGTGACGGACACAGGCTGCGGTTCAGTGCACAGGATATTATATGTGCGTACCTGCTTATCTCAACATCTATATCATATCTTGTCACAAAAAATCTGTCGTTATCGCTTTCATACTCCATAGTGGTAGGAACGCCTACAGCGATTACCGGTATGCCTGCCGCCGCACTGTCAAGACGGTTCCTGTTACCGGCGGTACTGCCGGGCGTTATGCCGGTATCCGTGACCTGTATGCTTCTGCAAAGGCGCTCCGGCTCACTGCACGCAAGGCTGTCTATCGCTACAATATAGTCCGCTTTTATCTTCTCCGCACAGAATATTGCGTGACAGACGCTGTCTATACCGGAATTTGCCGAAACATCCGTCCTTATTACCGACACATTCCCTATTCCGTCCGCATTGTGCATTTTTTCAATGAAATGCGAGGTCGCAAGTACCCTGCCTGCCGTTCTCCAACCAAGACTGTCAGACGCTACAGACGGGTTTCCAAGCCCCGTAACAAGACATTTTCCTTCCGGAAGGAGCTTGTTAAGCACCGTACACAGTGCATGGATCTGACCGTCCGCATAAGGAACGTCTGTACTGTCAACGGTAAAATATCTTCCGCAGGGGCGGTTAAAAAGAGCGGTATCCTTTTCGGAAACGATTATTTCGGTTATCTTTTCTCCGTAAAGCTCATAGCTTTCACATCTTATTCCGTTTTTGCCCTTTACAAACTCCGCCGCCATATCTGTTCTTCCCGTAAGCTTCATAAAATTTCCTCCCGAAGAATTTTTTCAAAAAAATCGTAAAAAAGTATTGCATTTTCGTTTTGGACGTGCTATAATAAAGCGTATTGTGAAATATAACTATGATTATATGTAGATCTGTATAAAGGAGGTGCCGTAAGTGCCTAACATTAAATCTGCCAAGAAGAGAGTTTTAGTATCTGCTACAAAGCAGGCTCGCAATAAGGCTGACAAGACCGCTCTTAAGACTATTCTGAAGAAGGTTGACGCTGATACTAACGCTGACAACGTTAAGGTTGCAGTTAAAGCAGTTGATAAGGCAGCAGCAAAGGGTATTATCCACAAGAATGCTGCAGCTAGAAAGAAATCTCAGCTTGCTAAGAAGTTAAACGCTGTTTCCTGAGAATAACGATTTAACGTAACGCTCCTGCGGGAGCGTTTTCTTTTTTGTGTTAATTGCGGTGATACAAAAGCATCGGCTTGCATTATTATGTGCCGATGCTCTTTTTTTATCCTGAAATGCTTTTTACCGTATATCCGTTATCAAGCCAGTAGTCGATGACATCGGGCAGTATCGCCGTATTTGTTTCGGATACCGCATGGAGCAGATATACAGCCCCATTGTGCGTTGCGGAGGTTATTCGCCTGTACGCCGTGTCCCTGTCGGGCTGAGCGTCCGTATTCCAGTCGTTGTACGCAAAGGACCACAGCACAGTATCATAACCCATATTTTTGGCAATGCGTAATGTTCTGACCGAAAATTCTCCTCGAGGGGGACGCATCGTAACGGTTTTGTATCCGCCGAAATTATCGGAAATATAAGTTTCAAGTCCGTGTATTTCTTCAAAGACCATATCATCGCTTATATCCGGCAGTGACGGGTGGGTACAGCTGTGATTTCCGACCTCGTGACCCTCGTTTATCATACGCTGTACAAGCTCCGGACTGCTTTTTACATAATCAAGCGTCACATAGAACGTTGCCGTAACCTTCTTTTCCTTCAGAATATCCAGTATTTTTCCGGTACAGCCGTTTTCATAGCCCTCGTCAAACGTCAGGCGGATCGTCCTGTCGTCTTTGCCGAATATGAATCTTCCGCCGTATGACCCGTATTTTTCCTGTGCCTGGACTGCTCCTACAGGACGATTATCGCTATCGGTTTCATAGCCCTGACCGTAGCAGACCTTCTCTTTTCCGTCCGTCAGAAAAGCTGTTTCAGCAGGTGTTCTGCCTCCCCTGCCGTTATATTCTGTGCTTTGTCCGACAGTATTCTTATCGGACGTACATCCGCACATGAACATTGCCGTCAATACCGTAAATACTGCGGCTGACATTTTTCTGTGCAAAAAAATCACTCCTTTACAGATATAGTATCCGTAAAGGAGCGGTTGTAATTCATTGAAATAAATGGCGGCTTTCGTCAGCTGCCGAGATAAGTCTTGACCATTGCCTGTAAAAGCTCGTCACGATCAATATGGCGGATCAGGCTGCGGGCGTTGTTATATGTAGTTATATAGGTAGGATCTTCGGACAGAATATAGCCGACAAGCTGATTTATAGGATTATAGCCCTTCTCCTTGAGCGCACCGTAAACCGTTGTCAGTATTTCCTTCATCTCGTTTTCTCTTTCATCCTTGAGCGAAAACGGCATAGTTTTGTCGATCATCAATATCAGTCCTTTCGTTAATATCTTTAAAAAGCCGAAATTATTTTAAGGTTGTTATACTATTATACACTACCGTTCAATAAAATACAATAGCCGATAGCGAATTTTCGTTAAAATCACCAATAGCTGTTCGCATTTTTGGGTAATTGATAAAACTTTACAATTCACTATTGAATTATTGAATAATTTTTGGTATAATAACAATAACCAGATTTTTCAGGGGGTACAATAATGGCAGAACAGAAAAAAGCGCCATCTACAAACGGCGAATTCAAAACCTCGCCGCTCGGCTTCGACAAAGCTGAAGTAATGGCATACATAGTACAGCACAATAAAGAGCGTAAAGCCCTTAAGGAAGAAAATGACGAGCTGAAAAGAGCGCTCGAAGAAAAACAGCAGACGAACGAAGGTCAGAACAACGAGCTTACAGCCGAGCTTGAAAAGAAAAAGGCTGAGCTTGACGCACAGATTCTTGAGAGCAGAAAGCAGGTTCTTGACGAAAGACGCAAGCTGGCGCAGACCGAAAAAGAACTGCACGTTATGCAGGACAAATACTCTGCCTTGACAGAAGAATTCACAGAATTCAAAAAGCAGGCAGCTGCAAAAATAGATAAAGCAAAGCACAGCGGCGGAACAATTGACCCCGCTCAGCTTGCAAAGATTTCCGCAAAAGCAAATGCCGACGCAAACGCTGTAATCTATGACGCTCAGAGCAAGGCAAACGAGATTATCACGGCCGCAAAGGCATATTTTGCCGATACGGTAAAGAAAACATACGATTACAAGCAGTCTGTGCTTGAAAAGGCAGACACATTCGCAAACGGCGTTACATCAGGTGCGGTGGCTCCCGCAATAGATATTCAAGCTGTTCTTGCCAACATAACCGCCTCAGTAAATGAAGCCGTTGAAAAAGCACTTGCCGGAGCTAATGCCGTAAACGATGCGGTTGCAAAGGCTGTTGAAGATACAAAGGCTGTAAACGATGTACTCGCTAAGGCTGTTGAAGAAGCCGCACAGGCAGAAACAGCCACTGATAACACGGCTGATGTTCCAGAAGAAAAGCTGTCCGATGATGAGGAGCTTATCAACGCAAAGAGCGAGCTTGAAAATATCGGCGGACTTGACGAGAGCGAGCTTGACGCCTACGCTCCTATGGAAATCGAGCCGTATAACTTTGAGCTTAAGCTGGATATGCCGGCTCAGACAAACGATTACGATGATGACGATATGCTGGCAGACAACAACGGTCTGCTCAGTTCATTTGAGATAGTATCGGGTGACGATGACATTTCTGCAGATAACGTGGATACGGGCGATCTGCTCGTTGAGGAAACTCCTGCGGCAGACGATATGGCTGACCTGCTTGCAGAGGAACCTGTTGTGGCATCTGCTCCCAAAGCCGACACCGCTCCTGTTGCCGACGATTTCAGTGACCTTCTTGCAGAAGAACCTGCTCCTGCTCCCGTAGCTAAGGCAGAACCTGCTCCTGCAGCCGATGATTTCAGCGACCTTCTTGCAGATGAGCCTGCTCCCACTCCCGAAGCTAAGGCAGAGCCTGCTCCTGTAGCAGATGATTTCAGCGACCTTCTTGCAGATGAGCCTGCTCCCGCTCCCGAAGCTAAGGCAGAACCTGCTCCTGCAGCCGATGATTTCAGCGATCTTCTTGCAGATGAACCTGCTCCTGCTCCCGAAGCTAAGGCAAAACCTGCTCCTGCAGCCGATGATTTCAGCGACCTTCTTGCTGATGAGCCTGCGCCCGCAGCTAAGACCGAACGGACTGCCAACCGCAGCGGCGATAAACCTAAGGAAAAGCTGAATGAAAGTCGTTCAATGGGTGTTGCCGGCAAGGAAGAAAAGGTGAACGATCCCTGGAAGGATCTCGAAGCACAGATGAACGGCATGTCTATTACTCCTCCCCCTGCACATAAGCAGGCAGACGATGACGGAATGACATCTTCGTTTGACGATCCTGCCGCTCCCGCAGCTTCCGCTAAGGAAGAAAAGATCGATATGTCCGATTATTCGTCCATGCTCGGCGGAATAAACGACAATATGACCACCAACACTGCCCAGTATGATCCTTCGTGGGATCTCAAGATGATGGAAGGTCTTAAAGACAATGACGATGACGACGACGAGATGAGCTCGGATAATGTGGGATTCTTCGACCTTTAATCAAAAGTAAATATCGTATGCCGGAAAGTGTATGCTTTCCGGCATAATAAATTCAATGCGAACAGGAGTACAAACTTGGAACTTAACACAAGCGAACTTAAAGAAAAGGCAAAAACGCTCAGAGCCGGCGACAAGATAGAGCTGAGCGGTACTGTATACACCGCTCGTGACGCCGCTCACAAGCGTATAAAACAGCTTATCGACGAAGGCGGAGAACTGCCCTTTGAAATAGACGGTGCGGCTATTTACTACGCAGGACCTACCGGCACTAAAGAAGGCATGGCTATCGGCTCATGCGGCCCTACGACATCGGGCAGAATGGACCCCTACGCTCCCCTGCTGCTCGATATGGGGTTATCCGCAATGATAGGAAAGGGAGAACGCAAACCTGCCGTAGTAGACGCCATAAAACGCAACGGTGCGGTATACTTCTGTGCCATAGGCGGTGCAGGTGCACTTGCCTGTCAGTGCATAACCGAGTGTGAGGTAATAGCCTTTGAGGATCTGGGCTGTGAAAGTGTGAAAAAGCTGACTTTCGACAAATTCCCTCTTATCGTTGCAATCGACGCTGTCGGCGGCAACATTTTCGAAACAGGCAGAAAGCAGTACGCAGAGGTCTGATTAGCTGATTTTTATATAAAATATCACGGCGTTTTTCAAAAACGAAAAAAATCGAAAAAAATTTAAAAAAAGTGTTGACAAACGCAAAACGCTGTGATATAATATAAAAGTCGCTGATACAGAGTGACAAAACAGAAAGATATGGCGGTATAGCTCAGTTGGCTAGAGCACTTGGTTCATACCCAGGGTGTCGTTGGTTCAAATCCGACTGCCGCTACCATTTCTACGGCCCGTTGGTCAAGCGGTTAAGACATCGCCCTTTCACGGCGGAATCATGGGTTCGATTCCCGTACGGGTCACCACACTACGGTACTCCCGAATGGCTTTACAAAGCCATTCGGGAGTGTTTCTTATTGTACGGATTTTGGTCTTGGTCTTTATTTGGTCTTTATTGCAAAGCAACAAGGTTCTCGTTGCTGTTCGAAATCTTTGATTTCGGTAACAGCAGAGGTTCTTATTTTGAATTTATGGTCTTTAAGCAGGGAATTCGGCTCTTTCGCCGCCCTGCTTTTCTTTTTTGTCAAAGATAAGTGCGTCGGCGATTGCCCGGCTCGTCCTTGCCTGTGCTTCTTGGAACATATGACAGTAGATGTTCGTTGCCGTTGAAGCCTGCGAGTGCCCAAATCCGCCGATACTGCAACCACATCAACGCCCGCATTGATGAGCAGGCTTGCGTGTAAGTGCCTTAACGAGTGAATGTCGCAGAACCTTATGCTGTTCTTTTCGCAAAACTCCTTGAACAGGAAGTATGGAGTATTGTTGTTCATAGGGCTTCCGTCCCACTTGATGAACAGACGGTCGCAGTCCTGCCACTTGTCGCCAATTCCGGCGCACTGTTCGTCCTGTTCCTTTCTCAGCTCCCACAGCATATCCATAACGTACTGCGGGTACTTCTGCGTTCTCTGGGACTTCTTTGTTTTCGTTGTGTCGGTATAGATACCTTTCTTTGCCGCATGCACACACCCGTACAGCGTTCCGTGCGGTACCTTCTGTTCCTCGCCGGCTCGCTTTACCACTATTTCCAGCGCCGGCTTTACTGACTGCTCCTTGTAGCTCCGTCGTATTTCTTCGCTTCTGACATGTCCTTCACCCTCCTGATTTTAGCATATTCTTTTGAGCGTGGGATGTCAAGTTTTATTATACAACATCAAGGTAGGTGGTTTTTGCAGCCGTTTTCTTTGTTTAATGCGGCTCAAATTTTGGCTTTACTTTTGCTCCTTCTTAGCAGTATTGCAGTTTCTGCCGCAGTACCGTACTTAAATTATAACACAAAGCCGCTATTTTTCAATGAAAAAAACTCTTTCCTCCCGAAAGAAGAAAAAACAGCAGCCCGAAAAAGAAAAAGCCGCACAAGGTCTGACCCCCTGTGCGGCTGAAACGCATTGAATGTATCAGTTTATTTGAGCAGTTTGTTTTCCACCCTGAAATAGTCCACGTCGACATAACCTCCCGTCTGCTTTGTCGGGAAGTTGAATATCGCATAACGGTATCCCATAAAATGCAGACCGTAATAATTCATTTGCAGCGTGTCTCCTATTTTTGTCCAGTTCTCGCCGTCGAGGCTGTAATAGAAATACGCCTTGTCCGTTGCGTTTTTGAAATCGCAGTCGACCCGCAGATAAACTTCGTTTTCCGTTATTTCGACCCTTTCCGTTTCAAATTCCTTTTCAACGTCGTCGTTATCGTCATACCAAACCGTTACGATATATTTTTTCCCGTCCTCGATTTTTACGGCGACATAACCGTATTTCTCCGCGAAGGCGGCAAACCCCGCAACATCGCCCTCTTTCATTTCTGAAACGTCGAGCTTTATATATGCGCCGCATTCCGGTCCGAAGGTTCGCTGCGAAATGGTGTTTCTCGCATTGGCAACTGTGGCGCAGACATTGACCGTTCTCAGCCTCAGATAGCCTTCCCTCTCGGTGAGCGACCAGAAGCGGTTGTCGGGATTGTGGTTCCATTGCCATTCCAACCCGAGGTTAGAGCCGTTATAATCGCTCTCGCCCGCTTCCTCGGGCGTGTCGGCAAAGCTGTGATAGGATCTCACTATCTGTGAGTTGATAAATTCGTCGCTTGTGACGATGCCCTTTTTCTCGTGACCCGCGATAGGAATCTTGGCGGTCGTGGGCACCTTTCCTTTAACTCCGACTACCGGCCAGCCGTCCTCCCATGTCATGGTCGACACAACGGGAGTCCTGCCCACCGCCCCGTGATCCTGAAATACAAAGCAATACCAGTTGCCGTCCTTATCGTCGACGATACCGCCCTGTGCGGCACCATCATTTCTGAAGCCCATATTATCTCTGATTATCACTTTCCTTTCCCACTCGCCGTCGAGCGCTTCGCTTCTGTAACAAAGCTGCGTTCTTTTGCTATTAGGTGGCCATGTTATGATAAAAATATAGTAATATCCGTTCAGCTTATAGACGTGAGAACCCTCGGCAAGGCAGCCCTTGACAAGTCCCGCGTTGTTGATGAGTTTTCTCTTGGTTCCGGGCTTGACCGCACTCAGATCCTTTTCCAGTTCAACGCACCATATCTCTCCGCCGCCGTAGATAAGATACACCTTGCCGTCGTCGTCGAACAAAAGACTCATATCATGGAAGCACTCGTCATACACGAACCTGTCCCATTTTCCGTTTTCTATATCGTCGGTATGATAGATATAAGTTTTTCCGGTGGAGAAGGAAGTGAAGCCGGCGTAATACACACCGTTGTTATATCTGAGGGTAGTCGCCCACTGACCCTTGCCGTAATTGTTTTCCCCGTTTCTTAAGGCAAGTTTATCACTGTCCTCCAGTGTATCAAAAACGTAATTTACTATTTCCCAGTTTACAAGGTCGTAGGATTTCATTACGGGACAACCCGGAGACAGGTGCATGGTCGTCGAAACCATATAAAACGCGTCGTCAACGCGGATTATATCAATATCGGGCACGTCGGCGAAAATAACGGGATTTGTGTAGTTTCCCTTGCCGTCGTCGGTTGAAGTTATCGTGGATTTTATGATATCCTTATCAAGCACTTTGGGGTCCTCCTCTTTTCCGGGCTCGGTGGTGACGCTCGGTAGCGGATTCGAAGTCGAAGTCGAAGTCGAAGTCGAAGTCGAAGTCGACTTCGACGTCACGGAGCTCGTGCCAACTTCCGCCGTGCATGCCGTCAGCGTCAATACCGCCATCAGCGCCGCTGCGAACCTAACAAGTTTTTTCATTTTTCCCTCCTTATTTTCCGTTGCCTCCGTCAGCTGTCAAGCTCAAGACCGCTTACGGTGACATTGTAGGTGATGGATGTGAACGGCGTCTCTTCGCCGTTTACTTTAAGCGCCAGACGATAGTTTGTCCATGTTATGTCTGTTTTCGCTGCGAATATTCCACATTCCTCCGTGCCGTAAATCAGCGATCCGACCTCGGAGCCGCCCCAGCCGTTTTCAAGCCCGTTTTCCGACGAGCTTGTGGGATCGAGTTCCTTATTTACGGGAACTTCAACATCTCCGTTTTCGGTTGCCAGCGTCAGCGATCTCACAAGCACCTTATACTTCGCATTGGTATCGGTATTAATAAACCCGAGGTTGACTATGGCGCTGTCCTTTTCAAAAGAAGAGGATTTTATGGAATAGTCCCCGTCCTTCGGAATGTCGAGCATCGCAGAGGGGCTCGGTCCGGGCTCGGTCTGTCCCGATATTACCAGCGTCTTGTAGGGTATTTCGGTGGAGGCTATGCTCTCTTCAGGACGAAGCTGCTCGTCGCCCTTCGAAAACCTCCACGACTTAAGCTCTATATCGGAGCCGGAAAATACGAAATAAATGTCATGGTTTCTTCCGTCAAACTGCGCAAAGCTGTCCGAGCGTATTTTGGTATAATCCGCGCAGTCGAACTCGACGAACGCAGCGGCTTTGGAGGAGATATCGTCAAGACGAACCTCTATTCTTCCCTTGCCCTTGACCTCAGCGATAAACTCTGATGCCCCATAGCCGAAGTCTGCTCCTCTTACATATATCCACGCGCCGTTGGCGGTGCTTTTTGCGGCAGGATCATTTACCTTGTCGTATCCGATATCCGCACTGGTGAACATCAGTGCACCGCTGTTATCGGTATAGGGGTCGACCAGCTTTATCTGCGCTACGCCCTTCTTGCTTGCCGCAGTTATGGGAATATCGCCCGTTGCCTTGTCCATGGGCAGATAGTCTGCCATCATACTGCGGAAGCCCGCTTTTCCTCCCATAAGCTCCTCCAGAAGAAGCGTATGGTGAATGATGTAGTTTACGCCCTTATATTCAATGAAATGAGTGTGGTTGTTAGCCCAGCGAAGTCCTGAGGCCCCGTCGGCGTTCTCTCCCGCATTATAGAAATAGGGTCCTCTGCATTCCCAACTATCCGCGTCGAGAGGGGTCTTGGTAGTCATATACGCCATGCTGCACGCGGGCGGAACTTTGACCCCCTCGTACTCCTTCCAGCCGGTCTTGTGATCCTGCCAGTCGGTGCAGTATGTATAGTAATATACCCCGTCGATATAGTTCAGCTCGCTCGCCTCAAAAAAGTAGGGAGCGTCAATGGAAACAAATTCGCTGTCAAAGGAAAGCATGTCCTTTCCCAGCTTTGCTATCTTCGGGATCTTGCTGTGCATAGTGTTGCCGTCCGCCGGTGTGCCTCCGCCGAAGGAGAGCCAGCCTACGCCATTTTCGTCAATGCACACACCCGGATCAAAGGGCGCGGGGCAATTCTCCAGCCCAGGCATATTCTGATAAACCAGAGGCTCGCCGAGCGGATCGGTCCACGGTCCCACAGGGTCGGTGGAGGTTATCACGCCCACGCCAGAGCCGCCGTTTGAGAAGTAAAGGTAAAAATGCGTAAGTCCGTCGTCTTCAACGCGGGAAACTATCGACGGTGCCCACGAGTTATATATCCACGGTGCGATCTCTCCGACCTCTATCCTGCCGTGATATATCCAGTTTACCATATCGTCGGTGGAAAATACCACAAGCGATTTGATATAGGCGTAGTCGTTCTTTGTTCCCTCTTCCGCCTGCTGTTGGTCGTTCGTGCCGTAAACGTAAAGCCTTCCGTTATATTCCACCGCAGTGGGATCGGCGCAGAATATGTTCGGCGAGATGGGATTTGCGTTCATCTCGTTCTTATAAACGTTACCGCTTACGCTGTCGATAATTATGCCGTTGTTCAGACTGTCCATAATTTTCTCCTCTGATACCGTGCCGCTTTCATTCGTTTCGGAATTCGAAGCGCTGGAAACGTCTGCGGTTCCGGAGTTGCCGGAAGCGTTGGGCTCGGAGCTCCCGCTGCTTGTTTCGCCGCCGTTCGAGCAGCCCACCGTCATAAACAGGGCCGCCGCGCACAAAATAGCCGCGAATTTACTTGTGATCTTCATCGTTAAAACCTCCGTTTTGTTTCTCGTGTCCAAAGACACCTTTAAGTTTATTATACCAATAAACAACACAAAGTCAACAGCCGATATCTGTTTTGTCCACCTTTTAATCATAATATGCACCTTTTCGGTTGACATACCCGCGTGAACGTGAATAAGTTATAATTTATACGAAAGCTTGTTTCCGGCATACTCTGTCGCCGAACGCATCAAAAATCCTTCCCCGTCAGCGGCAGAATTTACCGCAGAACAGGGGTTGAGCGGCTGCGGGAACGGGCTTTTTATGAATGCGTGAAAGGACGAACGAAATGTCAAGAAAAAAAATTGCCGTAATAATCGCAAGAGCCGACGACCGCACCCAGAAGGATATCATATGCGGAATAGCCGAGGCGGCATTTGCCGCTGATACGGACGTGGTGGTGTTTTCAAACATTTATAATCACCGAATAAGGGGCTAATTTCTCAATTTTGAAAATGTCATATACGATTTTTTGATCCGAGCGGCTTTGACGGAGTTATTGTCACTGCGGAAGCGTTTCTGGACACACCACAAAACCTCGCAGAGAGATCTGCGAGGTTTTTGTTTTATGTATTTTGTCGCTTTTGTCTCCTAAAACGTATGGCGGTTTTCCGCAAGCCATGCAAGGCAAGGTAAAATCCACTTTCAGCAGATTTTATATCTGAGTTTATCATATCACAAATTAGTATTGCTCTGCATTTTCTGTTCAATTTCCTTACGTCACCACTTATGTTTATCAGTTACTTTGCAGTTTAATCTGCGAAATAACTTGTTGCTATGCAAAAAATCCACCGACCTTAAAAGTCAGTGGATTTTAATATTCTCTTCAAAAAATCTGATAAGTGTATCCATAACTCCGCCTGCCGCCTGAATACTGCCAATCATCAAGAGATCGGAGTTAAGCGATGAATAATCAATATCATAACCGGCATTTCTAATAAGCAATACAAAGAAAACTCTCTCCGTTCTGCCATTACCCTCTCTGAACGTCGGTTATCGTAAAACCCTCCATTTCTGTGGAAGCAATTGCGTTATCTACAGCACGTTCAATCGTCATAACAGTTATAATAATCACCCCGTTTCATTTTTATTATATTATACTCCTGTTTGCCGATAAAAGCAATGCTTATCCCCCGCAATTTCAATTTAAAATGATATTTGTTTCTTTATTGCAATGAAAATTTGACATACCAATATCAAAAATCGGAATGCCCGTAAATATTGACATACCCATAAAAAAGTGATATAAATTAGTTGTAAAAGCAGATAATAATGTCTGTATTTTATATCATTCTACGGAGGTGTTTCAATTATGATGGGAAGACTGAGAGCGATGCGTGAGCCGCTCAAATATGTACAGGGCAGAGATGCACTGCTTAAATTTCATGAAGAAATGGGTTATATGGGCAAGCGCTGGCTGTTTGTATGCTCAAACAGCGGTTACAAGGCATGCCACGATAAAATAGAAAAGAGCTTTGAAGGGCTTGATGACTACAGACGTTACGAGATATTCGGCGGAATATCCAGCAACGGCGAAATAAATAAGATGAAGGCTATCGTAGAGCAGGACAACATTGATACAGTAGTAGCTGTAGGCGGCGGCAGTGCCGTTGATACAGCAAAGGCTACCGCATACTACAGCGGAAAGCACATTGTGATAGTACCTACAGTTGCGGCTACGGACGCTCCCTGCACGGGACTTTCTGTAATTTACAACGATGACCACAGCTTCGATAAATATCTGTTCTACCCCACAAATCCCGACGCTGTAATGGTCGATACGACCGTTATCGCAAATGCGCCCGTCAAGTTCCTTATCGCAGGTATGGGCGATGCGCTCGGCACATATTTCGAGGGTCGTGCTTCTATCCGCACCGAATCCGCAAGCCTTGAGGGTACGGGCATCACAAGAGCAGGTCAGGCGCTTGCTCGTCTTTGCTATGACACGCTCCGTGAATACGGCAAGCAGGCTATCGAGGCTTGCAAGGTACACGCAGTTACTCCCGCACTTGAAAATATCGTTGAAGCTAACGTTTACCTTTCAGGTGTCGGCGCCGATAACGTAAACTGTGCCGCCGCTCACTCATTCTACAACGGTGTTACTTCTCTTGGCATAAAGCACGCAGATCACGGTTGCTGCGTTGCGCTCGGCACGCTTGTACAGCTTGTGCTTGAGGGTGCGCCTAAAGAGGAATTCAAGGAAGTTCAGGACTTCTGCCTTGAGGTCGGCCTTCCCGTAACGCTTGAAGAAATCGGCGTTACAACTCCTGAGCAGGTAAAGACTATTTCCGAGAACGCTTGTATCCCCGGCGAAACTATCCACAACCTCGCAGGCGATGTACAGCCAGTTGAGCTGTATGACGCTATTATGCAGGCTGACGCTATGGGTAAGATTGCACTCGGCAAATAAGCATAACAAATAATAAAAACACCGGATCTTTAGCACTGTGCGAAAAGGTCCGGTGTTTTGTTTTGCTGAGTATGCCGACAATGGCTTTATAGCCTTTCTTCGTGTAATTTTCGTGTAGTAAAAAAATAAACCGCATAACAATGCGGTTTAAACGGTATTTGGCTGGGGTGGAAGGATTTGAACCCTCGAAATGGCGGAGTCAGAGTCCGATGCCTTACCACTTGGCGACACCCCAATATTCTTTACGTTATCACTGCCGTGACAACGTAGATTATTATATCACACTGAAAAGCCGATGTCAAGCATTTTTTAAAATATTTTTTGATTTTTTCGATTGTTCCCGTTTTTAAAATTACCTATAGTTATATTCCAAACGATTTAAACAATCAGTCAATTTTTCTCTCCCATTTTGTTGACTATGAATATTCCTGCGCTGACCAGTACAAGAGCGATCAGCGACTCAAGGCGGAATGCCTGCTGTGCCTCTCCGAGCAGAAGCGCAGAAAGAAGCACACCGCAAACCGGGTTCATAAAGCCGAAAACAGCGATTTTCGATACGGGGTTGTACTTTAACAGCAGACTCCAGATCGAGTAGGCACAAGCGGAAATAAACGCAAGATAAAAAAGCATCAGTAGAGCAGGCAGAGGCGATTCGGGCAGAGTTATGCTGCCGCCTGCAAGTAAGCCGATAACGGTCATGACCGCACCGCCGAGCAGAAATTGCCAGCCGCTGAGCATCATAGTGTCGGTGTCTTTGGAAAAGCGTTTTATAAGCACGGAGGAAATCGCATAGGCAATGGTGGAAAGAAGAATAAAGCCATCTCCTGTAAGGCTGAATCCGCTGAGCAGAGAGCGGTCGAGATTTATAACTACTATTCCCGCAGTGCCAAGCACACAGCCGATAATCTTGAATTTTGTCAGCTTTTCAAGGCGAAAAACAAGCGATGAGATAAGTATGCACACAAACACGCTCATACCCTCAATGACGGAAGATTTCACGCCGCTTGTATTGGCAAGTCCGATATAGAAGAACAGGTACTGTAAAATCGTCTGAGTAAGGCTCAGTGCCGCCACCTTCGGCAGTTCCTTGATTTTCGGAACAAGCGGTTTTTTGTGCATTATGCTTCCTGTTATAATAACCATAATTCCTGCTGCGAAAAAACGTATCCCCGCAAAAAGTATCAATGACATTGGTTGTGAGGTGTCAACGCCAAAAAGCCCGTAACCGATTTTTACGCATGGAAAAGCACTGCCCCACAAAGCAGAGCAGAATATTGCGAGAATTGCGGCTATCCAAGTTTTTGTCAGAATATCGGCTTTCATAATGACCTCGTTATATGCACAAAATAAGCGGTGTATCTTCGGCACAAACGCACAGACACACCGCTATATATTTTATCACTCTGAAAGAACAAGGTCAATACTGTTTTTTCTGATATTCCGACAGCGTTGCGGAACGCACAGCATCATCGGGAATGTTATCTGCTGAGCCGCATTGCAATCACCGATATATCGTCGCTCTTTTCGTCACCGGCATAGAATCTGGCGGTATTGGCGACTTCTTTAGAGAATTCCTTAAGGTCGGGCTGTTTATCCATCTCCCTGTAAAGCCATTTCTCATTCAGCTCCGCACCGTCGCTTGTCATAACTATCATATCCCTGCTTCCTATCGTAAACGTTCTCCTGTCGTAGACAGGCTCGTCCTTTACTCCTATCGGCAAGCCCTTACAGCCTATGGTGACAAAGCGGTTTCCGCACTTGATATAAGTGTTGGCACTGCCTGCCTTGTATAAGTCTATCTTTCCGCTGTAAAGGTCGACAGCGCATATTTCAAGAGTAGCAAAACTCTCATCGGAGGATTTGCACACAAGTGATGTATTGATCACGCTGATTGCCGCCTCTACTCCGACACCTGCCTGCAAAAGACGTATAAGCATAGCGCAGGCAAACGATGAGTCCACTCTCGCCCTGCCGCCGCTGCCCATACCGTCCGATAATACAACATACGCTGTACCGTTCTTATCTATGAAGCTCTCGTAATAATCGCCGCAGGCAGTGCCCTCCGTCTTGCTTATCTGACATATTTCAACATCAAGCGTGTATGTCGTTCCCGAAAAAAGACTCAGTTTACACGCCCCTCCGACACGGCTCAAGGTCGGCAAATCAAAGCGGCGGCGGAAAGCAAGCGTCATAGCCTCGCATATATCCTGCTTTGATGCGAAAAAACCGGTATCGGAATATGCCTCGACAAACATTCTTCCCTGCTCGCCAAGCTCCACATTCACTGCGTCTGCGTCTTCACAGCCGAGCTTTGACAACACATTGCTGGCGGTTTTGTTGTACTGGGGCTCAATCTCTCCGCTGTTTTCAATCTCATCGGATAACTGCGAGAGAATCTGCTCCGTTGCCGACAGCTGAGCCGTCAGGATATTACGCATACGGGCAATTCTTCGTTTTTCCGTACTGCTCGCTACATAAACATCACACAGCCTGCGAATTTTGTCAATCAGTTCCTGCTTTTTAGGGCATCGTTCGCTTAAAGGCTCCGAAAAAGCATCCGGATCGGCACTTTCTCCCGACTTTACCATATTTGTAATCTTTGCAAACTGTTTAATGTTGTCGCCGTACTCCTTGCCCCAGCATTGCATATTATACCTGCACTTACGGCATATTTCGTCACAGGCTGTATTGTACACCCAGCTTATATCGCTTCCTATATTATTGTCCAGCTTTTCGGCAGTGATACCGACCGTTCTTCTTACCTCGGCAATCGCTCCTCCGGCAAATTTCAGTCGTTTTGAAAACAGTTTTCTGACGCTGTTTTCGCCCGCTTTAACTCTGGCAATATCGCCCTGCTCAGCTGTAAGCTTTGCCGGTAACAGCATAAAGACCGCCGACGACATGAATATGCAGGCAACAACGGCGAGCTTTGAATTATCCATTCCGAACAGCGCAGTGCCAAGCGTTGCGGTCAGCACAAAGCCTCCTGCGGCACTCAGCTTTCTTCCGCCGCTGAACATACCTCCGACAGCCGCCGCAGGAGCAACAACAGCCGCAAGAAAAGCGTAGTCGGCCGTGGCAACCGCACACCCGAGCGCAGACACCGCACCGCACACAGCACCTGCTCCACTGCCGTACTTCATAGCACTGCAAAGAGAAAGGCAGGATGCGAAAATTATTCCTATATTGAAGATACCGACGCTGTAATGCGACAGTATGCCGGACACTATAGCACAGCCGCCCAGAACGCAGATAAAGCTGAGAGGATCGCTGCGGACGGTTATCTTTGCTATCTCACGCTTTTCGGCAAGCCTTGACAAGCGTAAAGCAACAACCGCACCTCCGCCTGCCATGACCGAAAGAATGATGCAGTTCATCACCTCGCTTACGGTAGACGATGTGAGAAAATTCGCCGCAAAGACAGAGCCTGCCGCCGTGACAGCCGATACTATCTCAGACACGGCTGATTTTCTGCGTGAAACTATCATACGGATGGCAACAACGGAAAGCAGAGCCGATGTAACGGTAACGCCGTCGGTATAATTTCCGCCGAGAATATAGCCTGCAACACTTCCTACAAATGCGCTGATACAGTCGATTCCGCTCATAGCCGCCGCAAACGATGCCGCAAACGGCGATGGCTTTCCGAACACTGTACTCATTGAAATTACCGCCGCCGCTATCATTACAGCCGTACATCTTATTACCGAATGTTCACGGATATCTATCTTATCCTTTGTTACTGCCCTTGACATTTCAAACTTCCTTTCGCTTTCAGACATCAGTCACCTACTATGTAATTATTTTACAGTTGCCCGACAGCGTTTTTTGTCGCAACGGGTAATGATATTACGCAAAAGAAAGGAGGTGCTGTCGTTTACGGTATAATGCGATTTCAAGCGATTATTTTCGGTAAGATTTTCTGCTGAACGCCGGCATAAACAACGCCGAAAGGTTGTGATTGTTATTTGTTTATATTTACAATTTTTGTTGTCTAACATTCACAAAAGCGATTGTATAAGCTTGATTTCGTATAAAAAAATGTTAATCTAATAATAAGGAAGTGTTTCTTTACGCAAGAACAGGAAGTCAACACAAGAAACAAAACAACATAACAAGAAAAACGGGGTGAACTATCGTGAAAAAACTTACTAAAGCAACAGCACTGATCTTATCGGCACTTATGTTATTCGGTTGTACGGACAACAACGCACAGAGCGGTGCAGGAGATACTACACCGCCGAGCGAAAGTTCGGTTACTGACAGTAAAAATGAAAGTTCAGGCGAAAGCTCGGCTACAGAAAACAGTTCTGCAACTGATAATACAAGCAAGGAAAGTGAAGAAAACCTTGTAAAGAATATCGAGGGGTATCAGACGTTTTCTTACGATGCGGATAAATATGAGATTACAAACGAATACATATACAGTAACACATATTATCCCATATATGGTATGTATACTCCTGTTGAGCCGAATCTTGATGACTTGTATAAAGAAACGACAGACGTTAAATCATCGGAACTTGTAGCGCTCAAATGCAGAGTTGCAGGCGACAGTTATGTTATCAATGACGGTAAATGCGGTGAAACGTTGATTATGAAGCCGTTTTTATCTTTAATCTACACGCCTGTTGTTATAGAAGAAGTTGTCGATTCCAATAACGGAAAATGCTTGTATAATAAAGGGGATATATTATATATCCGTGAATATTATCATATAACAGAACAGTATAACTACAGAAGCTTAAATTTTGTGCAAACAGCGGAAGAAAATCTAAAAGCTCAATTTGAAAATAAGTCGGGTGAGTTTGACAGCAGTCATTACAGTGAAAATCATAAAAAATATTATGACGGGCAAATGGAATATTACAACGCTTTAAGGAGTGCAAACGGGAAATATATACAAGCAACGTGGAATCCTGTCTTTTTGCAAAAGGGTCAGTCTTATCTGATTTTTGCCGACAATGATACTACTGCAAATGAAGTTGACGGAAATATTTACAATAATGCTTATCCTATCGTTTTTGATTTAGAGCAAAGTGAACCGTCTGTATTCAAATCAGAGAAGGAAGACGACGGAGTGTCCGTGCAAGCTATGCATACCATTATCAGTGGAAGATACTTAAAGAAAAGTACGGGGAGCATTTCAAAAGCGATATAAAGAATTAATAAGAACGCACTTTCGGGAACGCACAGTCAAGTGCGTTCTTTTTTTGCGGAGGTTTATAAAAGGAAAGCAAGTTTCAGTGACACAAAGTCACACTGTGTCATAAAATGTAAAGGGTACCCGAATAAAAAATACTTTCAAGGAGGAAAAACAATGGCAACATTCACAAACGTTGCTACCCTTTCGTATAACGGCACGGTAGTAAATTCAAACGTAACAACAGGCGAAATACAGCAGACTCTTGCCGCAACAAAGCATTCCCTTGCAAACACCTACAAGCAGGGCGACACTCTGACCTATATTGTGAATATTGTGAACACGGGAAACACAGCGTTTACAAATCTTACGTTAACCGATAATCTCGGCGGTTACACCTACGGCGCAGGAACAGTATATCCTCTGGCATACGGCGGAGATATACGCTATTATATCAACGGCGCATTGCAGACAGCTCCTGCCGTTACAGCAGGTCCGCCTATGACAATAACGGGAATAAACGTTCCCGCAAACTCGGAGGCACAGATAGTATACAACGCCATAGCAACGGCTTATGCTCCGCTCAATATTGAAGGCAGTATAACCAACAGCATCTCGATAACAGGTGACGGCATTACAGAACCTATCGCCGCCACAGAAACAGTAAATGCCGCAACCGCTCCTGCGCTTGATATTGAAAAGTCGCTCAGCCCGACAATAGTAAGCGAGAACGGTCAGATAACCTACACCTTTACTGTTACGAACAAGGGCAACACCGCTGTCACACAGGCAGACGATATTGTTCTGCGTGACGTATTCAACCCGATACTGAAAAATATCGGAGTAACCTACAACGGCACCGTTCTCAGCAATACACGCTACACTTACAATGAGGCTACAGGCGTGTTTGAAACTACAGCAGGCGCTATAGAAGTACCTGCGGCAACATTTGCGACAAACACAGACGGTACGGTTTCAGTTACTCCCGGTACGGCAGTAATTACGGTTACGGGCAATATCTGAGTAAAACACAGATAAACACACATCGTCCGCTGTATGACGATCAAAAAGCAATAGATATAAAGGCGGTACGGCAAATGTCGTGCCGCCTGTTCGCTATAGAAGCATAAAAACAAAGAACTCCGGCTGTTACACCGGAGTCCTTTGCTTTGGGGAAATATATATGAAAATCGAAGATAGCAAATTAATCTGTCAGCTTGCTTGCTTTTCTGTTTCCTCGCTGACTGTGGTTATATAATAATGCTTGTTCGTGAAATTAAAAGAATAGTTTTGTGTAAATTAGATGAAAAGTGAACTCGCTTTTTGTCAAACTTTCACAATTCTACATTATTACACCGCCGCCGAGTACAATATCGCCGTCATAGAACACAACGTGCTGTCCCGGAGTTACCGCTCTTATCTTTTCATCAAACACGACCATGACCGTATTTCTGCCCTGCGGATATACGGTACACGGCTGTTCGGTCTGTCTGTAACGTGTCTTTGCCCTGCATTTAAACTCGCTTTCGGGATATTCAAACGCTATCCAGTTAAGATTGTCTGCATACAGCGTATCGGTAAAAAGAAGCTCGCTTTTGCCGAGGGTTACGGTATTATTATCGGCATTTTTTCCGATAACATACATCGGTTTACCAAATCCTGTGCCTATTCCTCTCCTCTGTCCTATCGTGTAAAATATAACGCCCTTGTGCCTGCCTATAACGTTGCCGTTTTCATCAAGGAAATCACCGTCGGGGTAGGTGTTGCCCGTATAACGCTCGATAAAGCCGGCATAATCGCCGTCCGGCACAAAGCATATATCCTGGCTGTCGGGCTTGTCGCTGTTGATAAGTCCGCTGTCAGCCGCAATATGCCTTATCTCGTCCTTTGTCATTTCACCGAGAGGGAAAACGCTTGCAGCAAGCTGTTGCTGACTTAATCGGTACAGTACATATGACTGATCCTTAGCGTTGCTTGTGCCGTCTGCGTTGATCGCCTTTTTGAGCAACCATCTGCCGCTTTTTTCATCGTAACAACTGCGGACATAATGACCTGTGGCAATGTGATTTATCCCCTGCTTTTTCACCGCATCAAGCAGTGCGCCGAATTTTATGGTTTCGTTGCAGTCAACGCAAGGGTTAGGCGTTCTTCCCGAAAGATAGCTCTGTACGAAACTTTTCTGTACCGTATCGGAAAACAAATCCCTCATATCAAGCAGATAATGAGGTACGCCGAATTTTGCCGCTATCGCCTTTGCGTCCTCGATGTCACTTGCCGAACCGCAAAGTCCGCTGTCGTCCGTTCCTCTGCTGTCGTGCAGTTTCAGCGTATAACCGCTGACCTCATATTTATCCTTCAACAGCACAAGAGCCACCGAGCTGTCCACTCCGCCGCTCATCGCTATCGCTAATTTTTCTGCCATAATGTTATGTCCTCTGATATTATAATTTACCGCCGCTGTGTTTTCACGGCGGCGGTACTGATGCAATAATTTAATTTTCTTCACTGCCTGCAAGCTGTGATGGATGCTTTTTGAAGAAGTCAACTCTCGGCTCAAGGAACTTAAGCTGATGCTCGCTTTCGCCCTTGCAGAAGTAGTCCATTCCTTCAAACACATGATCCCAACTCCAGAAGTCCTCGCCGAATCCGAGATACTCTCTGAGCATCTCCGTACCCTCGGGAGCGAGGGGGTGCAGAAGAAGTGCGGCTGTTCTTATATAGTGGAACACGTTGATAAGCGTCTTTTTACGAAGCTCGTTATCATCTGCCGCATCAGCCTCACGGCTGAGCTTTGACCATACCTTGCTCGACTTTCTTACAAGCGAGTCAAGCACATAGGTCACCTGGTGGAACTCAAACTTATACATATAACGCTCATATTCAAGAATAGCCTTTTCGCACTCTGCGATAACGTCCGCATCGGGTGTGCCTACGGGCATCTTGCCGTCAAAATACTTCTGAGCGTAATAGAAGCAGGAACGTATAGCTCTGTTGAACACGTTTGAAAGCAGGAAGCCTTCCTTTACAACAGGGTCGTTGTCCTCAGGCTTTGCATCGGGGTTATAGGGCTTGGGCTGGAAGCTGACGCTCCTTGTGCCGAGTCCCAATCCGAGCCAGTGCATACGGAGCTGTTCGGCTGTATAGTAGTTCAGCAGATCCGCCGCCATAGGAGGCTTTATTGAGCCGCTGCTGCTTGCTTTCTTGTCAAGGAACAGAATGTGGTTGTTTGCAACGAGGATAGGAAGCTGCATTTCGCCGTCCTCAGGGTCGGAGGTTATCTCGCCCTTTTTCAGCGCCATGAACATTGCCATTTCCGCAACACCGTAGAAGTAGATGTTATCCGAGCCGATAAACTGATATACCTGTGAATCCTTTGAACACCAGTAATCCTTGTAATGCTCCATATCAATACCCTTGCTCTTGAGATAAGCGCAGGTAAATGAGATAGGTGCCCAGAGCGACTCAGGCCATACCCATACGGTAAGTCCCTTTTCATCCTCAAGGTCGGGAGCCTTTACGCCCCACTCGATATTACCTGTAAGTCTGAACGGAACAAGCGTCTTGCCCGTTCTGAAACGCAGACCGTGATGTGCCATGATCTCTGTTGCCGCATCACGCTCGTCAAGCGTGTCGAAGCATATCGTGAACGAAGGCTTTTTCGGGTCGTCCGTCAGCGTATGATGTGCAAGCAGATCCTTTATCTTCTCATAATCCTCACGCAGCTCTTTCTTGATATGAACAACGGGCGGTTCAAGGAACTCGCCGATAGTCTTTGAAACAAGAGAACGGACATTCGGCATCTTCTTTATTCTGTCAACATATTCACCGAGCAGCTTTGTGTACTCGGTAAGACGGAAGTACCAGTTCACGACGTCACGCATTTCCGGTGTTTCGCCTGTCAGCGTGCTTTTGGGGTCAATAAGGCTTGAAGGCATATACTGATGTCCGAGATCGCACTCATCCGCATAGCCCTTTTCCGACTGACAGCCGAGAACGGGGCATTTGCCTATTACCTGTCTGCCGTTTAAGAATACGCCCGCCTTTTCGTCATAGAACTGCGAGGTGGTAATTTTTTCAAGCTGACCGTTTTCATACAGCCTTCTGATAAATTTGTCGGATACTACGTTGTGTATCTTTGCCGGCTCATCCAGTGCGGATGCACCGAACAGGTCAAGGCTTATATCGTAATCTCTGAGCGTTTTTTCCTGGCTCTCGTGATTTTTCCTTACAAAATCTTCAATAGTACCGTCAAACTCTCCGCTTTCCTTCAGCTTCCTGTAGCTTTCTGCTATAGGCGAGCCGTAGCAGTCTGTACCCGATACGAAAATTACGTTATCCTTACCGATACGGTCACGCAGGAATCTTGCGTATGTATCCGCAAATACGAACACACCGCCGACATGACCGAAATGAAGCTGTTTATTACCGTAAGGCATACCGCCTGTGATTACCGCTCTTTTCGGGAAGGACGGTCTGTTATCCTTTGACGGCTTGTTGCTTTTATAATTATTGTTATTTTTGTTGCTGTTTTCCAATTTCAACACTCCTCGATGAAGTTTATACAATTTGATAGAATTTATTGTATCACATATCAGCGGAAAATGCAATAAATTTGTGTGATTTTAGGCGTACCGCCGAAATTCGTTGTGCTATGAAAGTAAAGTACAGGCAGGTGCGGCTCAAAACCGAAAAAACCGTGTCGGATATGCTCATTTTTCAGTGAATCTTCTTGATTTTTGTATACAAATGTGGTATACTGAATTTATATTATATCCTTGATAAAATATTGTGTGATACGTTTTGATTTGAGGAAATTTTCAGTATTATTTTAATTTGATTTATAGGAGGAGGACTTATCTGTGGAAAATAAAAGCGGCAGAAAAAATGTTGCCTTCTGTATCGGAGATCTTGAAGGCGGAAAAATGCTTTTACAAGGCTTTTGTAAAGTACTCGGCGATAATCTTATAAATGTACATATCTTCAACTGCTGTACCTGCTACTACGATGGAGCGCCGCATAATATAGGTCAGACAAACATCTTCACTCTGCCCAACTATGATATTATTGATATGCTTGTCATTGTTCCTTTTTATCTTAGCAGCAGCGAAGAAGTGATACGGCATACTATCGAACGTGCGGTAGAAAAGAACGTACCCGTGCTGACAATCGGAAAGCAATACGATTACCCCAACTGCTACTGCATAATGCCCGACTACCGTCGCCAGATAGAGATGATAACAAATCATCTTATAGAAAGACACGGCATAAGAAAGCTGAATTTTCTGGGTGGATTCAAGAACCACTTTACCAGTGACGAACGTCTTGCGGGCTTCCTTGACGCACTCAAAAGCCACAACATACCTATAGAGCCGTCAAGAATATATTACGGCAATCTGTGGAGCGCCCCTGCAATTCAGCAGGTGGAAAAAATGAACGAGGACGGCAACCTTGACTGCGGAGCTATTGTGTGTGCAAATGATGCAATGGCATCTGCTGTTATGATAAAGCTGTCTGAGCTGGGCTTTGATATGCCGGGCGAAATTGCCGTCACCGGAATGGACGGTACAGACGAGGCCAACGGATATATCACGACCGCAAAGATACTCGCCGACAAAGCCGGCGAGGAGGCCGCCAATATCGTGGCTAATCTTCTTCTCAGAGGCAAGAAGCCTGCAAAGCTCGGCATAATTCCGCCCAACATAATTTACGGTATATCCTGCCGCTGTACGAATATGCAGAACGCCCTTGATCTCCTGCCGAAGCAAAGACACGATCTGTTCGAAGAACTATATGACACAAGGCGTTTTTCGATAAGAACGGCGGCTATTGTGCAGGAGCTTGCAAACTGCTCTACATTTGACGATGCAAGCAGTAGTATTTCGGCGACGCTTTCGAGAATATGGTGCAGCAATTCCTGGATATGTATCTGCAAGGACTTTATGGAAAGTTCGCTTGTAAACGATTCAATCGACGATATCGAAGACAACTGTCCCGTACACAGACACGGCTACTGCGATACTATGAAGTGCATAGCAAGATACGCAGATAAAAAGCCGCAGAGCGAAACCGAATTTCCCACTTCTGAAATGCTCCCCGACTTCTACGAAATGTCCGACAAAAGCAAGGTCATTTTGTACACGCCTATTCACATAAGGGATAATACGCTGGGATACCTTGCGTTCAATTTCTATCCATGGAGCAGTATGAACTATCTGCTGAACTATCTCACTATGGCAATGTCACAGCTTTTAGAATCGGTACGCAGGCAGAACGAGCTGTACGCATATGCAAAGAAGATCGATATGCTCTATATCACCGATCCGCTCACCTCGCTGTACAACCGCAGAGGCTTTTTCAGAATTTACAACGATTATGCCGAGGACGGAGTTAAGGATGACTGTATGGTCATTTCGGTGGACCTTGACAATCTGAAGCTGATAAATGACAACTTCGGACACAACGAGGGCGACAACGCTATTCTCACTATGGCAAACGCACTTAAGTCCGCCGCAGACGAGAACGATATATGCGCACGCTTCGGCGGCGATGAATATGTCGTATTCGGCAAAGGCAAGGGTGAATACGAGATGAATGCGTATATCGACAAGGTCAACAAATATCTTTCGGAATACAACCTGACAAGCAAAAAGCCGTACAATGTACACGGCAGCTTCGGCGGATGTATTTTGCCGAAAGGTTCAAAGCTCCATATAGACTATTATATAAATAAAGCCGACTCGAAGATGTACGTTGAAAAGGAATCGCATAAAAGAACAAGAATGCTGCATGACTACAGCAAGGATAAGCCTCAGACCGACGAGTAACATAAAACAGCAAGACCGCCTTTCCGGCGGTCTTTCAGCTTGTAAAAAAAGTATGTTTTTGAAATAAAGTTCTGATTTATTATCCCTATCCCCAAACCCCTTTCCCCGTGGGAAGGGCTGTGTATGCTTTGTTGGCTCTGCATCGTGCAGAGCCTTTGGGCATACACGCCCGGCATCCGTGCCGGGGCTGAATGTGGGGCTGCCGCCCTCACCCCGCTTGGGGCTACGCCCCAAACCCCATTTTTATAAGTTATGTGGGTTTATCGACAGTCTGCGACCGCCTTTCCGGCGGTCTTTTTATGTAAAACGCATATAATCAGGCGTTTGTGCGGCAAAATACTATAAAATTATGTCGATTGACTTTTTTATGCAACAGTTGTATAATAAAATAAATGTGGCTTACAGCAAAAGTATGATATGGCATTTTGAAATTAAGGAGCTGAACTTTTGAACAAGACCGAAATACTTCTGTCGTGTATGTTTCTGAACGACAGCGAAGAAATGATAAAGCGTTCTCATATCACCTCGGACACGGTTATAATAAATCAGTGCAATGAGGACGGATATAAGGAAGAGCATATCGGCGATGCATTTGTCCGTACTTTTTCGGTAAAGGAGAGAGGGCTGACTAAAAGCCGTAACCTCGCCATATCAAAATCCGTTGCCGACGTGTGTATTATCTGTGATGATGACGAGGTGTTCTCGCAAGGGTACGAAGAAGCGGTGCAGAAGGCTTACAGCAGTCTTCCGCAAGCGGATATTATCATATTCGATATGGCGCAAAGACCTCATAAATGGGGTGACAGCATAAAGAAACTCGGCTACAGGGATATTATGAGCGTAAGCTCGTGGCAGATAACG
>ULRK01042216.1_pt1 | contig 30567 bp, 26 predicted proteins | sample 1955341 | NCBI WGS metagenome assembly ULRK01 (sample SAMEA4835680, study PRJEB28245) | human gut metagenome | biome: gut microbiome; material: fecal sample | place: Denmark | collected 2008
GCTTTACCCTGCCGGGACGCCGCATCCCGGAGGAAAAGGCTTAACACTCCGGTTCCATGTCGGCCATCGACTACATTTTAACCATCCTTATTCTGGCCTCCCTGTACCTGAACTGGCATCTGGCCCAGGTATGCCGGGCCGCCATGAAAGCCCGGAAAAAAGCCTTGCGGGACGCTCAGCGCCTGCTGAAGCGCGGGGAAGAAGCGCAGGAACAGGCCATCGTGGACAAAAGGCGCTTCCTGGAAGCTCTGGGAGAGGCCTTCCTGCTCATCGGGCCGTCCGGACACATCGTGCTGGCTAATACGCTGGCCAAAGAACTTTTTCAGGAAGAAAAGCTGGAAGGACGCAAAGTGGAGGCTCTGGTCTGCAACCAGGAACTGCTGGGGCACGTTCAGGAAGCGTTCGATACGGACGGCCCCGTCACCAAGGAATTCACGCTGAGCGCCGCCAATTCCCCCGGCGGCGTGCAAAACGGCATCACAGCGTGGCATCTGGACAGCGCCATCACGGACGCCCCAATCAGAGAAAAGCGCATCCTGCTGCGCAACATCACGCAGAACTACCTCACCAACCAGATGCGCCGGGACTTCGTGGCAAACGCCTCCCACGAGCTGCGTACGCCCCTCACCATCATCGTGGGATATCTGGAAAACCTGATGGAGGACGATCTGGTGGAGGAAAGTCCCGGACTGGCCCGCAAATTCATCGGAGTCATGCACCAGAACAGCCAGAGGCTGATGAATATTATTGAAGACATGCTCATGATCTCCAAACTCGAATCAGGCCACAAGGCGATTCTGAAAGAGCAGTGGTTCCGCCTCACCTCCTGTGCGGACGACGTCTTCTCCCGTCTGGATTCCATCCGGGAGAAAAAACAGGCCGTCCTGCACATGGACATTCCCACAGGCTGGGAACTTTATGGAGACCCCTTTTACTGGACGCAAATTCTGTTCAATTTGGTGGAAAACGCCCTCAAACAAAACACGGAGCCGGGACTTTCCATTACTGTGGCCGCCGCCAAAACACAGGATGCCTGCGTCATCACCGTCACGGATACGGGCGTGGGCATTCCCGCGGAAAGCATCCCCTTCCTCTTCAACCGCTTCTACCGGGTGGAAACCCACCACTCCTCGGAAATCAAGGGAACAGGCCTGGGCCTCTCCATTGTGAAGCGCGCCGTAGAAGCCCACGACGGAGCCATCACCGTCTCCAGCATCCCACACCGGAAAACCGTCTTTACCATCACCATTCCCCTGCAACGGTTCCGGGAAGAAAAGACGTCATAAGGCGCCGATGCGAAACAGCCAGACATGGTCTGTCGTTAAAACCGGGAAAAATACATCCTTTCCAACCCGGAGGGATTGTCTGCGAGACATCCGCCTGTTTTTTCAAGCCCTGTGTTATGGAGTATGCGTAGGCTTCATTCCGCTCATCAGAATGATTCCGGTCTTCCTTGAAAGGAAACAGCCATGGAAGACAGCCGTTGTTTTAAGCAGCCGTATCCATATAAAAAACGGCGTCCTTCCGTGATAAGGAGGACGCCGGAATTTTCCGGAAATCGGACAGACTGCCAGTTTGAGCAGCGAAGCGCACAAACCTCAGGACTTGTAACGCAAACGCTTCTTGTGACGGTTCTGACGCATGCGCTTGCTGCGCTTATGCTTGTTGATTTTTGCTTTACGGCGTTTTTTGAGCGATCCCATGATTGTGGTTCGTTTGTTGTTTTACTGTGGTGAGAAAAAATCTAGTACACCAGCTTGTTAAGCGGGTATTCGATGATGCCTTCCGCGCCCAGGGCCTTGAGCTGCGGAATGATATCCCTCACGACGGATTCGTCAATGACCGTTTCCACGGCCAGCCAGCCTTCTTCCGCCAAATGGGAAATAGTGGGACGGCGCAGAGACGGCAGAGCCTCTACCAAGCCGTTCAGGGAGGCTGCAGGGAGGTTCATTTTCAGGCCTACCTTCCGGCGCGCTTCCAGAGCGCCCTTGAGCATCATGACCAGGCGTTCCAGTTTCTGCTTTTTCCACTCGTCCCGCATGGTTTCCCGGTTCGCGATAAACTGGGGATAGGAGGTCATCAGGGTGTCCACGATGCGGAGCTTGTTGGCCTTGATGGAGCTGCCCGTTTCCGTGATGTCCACGATGGCGTCCACCAGTTCCGGCACCTTCACTTCCGTAGCGCCCCAGGAGAATTCCACGTGGGCTTCAATGCCCTTTTCCTGAAGCCAGCGTTCCGTGATGCCCACGCCTTCCGTGGCAATGCGCTTGCCCTGAAGGTCTTCCGCGCAGGTAATGGGAGAATTTTCCGGGACTACCAGCACCCAGCGGGTAGGTTTGGAGGTGGCTTTGGAGTATTGAAGATCCGTCAGCACTTCCACATCCGCCCTGTTTTCATAAATCCAGTCACGCCCGGTAATGCCGCAGTCGATGAAACCGTCATTGACATAACGGCCTATTTCCTGGGCACGGATCAGGAAAAGTTCCAGATCGTCGTCGTCGCAGGCCGGACGGTACCCGCGGCTGGACACATACACATTGTAGCCGGCCTTGCGGAACAATTCCACAGTGGAATCCTGCAAACTGCCTTTGGGAAGAGCTATTTTGAGTTTCTTCGACATGATGGGACGGGAATGAAAACCCACACGGGCCTCATTGTCAAGTTTAGAACCGAATCCGGCCCATTTTACCGGGCCATGAGCCGTTCAATGTCATCAGGCAGCAGAGGAACGTCCCCCAGCAGGTCGATGTTTTCCGTTTCCCCGATCAGGATATCGTTTTCCAGACGGATGCCTATGCCTTCTTCCGCAATATAGATGCCCGGTTCAACGGTGAAAACCATGCCCGGCAACACAACGGGATTGGCTTCGCCCACATCATGCACATCCAGCCCCAGGAAGTGGGAGCACCCGTGCATGTAATATTTCCGGACAATGGGAGGATCGGACGGTTTTTCCGCCACCTGAGCAGGCGTGATAAGCCCCAGCTTAACGAGTTCCCCCGCGGCAAAAACGCGCACCAGGCGTTCGTACTCCGATTTCAGGATGCCGGGTCTCAGAATCTTTTTGGCATAGGTCATCATATTCAGCACGCTTTCATATACAGCGCGCTGGCGGGGGGTGAATTTCCCGTTCACGGGAACGGTGCGGGTCATGTCGGAGTTGTAATTCCCGTATTCCGTGCCTATGTCCATGAGCACCAGATCACCGTCTTCGCACCGCTTGTCGTTTTGGATATAATGCAGAACGCAGGTATCCTTTCCGGAAGCGATGATGGGCAGGAAAGAAAATTTGCGCGGACCACGGCTGATGAATTCGTTGGCCAGAAATCCCTCAATCTGCCATTCGCCCACCCCCGGCCTGATGAACCGGAGCAGTTCCCGGAAACCTTCATTGGTGATGTCGCAGGCTTTTTTGAGAGCCTTGATTTCTTCCGGCTTTTTGATTTGCCGCATGTCCGCCATGATTTCATAAACATTCTTCAAAACAGCGTCCGGGAATTTTTCCTTCAGCTCCTTGGTCATGCGGGCATTGCGCGTTTCCACCGGGCAGGTGCAGCGCGGATGCTGGTTAGCTTCCACAAAGACCATGGAAGCGGACGGCACCAGCGCTTCCAGCAGCGCATCATATTCATCGGTCCAGCGCACGTCCTGAATGCCGCTCAGATCTCTCGCCTGGTCCTGCGTAAGCCGTGCTCCTTCCCAGATGGCAATCTGTTCATTTGTCTCACGCAACAGCAGAATTTCATCCCAGCCGTCCTCCCGGATGGTCATGATCAGGACGGTTTCTTCCTGGTCAATTCCCGTGAGATAAAAGAGGTTGGCATTCTGATGCAGGGCAAAAGTGCCGTCCGCATTCGTAGGAAATACGTCGTTGGCATGCAGAATCAGCATACTGCCGGCAGGCAGGCGGGAAGCAAGTTCTTCACGGTTGCCGGAAAAAAAGGAAGAAAGAAGCGGCTCGTATCTCATATCAACAGCATGCCCCGCTTTTCCGGCTTGTCAATCATGCATCCGGACACGGGGTAACCTTGCGCGTTTCCTTGTCGTCCGGAGTTCTTCTGACCGTGCCGTTTCCCCGCTCCGGTTATTCTTATGCCATTCGCCCATTCCCTGCCGGCCCCCCTCCCGTTCGTTCATCATACATACCATAGGCAAAGGCACGGAGTTTCCCCGAAATTACCGGTGCCGACCCCGCCGGGAAATACTCCTGGCGCCAATCGGGTCATGACTCGAACACCGGCCGTTCGGATGCCGTCTTATCCTGCATGTACAGCGCTATTCCACGGCTATTCCTGGCGCTGGGAGCAGGTTTGTTTTTTTCCTGTTCCAGTTCCCGGACAATGCCCGTTTCCCCCTTGATCACCCATCCCCTTCACGCAGACTCCAGGCAGAGTTGTTTTGGAGGCGTTTGGTATAATCCCTCGGAACAGGCCGTCTGGAATTCCCCAAGGCTGAAAGTATATGTGGCCCCCGTCAATATTGATTACATCAAGGCCAAATTCCCCAAGGCGGCCCCGTCCCTGGCGGCACAATTCAGGGCCGAGATGCAGAGAGACATCCGCAACGTGCTGGAAAACAAATCCAAACAGACAGGCGGAAGGATGAAATGGCAGTTGGTTGACCGCCCCGTTCCGGGATCCGTAACTCTCCGCCTCGCCATAGTCAGGCTGAAGCCTACGGACGTGGGCGGCAACATTATGTCCGATCTTGTTTCCCTAGTCTCCCCCCTTCCGGGAACCTCCCTGATCCTGGGGCGCTTCATGAGCGGGGACGTAGGCATTGAAGGACGCCTGTCAAATACGAATACGGGCGCCGGCATCATGGAATTCAAAGCTTACAACACGGACCCCATCACCCTGTTTTCCGTAAAGGAATTTGAACGTTTTGCCTTTGACCAAAGGAATTTGCGGCTTTTTTCCAGCTGCATTGCAGATATTTTCAAGGCAGGCCCCGCCAGCAATATTCCCAAAACAGGGGAATTTGACCTGGACCCGTTTTAAACGGCCTTTCCGGACGATTCCTTTCCGTCTTTCTTTTCAGGTTCATAGAAAGCGCATTCCTGAACCGTCTGCCTGGTCTTGAAAGCATATATAAAGAAAGCGACGCCCACCAGCAGGAGAAAAACGGAAAGAAACTGCCCCCGGGTCAAACCCATGGAGAAAGGGGAGTCCGGTTCCCGGTACTCTTCGCAAATAATTCTGCCCGCAGCATAAAGAACGGCAAAAATTCCGCAGAACAAGCCGTTCCACGCACGGGGGAACCTTATCCGGACAAACCACAGCACGGCAAAGAGAAGCACACCTTCCGCAAACGCTTCATATAGCTGGGAAGGGTAGCGCGCATGGTCCTGCATCATCTGCCCCACGATTTCCCTGATAGCGGGAGTATCCCTCACCCGGTCGGTCACCCAGGCGGCAGTCATTCGTTCCGGCACGGCTACGCCGGAAAGGGACAGTTTGTCCAGCAATCCGGGCGTTTCATAAATGCGGGAGGCCACCCGGACGAACAAGTCCGGATCCTGGGAAAGTTCTGCCGGAAAAATCATTCCCAGGGAAGATCCGGGCGGAACAATGCGCCCATACAGTTCCCCGTTGATAAAATTGGCCAGGCGCCCGCAAAACAGCCCAACGGGAGCTACAATGGCCAGGCCGTCCAGAAGAGCCGCCCACTTGACACGGTGCTTCCACGCATAATAAAACGTGTACAGCCCCACTCCAATCATTCCCCCGTGGCTGGCCATGCCCCCTTCCCACACTCTCAGGGCCATGAGCGGATCCGCCAGAAACTGGGACCAGCCGTGATTGGGAATCTGGTAAAAGAGCACATATCCCAGTCTTCCGCCGATCAGAACACCAAAAATAGCCGTATAAGTAACAAAATCCGCCATTTTGTCCTGGGGGACAGGATACAGTTTCCGGCGGGAAAGCCAGGAAAGCAGATAATACCCGCCGATGAAGCCCATTAAATAGGCCAGGCCATACCAGCGCAGGGCAATTGAGTCCGTTATCTGCCAGATGACAGGTTCCAGATCATGTACGTAAACGGTCGGATTCATGAGCGTTTCTTTCAGGGCAGGTAATGGGTAAGGGCTTTCACGGCCTCCTGGTCCAGGGAACGGGCCAGAGCCACCGTCAATTCCACCGCGGCGCGGTAGTCCCGCAGATCCAGCACGCCGTTATGGGCATGAATGTACCGGGTGGGAATTCCCAGTACAATAGTGGGGACTCCCTTTCCGGAGAGATGGAGGGCGGCCGCATCCGTTCCGCCTGAACGGCGCACCGTCAACTGGAATGGGATGTCTGCATCCAAAGCCGTTTTTTCGGCCAGGGCGGCCAGCCGGGGATTGGTGATGGCCGTGGGGTCAAACAGCCTGATCTGCACGCCTCCACCCAAGGCCCCCTGGGAATCCGCCACGGCAAACCCGGGGGTATCGTCTGCCGGAGGCCCTTCCAGAACAATCACGCAATCCGGCTGCATGGCGACGCCGGCCGTCCTGGCGCCCCGTGTGCCCACCTCCTCCTGAACCGTCGCGGCGGCAATCAGGGTGTTGGGATGCCCTTCCCGGCATAATTCCCTGAATGCCTCTATCATCACGGAAAGACCGGCGCGGTTGTCAAAGGCTTTCCCCATGACCCGGAACGGATTTTCCAAGAGGGAAAATTTCACGTCCGGCACCACGGGATCCCCCAGGTGTATACCGAATTCATTCTTCACCTGCTCTGCGCTTTCAGCTCCCACGTCTACAAACAGGGCTTCCATGCTCATAACACTGTTGCGCTGGCCTTCCGGCAGAAAATGGGGAGGCTTGGAACCAATCACTCCCCGGATGCTGCGGCCCGAGCGGGTTTTTACCAGGACACGCTGGCTTAACAGGGTATGCGGCCACCAGCCGCCTATCCCCACCAACTGAAGAAAACCGTTAGATGTTATATTCTGCACCAGGAACCCTATTTCATCCATATGGGCGGCCAACATCACGCGGGGACCGGACTCGCCTCCAGTGCAGAACAGGCTGCCGGAACCATCGGAAGAAAATTCCCCATATCCTTCAAGTTCCTGAGCCACCAGACTCCGTACTTCATCCTCATGCCCTGAAATACCGTGGGCCTCTGAAAACTTTTTCAGCAGATCCGAATCAATCTCCATGAGCCGAGCATGTGAAAACACCTCCGCCAGGTCAAGCCCGCAGCCATTCCGCATGTTTTTTTCTTGACCGCCCGGACAGAACCGCCGGATGAAGCCGCATCATGCTCCACACCCGCTATATGGAAAGAAACAGGAGATTTTTGCTAGCCACAGTTCGGTTTTTGGTGTAACTAATCAGGGAATCGAATTGTGCTATGAAATCCATCCTTAACACTATCACGGCCATGCTGGCTGCGGTGCTTTTCGTCCCTGCGGCATCGGCGCAGACCACCAGCAATCCCAGAATGCAGGTGAGGGTCTCCCTGGAAAAGCTGTCCCTGTATATGCGCCAGTCCCCCAACGTTCTGACGCAGGACGATCCCCGGCCGCTGCCGAAACCGAAGAAATGGGCGGATTTTGAAATTCCCTTCAAGGTAGAAGCCGCTCCCGCACCCAAATCCGGCTATATTGACGCCCTGACGTTCAAATTTTACATTGCGGTAGTCAATCCGGACCGCGCGCGCCAGTACCTGAAGCTGTATAAGGAAGTCAAATACGTCAATGTTCCGGTAGGAGAAAACACGTACGCTTCCGTATATCTCTCCCCGTCCTCCGTCAAGCGCATTACCGGCGTGGAAGGAGGAAGAGGGAAATGGGTGAAATATCAGGGCGTAGTGGTAGAATACAACGGCAAGATTGTCGCCACTTATTCATCCGAACGCGGCAAGATGGAAAAATGGTGGACCATCCAGTCCCCCAGCATCGTGGAGACCTCTTATTACCCCCTGCTGAACAAGGATGAAACGCCTTTCTCCGTGTTCTGGTACGACCGTTACCCGGAAATTATGAGGCCCAACGGCCAGCAGACGGCGTCCAGCTCTGCCCCTTCCCCGTTCGGCACTCCAGTAGAATCCCCGGCGGACGGCGAATAATGTTTCATTTATTTTTATTATTTCATCTTATTTAACAGAAATCACCCATGGCTAATTCACGACAAATCGTCGCATTAAACGTAGGTTCCCAGAGAGTTTCAATGGGCGTCTTTTCCAAGACTTCCAAAGGTGACCTTATCCTGGACCGCTATGCTACGCGCCTCGTAGTGCTGGATCCGTCAGCGGAAGGTTTGCGCCTGACGAAAATAGGGGAAGCCATCGCCGACCTTGTCCAGGATCTCAATGTTAAAGGAAGCGTCGCCAACTATTCCGTTTCCGGACAATCAGTTTTCATCCGTTTCGTCAAGCTTCCGGCCCTGGACGACACCGATGTGGAACAGCTTATCCGCTTTGAAGCCCAGCAGCATGTCCCTTTCCCGCTGGACGAAGTCGTGTGGGACTACCATCTTCTTCCCGCCAAGGGTCTGGAACGGGAAGCCATTCTGGTTGCCATCAAGGCGGAAGATCTGGATTCCCTGAATGACGAAATCGTCTCCCACGGCCTTTCCACCGGCAAGGTGGACTGCGCGCTTACCTCTCTGTACAATGCATATGTGGACAGTTATCCGGATGAGAAAGAGCCGGTCATGCTCATCGACATCGGCGCCAAATCCACGGATCTGATTTACAGTGAACAGGGACGTTTCTTCACCCGCAGCATTTCCGCGGGGGGAATCTTCGTAACCTCCGCCATCGCCCGTGAATTTAATGTTCCCTTCATGGAAGCGGAACGCTTGAAAACCACCAGCGGCCTCGTGTCCATGAGCAACGGGCAAACGGAAGGCCTGGATCCCGCCACGGCCAATCTGGCTACCGTCATCCGCACGGCTATGACCAGGCTGGCTTCGGAAATCCAGCGAACCACCAACCACTACCGCGCCCAGATGAGCGGAAGCGCTCCCGTCAAGGCATACCTGTGCGGCGGCGGAGCTTCCCTGCCCTATACCAAGGAATTCCTGGAAGACAAACTGGGCATTCCGATTTCCTTCTTCAACCCCATGCACAACGTAAGCGTGGGCTCCGGCGTGGACGTGAACACCATCTCCCGAGAAGCTTTCATCCTGGGCGGATTGATCGGCACCGCCATCCACTCCATCGGCAGGGCTTCTCTCAACATTGACCTGGAACCCACCGCAGTCGCCAAAAAACGGGCCAACCAGAAAAAAATGCCCGCCATCATCGCCGGAGCCGCCATTGCCGTTCTCGGCGCCGCAGCCTATGCCGTCACAGGGTATATGGGCGAGAAAAAGGCGGAGGAAACCCTCGCCGGCGTCCAGCCTACCGTTACTTCCATCAAATCGGCACAGTCCGCCCTGCGCCAGAAAGAACAGGAACTGAAAAAACTGGACTCTGCTCTGGCCTCCTACCAGCAGCTCACGCTCCAGCGCTACGGCTACGCGGACATCATCAAGCATCTGCTGGAACAGTCGGAACACAAGGAGTATCCCTACTGGTTCACGGATTTTGAACCGCTGGCCCATTTCAATCCTGAGGACACCACCCAGATCACGGGATACTCCGTCATCAAGGACTCTTTCACATCGGACAAAAATACATCCCTCGTGGATGATATCAGAACGGACGCCTCCGCCAACGCAGCCAGCGAGGATGAAGCGGCCGTTTACAGCGTTAATGCCATCCGCCTGACCGGATTCGTCCGGCGCAGCCTGGGCGGCCAAAGAATCATCCAGGATCTTCAGGCAAAAATAGACGGCAACAAGGAATCCCTGTTCACCTTCAAGCCCGGAGACGTCAAGCTGGAAGCCCGCCAGATCATGGAACTGGGAGCCAAGGACGCCAAGGTAGATGCGGCGGCCGGGGCCTTTGTACCTTTCAAGCTGGTGCTCCCGTTAAAAACGCCCATTCCCGTGAACTTTAACAAATAAGATTACCCAACCCGAACAAGACATATTTTATGAGCAATTGGATTACAGACAACAAGCCCGCCGCCATGGTCGCGGGCGTGGGGCTTCTCTTATTCCTGGGGTTATCCGCGACAGGGTACATCATCAATTCCAAACGCAGTGAGCTGGACAAAAAAATCAGCATTGCCGCCAAGGAAATCAAATCCGCCAATGCTGCGGAAATCACGCCGAGCCGCTCATCCAACGAGGAGCTGGAGAAAGAACTGAACCGCTATGCCAAAGCAGTAAGCAGCCTGGAAGCGGCCTACAAACCCTTCCTTGCTTCTTCCGCTCTGGCTCCCACTACCCCCACGGCATTCCAGAATGAACTGAAAACATTCAGGGATTCCCTGATCTCCTCCTGCAAGAAAAAAAACATCCTCATAACGGACACATCCTCCTGGCTCGGTTTCCAGGTTTACAGCACCCAGGCGCCCTCCGTTCAGGCGGCCTCCACGCTGGGTTTTGAATTAAAAGCCATCAACAGCCTGGTCAACAAACTGGCGGAATGCGGCCTGTCCAAATTCATCAAGGTATACCGCCCCCAGCTCCCCATTGAAGCCCCGGCGAACAATCCGGAAGAATCAGACGAAGCCGACCAGGCTCTATGGACTCCCATGCCTTTGGAAATCGCCTTCCAGGGCGACCGGGAAAGTGTATTGAAAGCCATGAACGCCATAACCGGCATGCAGGACTATCTGTTCACGGTCAATTCCATCCGGATCCGCAACGAACGAATGATGCCTCCTCCCATCGCCAATCCGGCAGCCGCCAAGCCAGCGGCTGCCCAACCCGCCACGGGGGCGGCTTCCCTGACGCCGGCGGACGAAGCGGCCGCACCTGCAGCGCCGGCCATCCAGCAAGTCATCAAGCCCTACATGGGCAAAGAGCAGATCTTTGTCCAGGTCTCCCTGAATCTGGTCCACTTCAGCCAGCCCAAAGCTCAGGAACCGTCCGAAGATTAACCACGGCAACCAACCGCAGCAAATACTTTCAACATGTCTGAAAAACAAAATTACGACAAAATCCTGTTGGCATCCGGAATCGTCCTGGGCCTGGGAGTGGCCGCCTATGGTACGCTGACCCTTATGGGACTTAATGACAAATACAAGTTCACCACGCAGGTTTCCGAAAAAGCCATTGAACCGCCTCCCGGCATCAAGAAAGCCGCGGAAGTAGGCCAGGAACTTTCCGCCTCCCACGAGCTCAAGCCGATTGCTCAGGAAACGCAGAAGTATGTGGGCTTCGTAGCCCCCAGTCTCTGGATTAAAGAGGGGGGAATGGAGCCTTTCGACATCATCTCCGGCCCTCCTATCCACGGCAACATTCCGAACAAATGGTTTCTGGACAACGGCCTGGAAAATGAATTCGTTTACTCGGACGTCCTGACCCGGGACCCTGACAACGACGGGTTTACGGTGCAGGAAGAATATGCGGCCAAAACCCATCCCAATGACCCGAACAGTCATCCTCCCCTAGTCAATAAGCTTTTTGTCGACGAAATCAAGCAATTCGGTTTCTACCTGGCTTTCACCCAGGCGGACGGCAATGACTTTACTTTCAAGGGCATGAACCGCGCCAAACAGGAAATTTGGAAAAACATCGTCCAGACCAACGGCAAGTTCGGCACCCGTAAGAATACAAAAGACGAACCCAGGTTTGAACTTGTCAGCGTCGTTAAAAAGGAATTCAAGAATCCCAGCCTGGATATGGTGGAAACGGACGAGGAAGCCGTCGTCAAGGACTTGAAGCCGACCAAGAACGGACAAACCTACACCATCAGGCGCGGAACAAAATATGTCATTCCAATCATTGATAAGAAAGTAAACCTTACTATCACCGCCGGCCCCGAACGGGATACCAGCTTTGAAGTAGAGGAAGGTTCCGACTTCCGGATTCCGGGAGACACCAAACAGATCTACACGCTGAAAACCGTTGATAATGCTACGCAGACCGTAACTATTGCCAACAAAACCACTGGAGAACAAACAACACTGAGCAAGAAAAAATAGAGCCGGATTTAAACTTTTCTGAAAAAAAAGCTTCACAAATCCGAAAAACATGTAAAAAGAAGAACCTAACTATGGACCACGCACCACTTTATCAACCGAAGCGTTCCCTGATTGCGCTGATGGCCATTGCTGCCTCCTGCCCGTTTGCGCAGGCTGGTGATGGCGGCGCCGTCGGAACCTCCAGTGCCTTGGGATCGTCCTACGCCGGACCGGGCAGTTACCAATACCAGTCCAGTGCAGCGCGCACAGCCATGGCCCGCCGCGAAGCGCAAACCCAGGAAGCCATGCAGCTCCTTGCGGAAGGCCGCAACCTGTACCGCGAAGGCAAGTACAAGGAAGCCTTGGACAAATACAACGCCGCTTACAACATGCTGCCTTCCGCGCCGATCAACGACCAGCGCAAGGAAGCTATCGCCAACCATATTGGCGACGCCAGCATCGCCGTTGCTCAGGAATACATCAAAGTGGGGCGCTATGACGAAGCCGACAAGCTTCTGCAGGATGCCATCAAGCTCAATCCCCGGAGCGCCAAGCTTGCCAAGCAGACGCTCGAATACATGAAGGACCCGATTCGCACGAATCCGGCGCTCACCCCCGAACACGTGAAAAACGTGGAAAAGGTGAACACTCTCCTTCACATGGCCTATGGTTACTATGATCTCGGCGACTACGACAAAGCCATCGCCGAATTCAACAAGGTTCTCTCCATTGACCCGTACAACGTGGCGGCCCGCCGTGGGCAGGAAACGGTTAACCGCCGCAGAATGGCCTACTATGCAGCCGCTTATGACGAAACCCGCAGCACTATGCTGGCGGAAGTGGACAAGATGTGGGAACGACCCATCCCGATGGAAGTTCCGACAGGAGCCGACGGCACCGACAACGCGCCGATCACGGACATCAACGGCGCCACGGCCAATCTGATGAAGCTCAAGAGCATCATCATCCCCTCCGTCTCTTTTGAAGACACCACCGTGGAAGACGCCATTGACTATCTGCGCAAGAAATCCATTGAACTGGACCGCACGGTAGGCCCGAACGGCGAACGCGGCATCAACTTTGTCATCAATGATTCCCAGCCCGCTGTCGTCGCCCCCGCCGCTCCCGCAACTGATGAAGACGGCTTTGGCGAAGAAACCGCGGAAGTCACGGAAGCTGCTCCGGCCGCAACCCCGCAGGAAAGCATCCGCACCCGCAAAATCGGCCAGTTGAAGCTGACCAATGTTCCCATGCTGGAAGTGCTCCGCTTCATCTGCAGCAATGCCGGCCTGCGCCAGAAGGTGGAAGACTATGCAGTGACCATCCTTCCTGCCGGCGGCAATGACGTGGATCTGTACCAGCGCACCTTCTCCGTGCCCCCGGGCTTCCAGTCCGCTCTCCGCACCACCGTCGGCGACGGAGGCGGCGAAGTCAGTGACGACCCCTTTGGCGGCGGTGGCGAAAGCTCCTCCGGCCTTAAGCCCATGCCCTCCATCCGCAGCCTGCTGCAAAAGAGCGGCATCAGCTTCCCGGAAGGCGCCACGGCATTCCTTGTCAACGGCAATTCCTCCCTGGTCGTCCGCAACACTTCCGGCAACCTGGATCTGATCGAACAGCTCATTGAAAACACCCGCGGCGAATCCCAGCAGGTGCGCATCATGACCAAGTTCGTGGAAGTAACCCAGGAAAACACGGAAGAACTCGGCTTTGACTGGATTGTCACCCCGTTCTCCGTAAGCAATGACCGCAGCACCTTCCTGGGCGGCGGCACGAACTACGGCACCGGTTCCACTTCCGACAGCTTTACCCAGACCCCCGGCGGCGTGACCGGCTGGCCCGTGAACAGCGGCAGCGACACTATCAACGGCCTCGTTACCGGCGGCAACCGCACGGGTGATTACGCTATCACCAAAAACTCCGTGGACAATCTGCTGAACAGCACCAACCGCTCTGAAGCCTCCCAGAAAAATGCCGCTCCCGGCATCATGTCCCTGACGGGCATTTATGACGAAGGCTCCTTCCAGATGCTGATGCGCGGCCTGTCCCAGAAGAAAGGCTCCGACGTGCTCACCGCTCCCAGCGTGACCGCCAAGTCCGGTGAAACTGCCAAGATTGAAATCATCCGCGAATTCTGGTATCCCACCGAATACGAACCGCCGGAACTTCCCAACTCCGTAGGCAACAGCGGATATAACAACGGTTACGGTTATGGGAACAACGGCAACATTGTGGACGGTATCTTAGGCAATCAGATCCAGCCCCAGATATCCAGTTTCCCTGTCACTCCCGCCACTCCCGGCGTGTTTGAAATGAAGCCCGTCGGCGTAACTCTGGAAGTGGTGCCTACCATTGGCGACAACAAATACATCATCGACCTGAACTTCAAGCCCAGCATCGTGGAATTTGAAGGCTTCGTGAACTACGGCAGCCCGATCCAGTCCACCGGCGTTGGCTCCGACGGCAAGCCGATGTCCCTGACGCTGACGGAAAACCGCATCGAACAGCCGATTTTCTCCAAGAGATCCGTTGAAACGTCCCTGTTCATCTACGACGGCCATACCGTGGCAATCGGTGGTTTGATCACGGAAAACGTGCAGACGGTGGAAGACAAAGTGCCGATCTTCGGTGACCTGCCCCTCATCGGCCGCTTCTTCCGCAGCAACTCCGACAACCACATCAAGAAGAATCTGATGATCTTCGTAACGGGCCAGATCATTGACGCTACAGGCCAACCCGTACGCGGCAATGCCCTTCCCACTGCGTCCGCTCCGGAAAGCGCTCTTCCCGCTTCCGAAGGCCTGCTGCCTCCCATGTAGGCTGCGTGCATAACGTCCATATTGGAGCGGGTGAAAGGGTAATCCTTTCACCCGCTCTTTATATCCCAAAAGCATCTTATCTTCTTCCATGAAAACCTTGGTTGTTACCGGAGGAATAGCCACCGGGAAATCTACGTTCACCCGTCTTCTGATGGAAGCGGGAGGCGCGCGCCTGCGCCTGTTTGACTGTGATGCGGAAGCAGGCAGGTTGCTGGATGGCGGTGCGCTGAAAGAACCCCTCTCCAGCGTTTTCGGCCCAGACAGCGTAGACGCCGACGGAAAGGCCGACAGACATTTTCTGCGGGAGCTTGTTTTCCGTAATCCGGAACGCCGCAGAACGCTGGAAGGAATCATTCACCCCCTGCTGCACCAAGAATGTCTTGCGCAAATGCTGGCAGCGCGTCAGAATGCGGCGGTAAACGGGTTTGTCATTGACGTGCCCCTGTTTTTTGAAACATCGGCGCGCTATTGCCAAGATGCCGTGTGCGTGGTGGCTGTTTCCAGGGAAACGCAAAAAAAACGCCTGGCTCTCAGAAATGGATTCCGAGAAGATATGATTGAGGCCATTCTGGCGGCCCAGCGCCCCATAATGGAAAAAGTGGCTATGGCCGACTTCGTCATCTGGAATGAAGGCCCCCCGGATCTGCTCCGCCAGCAAACCCAAAAACTCTACCAACATTTTTTTCATGACTGAAGAACTCGACAATACCCCTTCCCCCGCTGGAGACATTCCACAGGAAGCCCTCCCCAAGCCCCTCCCCGCGCCGGAAGAAACAGACGGGGAACAGCCGGCTGCCGCTCCGGAGGAACATAGTGGAACCGCAACCCGGGAGGAGGAAGCAGAAACTCCCGTTCTGGAGCAGATTGATATCAATGAACTGCGGGAACGCCCCCTGAACGATCTCCAGGAAATGGCGGAAGGGCTGCCCATCCGTAACGCGGCTTCCCTCACCAAGTCCCAGCTGATTTTTGAATTGGGAAAACAGCTTCTGGCAAAAGGCCATGAAGTCGTGGTTTCCGGTGTCATGGAACAGGCCAAAGACAATTACGCCATGTTGAGGGATCCGGTTAAAAGCTTCCGAACCTCTCCGGATGATATTTACCTGGGCGGCAACCTTATCAAACCGCTGCATCTCCGCGTAGGCCAGCAGATCAAGGTCAGGCTGCGCAAATTGCGTCCTCATGACAAGTACCTTTCCGCATCCTCCGTCATCAGCGTGGAAGGCATCCCTGCGGAAGATTACCGGGCGCGCAGCGATTTTGAACGCCTCACCCCGCTTTTCCCCAAAGAACGCCTTCTTCTGGAAAACAAGGGGGTCAATTCCGCCGCCATGCGCGTTCTGGATCTCATGACGCCCTTCGGTAAAGGGCAGCGCGGCCTGATTGTGGCTCCCCCACGCGGCGGGAAAACCGTCCTTCTGAAGACAATTGCCCGTTCCATCAGAGCCAATTACCCGGAAGTGGAACTGATTGTGCTGTTGCTGGATGAACGTCCCGAAGAAGTAACGGATTTTGAAGAAACCGTGGACGCCCCGGTATACGCCTCCACCTTTGACGAACCTTCCCGGCGCCATGCCCAGGTTTCCGACCTGGTTATCGAACGCGCCAAACGCCTGGTGGAAATGGGCAGAGACGTCGTCATCCTGCTGGATTCCCTCACCCGTCTGGCCCGCGGCTACAACGCCAACCAGACGGGAGGACGCATCATGTCCGGCGGTCTGGGATCCAATGCGTTGGAAAAACCGCGCAAATTCTTTTCCGCGGCGCGTAATGTGGAGGAAGGAGGCAGCCTGACCATCATCGCCACATGCCTGGTAGACACGGAATCAAGAATGGACGAAGTGATTTTTGAAGAATTCAAGGGAACGGGCAATCTGGAAATCCGCCTGGACCGGGAACTTTCCGAACGGCGCATTTATCCGGCCATTTCCCTTTCCCAGAGCGGTACCCGTAATGACGACAGACTGTATAACGAACAGGAATTCGTCAAAATCATGCAATTGCGCCGCCAGCTCGCCATGAAACCGGGCTGGGAAGGCCTCCAGGCCCTCCTGCAAAACATCTCCAAGACACAGAATAACGCGGAACTTCTGTTGACGGGATTACGGTAATTTTTTTGTCCGGCCTGTTTTTACCGCCCTCCGTTCCGCCCGCCGGAACGGAGGGCTTTTTTAAGGATATTTTCCGCTATTCCAAGATTCCACGGAGACACCCGGATATCAGGATGAGAGGGAACCCCGCCCATGGGCATGGGGAAAGAAGGTTACCTTTAGTCACATGTCCAGCTTCACCCGGAAAATACGCATGGAGTTGCCCACTGCAAGCAGGCAGACGCCCACATCCGCCATCACGGCGGCCCACATCCCCGCCAGCCCCAGAATACCCAGCACCATGACCAGAATTTTGACGCCCAAAATAAGAACGATGTTCTGCACAATGATGCGCTCTGTGGCTTGGGAAAGCACCAGCCCCTGCGGAACGGCCAAAGGGTCCCCTTTCATCACCACTACATCAGCCGCCTGAAGAGCCGTATCGGATCCCACGCCGCCCATGGCAATGCCGATGTCGGCAGCAGCGAGGGAAGGGGCGTCATTCATACCGTCCCCCACAAAGGCGAGCAACCCAGTTTCAGGTTTCAACCGGCGCACATGTTCCAGCTTGTCGGCAGGCATCAGCCCGCAGAATACCTCGTCCATCCCCAGTTCAAGCCCCACCTCTGCTCCGGAGGAAGAAGAATCCCCCGTCAGCATGACCAGGTTGGAAACGCCCAGTTCTCTCAATTTCCGCACTGCGTGCTCCGCTCCCGGCTTGACTCGGTCAGACAGGCGGAGGCATCCCAGAAAAATGCCGTCCAACGCTGCATAAACGGTCACGCCGCGGTCTTCTCCCGCCTCCATTCCTATGCCATTCTCCTGAAGAAAGGCCCTTTTCCCCACCAGGACCAGTTTCCCTTCCACGCGGGTTGAAACGCCGCCGCCCGTTACCTCCACCAGTTCCGTCACGCGGTCTGGAAACAGAGTCCCTTTATATGCCTCCACAATGGAACGCCCCAGCGGGTGGGAGGCGGAAAGCTCCGCATGCGCCGCCCAGTACAGCAGTTCCTCCGGGGAAACGCCGTCACGGGGAAGCACTTCATCCACAGAAAAAACACCTTCCGTCAAAGTTCCGGTTTTGTCGAACACCACCGTCTTCACTTTCCGAAGGGCATCCAGATAATTGCTCCCTTTCAGCAGAATTCCCTGCCTCGCCGCTCTCCCTATTCCGGCAAAAAAGCCCAGCGGAATGGATAGCACCAGCGCACAGGGGCAGGAAATCACCAGCAGAACCAGAGCACGGAACACCCCGTCCGCCCAGCTTCCGCCCGTCACAAAGGGGTAAAGCAAACATACCAGAACGGCCATGGAAATTACCAGCGGCGTATAAATGCGGGAAAATGAGGACAGCCTCCCCTCCAGAGGGGATTTGCGGCCTGACGCAGCCTCCACCAGTTCCTGGACCCTCGCCAGAGCGGAATGCCGCCAGTCCCGCTCCGTACGCACTTCCAGCACCCCCTGCCCGTTGATGTACCCCGCCAGCACAGGGCTTCCGCTTCCGGCTTCCACCGGCAGGGACTCCCCGGTCATGGCGGAGGTATCCAGCACGGAACAGCCTCCCGTTACCATGCCGTCCAACGGAACGCGTTCGCCGGGACGCACTTCAATCAGGGAACCGGGCAGGACCTCGGAAGGAGGAACGTCATCTACGGCACCGGCTTTTTTCACATGAACGGCCTCAGGCCTCAGATTCATCAGTTCGCTTACGGACCGGCGGGAACTGCCTACCGCACGTTCCTGAAGGTACTCTCCCACACGGTAGAACAGCATCACCCCCACCGCTTCGGAATAGTCTCCCAGGAACATTGCTCCCAGGGAAGCAATACTCATCAGAAAATTTTCATTTATGGCGCGGCCGTGCATCAGCCCCAGAAAGGCAGCCTTCAGCACATCCCAGCCTATCAGCAGGTAGGCGCCCACATAGGCGGCCATACCGGCCCGGGAATCGCCGCCCGCCGCCAGAGCGCTGATGAACAGGGCTATTCCCAGCACGGCGGGAACAGGCCCGATAGCGTCGCCAGAACAGCAACGGCTTCCAGAACAGCAGCTTCCGGAACAACAGGAAGCTTCTTCCGGAAAATGTTCATGGGGATGATCCGTACTCATGGCCTGTTCCGCTTGTACGCCTGCCGCTCCGGCATGGCAAGCCCTATATTAGACCAATCTAACAAAAATCTATATTGATTTCTGATTCTTAAACCGTTCCAAAATTCCCAGCCCCATAAATTCGTCCATCGCCATGGCTCCCGCCCCCAGCAGCCCCGCCTCCGCTCCAAACTTGGCCGGCAGAATTTTCAAATCCTCCATGAGAAGAGGGAACAACTGTTTCCTGAGGTTCTCCAGCAATGGCTTCATCAACAAGTCCCCGGCCTTGGCCACGCCGCCCCCGATGATGAAGGCGTCCGGCACCAGCGTATACATCAGGTTCATGATCAGGCAGCCCAGCATTTCCGCCGTGTCCTCCCACAATTGGAGGGCTATAGGACATCCGGACCGGGCAGCCTCGTCCAGATGCCTGGGCGTGCATTCATCCACAGTCTTGACGATTCCCGCCCCGGCATACCGTTTAACCGCCTCCGCCGCCAATTCGTTGTTGCCGATGTATTCCTCAATGGCTCCGCGGCTGCCGAACGGTCCCGTTTTTCCCTGGTAATGAATGCTGGTCTGGCCCAGTTCCGCAGCGGAAAGCCGCCTTCCCCGCAGCATGCGGTCATGCACCACGATTCCCCCGCCTATCCCCGTTCCCATCGTCAGGCACACCAGGCTGGACATGCCGCGCCCGGCGCCCAGCTTCCATTCCGCGTAAGCCATGCAGTTGGCGTCATTATCCAGCACGACGGGGAGACCCAGGGCCTGCTCCATCATTTCTTTCACCGGAATTTCCCGATCCCAGACCCTCACATTGGTAAGCTGGTGAAGCACTCCCCGCTGGTAATCACACCATCCCGGCATTCCCATGCCCATCACGCAGGCGGTGGGAAATTGCCCACGCAGGGTACGGGCTGCCGCAATCATGGCGTCAATGATTGCCTGCGGGCTTTCGAACATGGTGGTAGGGATGCGGTCGGCCGTCGCCAGAATACGCTCCCCCGCCGTTACGCCCATTTTGATGCTCGTGCCGCCGAAGTCAACGGCCAAGGCACAGGGTTCTGAAAAGCTCATAGTCCATACTTATGCCACCCATTCTCCGGAATCAACGTAAAAACGCATTCATCCCCACCCCTTTCCGCGGCATGGCGTGCTTACCGTATAAAATACAATAAGAATCTTCCAGAAAGAGCTTGCCAGAACCGCGCCGCCCGGTCCATGATAACCTCCGTAATGATGGAAATGCCCGGTTCGGACGAATGGTTCATGCGCCAAGCCATGAAAGAATCCAGAAAGGCCCTCGTGAAAGGGGAGGTGCCTGTTGGAGCCATTGTGGTGAAGGACGGCCGCGTGATCGGCCGGGGCTGGAACCAGGTGGAGACGCTCAAGGATGCTACGGCCCATGCGGAGATGATTGCCCTGACGGCGGCACAGGAAGCTTTGGGCGACTGGCGGCTGGAAGGATGCACCCTGTATGTCACCAAGGAACCGTGCCCCATGTGCGCAGGAGCTATCGTCCACTGCCGTCCGGACCGCGTCGTTTTCGGCTGTCCGGATGCAAAAACCGGGGCTGCGGGAGGCTGGATCAATCTGCTGGATTCCAATCCGCCCCTGAACCACAAGTGCGAGGTTCGCCCCGGCGTACTGGGAGACGAGTGCCTGCTCCATCTCCAGGAGTTTTTCCGTGCGGCGCGTCTGGCGGCAAAAGAACGGAAAAAATTGTCTGCGCGTCTTTCTTCCCCTCCGGATGAAAACGGGGAATGAAGTCCGGAATAAAACACTTTGCATTTGCCAAAGCAGCAGAGTCACGGCAAGCTAGCGGGACTATGGAACGCCGGAACGACAATGAGACTGCGGAAGGAACGGAACGCAAACCGTCGTGGATCAAGGTTCGTCTGCCCAACGGCCGGGAATTCTGGGACGTCAAGCAGCTTGTGGAAGGCAAAAACCTCTTCACCGTCTGTGAAGAAGCACACTGCCCCAACCGTTATGAATGTTGGAACCTGGGTACGGCCACATTCATGATTGCCGGAGAACGGTGCACGCGCGCCTGCGGGTTCTGCGCCACCCGCACGGCCAAGCCCGGCCCGCTGGATCCGGAAGAACCGCAGCACGTGGCGGAAGCCGTCGTGCACATGAAGCTGCGCCACGCCGTGATTACCATGGTCACCCGGGATGATTTGCCGGACGGAGCCGCCGCGCATTTCGCCCAGGTGATTCGGGCCGTCAGAAAAGCCAGCCCTTCCACGATCATTGAAGTGCTTGCCTCGGACTTGAATGAAAAGCCCTCCTCCATCCAGACGCTGATGGCGGCCCGTCCGCATATTTTCGGACATAATCTGGAAACGGTGGAACGCCTCACGCCCATCGTCCGCTTCCGCGCCCAGTACCGGCGTTCCCTGCGCGTTCTCCGGATGGCGCTGGAATGCGTGAACGGCAAGGTGTCCACCAAAAGCGGCATCATGCTGGGCCTGGGAGAAACGGAAGACGAGCTTTTCCGCTCCATGGACGATTTGCTGGAACACGGCGTCACGGTCCTGACGTTGGGACAATACCTGCGCCCCTCCCGCAACCACCTGCCGGTGGTCAAATACGTCCATCCGGATGATTTCGCCCGGTATGAGGAAGTTGCGCGCTCCAAAGGCTTCAGGCACGTGGCATCCGGACCGTTGGTCCGCAGCTCCTACCACGCCGCCAATTTCACCCCGGAAGCGGAGGTCCTGGAAGCCATTAACGAAGACCTGAGAAAGGCCGGTGAACTTTAGAATAAATCTTGATTTTTTATCCTTCCCCTTTTACCATCCGGGCAATTCCACGTCATTGAGAATCTCATGAGCAACATACGTTCCTTCATCAAGGCAGGAGCCATTCTGGGCGGTACGGTCATCGTGACGGCGGCTGTCGCCCCCCTGTTCCTGCCGAATCAGAATGTCAAGCCACTGACGTCCGCCCAGGCGGCGGAAATCACCGCACAGACCATGAACGCCAAGTGTGCGGACTGCCACAGGCCCGGCACCCGCATTTCCGAACTGGTCAATACTCTTTCCGGAGGCCTGCTGGCGCGCCACATCAGGGACGGGCAGCGCAGCTACAATATGGAAGAACCTCCCACCGCCGTCACCCTCTCCAAGCTGGAACATGTGCTTCAAATCAATTCCATGCCTCCCACTTCCTACACCATGGTGCACTGGGGCAGCACGCTCACTCTGCGGGAGAAAGATGCCATGCTCCAGTGGATCAAGGATGAGCGTCTGAAAATCTTCGGCGACATGGTAGGAGAGGAATACGCCCTTTCCCCTCTTGCCCCCATTCCGGACGCCCTCCCCACTGATCCGGCCAAAGTGGCCTTGGGCTACAAGCTTTTTCATGACGTGCGCCTTTCCACGGACAATACCGTTTCCTGTGCTTCCTGCCATTCCCTGGAAAAAGCCGGGACGGACAACCTGCCCACTTCCACCGGGGTCCGTGGCCAGAAAGGCGGCATCAACGCCCCCACCGTCTTCAATGCCGCTTTCCATACCAAGCAGTTTTGGGACGGACGCGCCGCCAACCTCCAGGAACAGGCCGGCGGCCCGCCCCTGAATCCGGTAGAAATGGGCTACGAACATCCGGATGACTGGAAGAAAATCGCTGCCAAACTGGACCAGGACACCGCTTTTGCCGCAGAATTCAAAAAGGTTTATCCCCAGGGATTCACCGGTGAAACCATCACGAATGCCATCGCGGAATATGAAAAGACTCTTATCACGCCGAACAGTCCGTTTGACCGCTACCTGAAAGGGGATGAAAACGCCATCAGCGAAAACGCCAAAAAAGGTTACAAGCTTTTCCTGAAGCTTGGTTGCCAGACTTGCCACACCGGCCCCGCCATGGGAGGTCAGTCTTTTGAATACGCCGACCTCAAAGGCGATTTCTTTGGCGGCCGGGCCAAGACCAATGACGATAACGGCCTGATGAATTTCTCTAAAAAGGAATCAGACAGGCACCGGTTCCGTGTTCCAACCCTCCGCAACGTGGAACTCACTTGGCCGTACATGCATGACGCCTCCGCACAAACGCTGGAGGAAGCCATTACGAAAATGTACCATTACCAGCTCGGTTACGATAAACTGGACAAGAAGGAGGTAAGACTTCTGGTGGCTTTCCTGAAGACGCTTACCGGAGAATACAACGGCAAACCCGTCCAGGGCGAAGTTTGCCCTGCCTCCTGAATCTGAAGAAAAGTTCTTTTTCCAGCCGCGCCAATGAACATTCATTGGCGCGGCTTTTTTCATTCCCTTCCAGACCCTACGGCAGGTACTTCCGGGAAATTTCCGTCTTCTCCCCGCTCACCATACTTAGATTAAACTAATACATAAGCAATTCACATTAAGCAGATTTCATATATATTAAAAAATATAACCGAATAATATCATTGACTTATCAGTTTGATAAAACTAACTTCTTCCCGGACTTGATTCATACACGCACCATGCCACTCTCCATGCTCAACATCGGCGATATTCGCCAAGTCAACAAAATCCACGGCAGGGATGAAATCCGGCGTTTTCTGGAAAGCCTGGGCTTCGTTGCCGGGAGCACGGTTTCCATCGTTTCCGAAAACGGCGGCAATTTCATTGTCAACGTCAAAGGAGCCAGAATTGCGCTCAGCAAGGCGCTTGCCAGCAAAATATTCGTTGCCTGAGCTCTTCTATCCAACAATCAACCATTATTCTATGACCAAACATCGTACATTAAGAGATGCCCTCATCGGGGAAACCGTCACCGTCGGGAAACTGACGGGGGAAGGCCCGGTCAGAAGGCGCATCATGGACATGGGGGTTACCAAGGGAACGCAGATATTCATCCGCAAAGTCGCTCCTCTGGGAGATCCCATTGAAGTTACCGTCCGCGGGTACGAACTCTCCATTCGCAAATCGGAAGCAGAGAATATCCATATCCATTGATTCCGCCTTTATTACCGCACGTTTCCTGACTTTACAGCAAGACAGGCACCCATATATCAAGACAAGGAAACCATTCATGAGCAACATTACCATCGCCCTGGCAGGCAACCCCAACTGCGGGAAAACCACTCTTTTTAACGCCCTGACAGGCGCCAATCAGTACGTCGGAAACTGGCCCGGCGTCACTGTGGAAAAAAAGGAAGGCCGCCTGAAAGGCCATAAAAATATCATCATTGAAGACCTTCCGGGCATTTATTCCCTTTCCCCCTATACCCTGGAGGAAGTCGTCAGCCGGAATTACCTGGTCACGGACCACCCCTCCCTTATCCTGAACCTGGTTGACGGCAGCAACCTGGAACGCAATCTTTACCTCACCACCCAGCTTTGCGAACTGGGCGTTCCCGTCATTATAGCGCTGAACATGATGGACATTGTCCGGAAGCGCGGCGACAGGATCGACACGGAAAAACTTTCACGCAGCCTCGGTTGCCAGGTGCTGGAAATCAGTGCTCTCAAGGGGACCGGCATCCGTGAACTGATAGACGCCGTGGTAACGACGACCGCGTCGGAAGATGCCCGCCCCCCGCAGGCCGTCCACTTTCCGGACCATCTGGAAAAAGCCATCGGAGAAATTGGGGAAATCATCACCGGCAAATGCCTGGACCAGCAGAAAAAATGGTTTGCCGTTAAAGTTTTCGAAAGAGACAAGAAAGTCGCGGACCAGCTCGCGCTCAATCCCGAGGAGCAATCCCGCATCAACGGGATTATTGAAACCATGGAACGGGAAATGGATGACGACAGCGAATCCATTATCACCAACGAACGCTATAATTCCATTTCCCGCATCATCAAAGACGCCGTCGTTAAAGCCAGCCCCGGCAGCCTGACGGGCAGCGACAGGATTGACCGCATCATCACCAACCGCTGGCTGGGCCTCCCCATTTTTGCCGTCGTCATGTGGGCAGTATACTACATCTCCATTCAGACGATAGGCGCATGGGGCACGGACTGGGCCAATGATACATTCTTCGGGGAATGGGTTCCGGAATGGGTGGGGGGCCTGCTGGAAAGCGCCGGCTGCGCCCCTTGGCTGGAAAGCCTGATCCAGGACGGCGTAATTGCCGGCGTGGGAGCCGTTCTGGGCTTCCTTCCGCAAATGGCGGTGCTGTTCCTGTGCCTGGGCATATTGGAAGATTGCGGCTACATGGCCCGCGTAGCGTTCATCATGGACCGTATTTTCCGCAAATTCGGCCTTTCCGGAAAATCCTTTATCCCCATGCTTGTTTCCATGGGGTGCGGAGTTCCCGGAGTCATGGCGACCCGCACCATTGAGAACGAAAAGGACAGGCGCATGACTATCATGACCACTACGTTCATCCCCTGCGGGGCAAAAACTCCCATCATTGCCCTGATTGCCGGGGCCTTTTTCCCGGAAAATTCCTGGGTGGCCCCGGGAGCCTATTTCATCGGGGTGGGAGCCATTATCCTTTCCGGCCTCATTTTGAAAAAGACTGCCATGTTCGCCGGGGATCCCACCCCCTTCGTCATGGAACTTCCCATTTATCACATCCCGGCATGGAAGAATGTCATCATCCATGCATGGGATCGCTGCAAGGCTTTCGTGCAAAAAGCGGGAACCGTCATTTTCGTATCCAGCGCCCTGATCTGGTTCCTCTCCAGCTATAACTGGAAGGTGGATTCCGTAGAGCAGAATGACAGCATGCTGGCCTCCATCGGCAATGTGGCTGCACCTGTTTTCCAACCCCTGGGCTGGGGTGAGTGGAAACCTACCATGGCTACCATTACCGGATTGATTGCCAAGGAAAACGTGGTAGGCACCTTCGGCGTCCTGTATGCGGACGGTGGTTCCGGGGAAGATGAAGCGGAAAAAACGGAGGACTCCTCCGAAACGCAGGAAATGTCCCCCGCCGGCCGGGAGCTCCAGGCATCCCTGGAGGAAGGTTCCGGAGAATCCGCTGCTGAAGCGGAAGAAGAGGAAGATGAAGATGCGGAAATCAGGGAAACCGGGGACCGCCTGGTCCAGGCGGGAGCCTTCACCTTCCTGAGCGCTTTCTCCTTCATGATTTTCAATCTTCTCTGCGCCCCCTGCTTCGCGGCCATGGGCGCTATCAGGAGGGAAATGAACAGCGCCAAATGGACCTTCTTCGCCATCGGATACATGTGCGCCCTGGCGTACTGCCTGGCCTTCCTGATTTACCAGCTGGGAGCATGGCTTTATGCGGAAGCTTCCTTCGGCATCGGACAGGGTATCGCCCTCTTGCTCCTGCTGGGTCTTGTTTACCTGGTAGTGAAAAAACCTTATACAGCCTCCAAATAACTTCTAAACCAACTCCTTAACTCTACTGACCAATATGGGAACATATATCATCGCTACCCTTCTTTTCCTGGCCCTGGCCTACGCGTTATACAAAATTTTCAGCAAGCGCGGCAAGTGCTGCGGCAACTGCGGATGTTGCGGCAACGACAGCGACGGCTGTTGCGGTGGCGGCGGAAATTGCTGCGACGGTCACCATCACGGCCACGACCACGAAAAACAGGATTAAATCCCGACCCCCGGTTATCCCATCCAGAACCTGCAAACCATTTTCTGCGGTTTGCAGGTTTTTTGCTGCGTCGCATGCCGCAGCCAGCCTCTCCCTGTCACTCAATCCAACCGTGCTGATATGCCGCCATGGCCGCAATTACCAGGGCAATGAACAGGAAAGTGAACCACATCACATTATGGCGATGGCGGTATTCCACGGCCATCAGAGGTTCCCACTCCTTTTCCACAAAGGAGAAGTCGTCTCCATTGGCAAAACGATCGTAAAGCATTTCCAGTTCCTTTCCCGTCACCCCTTCCGGGGCGGCGAACACCGGCGGGCAACAGGAATCTTTCTTGAACACGATTTCGCAATGGTACACGCCGTCCGCTTCCTTGTACGACTGGAGGCACGCGCCGTCACGGGCGCACACTACATGGCCGGTCGTTCCTTCCTGCAAGCGGCGCAGAGCAGTATCACGGTCGGTCACTTCATCATTTGAAATTTCCCATTGAACCTTACTCATTCTTTCAGTTTAAGAGAATTCCCGTTCAAGTCAATATGGTTTTAAACGCTTTGATTCTCTCCGGAAACGTTACGGTTCCCATCCATCTTCCGGTGTGGCAAAAAGTCTTCTTTCCCGTTTTTTCCGGGAGATAATAAGACGATTCTGCGGAATAGCCTTAAGGAAAAGCCTTATCTTCTTCTGACGGCATTTATCATTTATGATAGATACGGAAGGGGCTGAAGGCCATTTCATTGAGCCGACATGGATTGCCGGTCAGATCAGCCGGCAGATATCAATCAAGTAGGGCAAATGTCCCGCAATCAAAAATAAGCAACGCCGCATCCTCTACCTGATCGAGAATGCGGCGCTGCCGCCAGGTCATGCAGACCCCTTCTATATCTTTCTCACGCAGGATTCCGCTCACTGCATGGAGACAGATAAGGAAGAAATATTATTGTGTTTTCATAAAACTCCGGGCATGCCCAATCCAGGAGAAAAGGCGGCCACATCCAGGACAGCTAATCAGAAAGAAAAGACTGCCTGAACGCCCCAGAGAATATTTTCGTTGGAAGTGCTGTAAGCCGGATTCGCGATGTACTGGAAGTGAGGAACAACTTTGAAATAATCATTCACCTGGAAGCTGTACATGACTTCCAGCACCTGTTCGCGGTTATGCTCAGCGCGCTCTCCGTCACAGGGAGTCTGCCCCTTGAACACGCCGTAGGAAATGCCCAGGAAGTCATCTTCACGGGAAGGGAAGAGCTTAATGTTGGCGCCCACGGAGAATTCAGCGGAGTTGCTCAAGTATTGTTTGGCGGCAAATCCGGCGCGAGAGTAAATGGTCAGAGGATCGCAGGGAGTATATTCGATGCTCGCCACAAGCCCGGCATTTTGGCGGCGGCGTTCCCCGGTCCCGTCATCCATGTCCACATCCGTGCTGGTATAGAACGGATTGATGCGGAGAGTCGCAGCGCCGTCGGCAAAGATATGGCCGTATTCGCCAACCACGGCATAACCGTCACAATAATCGGAATTAAAGGGGTTGTATCCGGAATCGCATCCCGTGCGGGAAACGGCAACCATCATGTAATTATTGCGGTTGAGTTCAACTTGCAGAATACCGCCGAGATTGCTGTCCACCAAAGGAAGGATAGTGGAGTTCACAAACCCGTCATTGGTGAAAGAGGAGAAGGAGTCATTGGCAATGCTGACAGCATCAAAGTAGTTGGTGAGATTCACCATACCCGCGATGAGGCAAGCGCGCTTCCCCGCAAAGTATTGCATCAGCGCCACTTCAGGGAATATTCCTTCATGAGGTCCCATCGCGTCAGCATGCAAGCCGGAAGCCGTGGAATAGGCTTCAGTGAAAAACGTATCGCTCTGGGCGGATTCACGATCCAGCCCCCACGAACCGGAAAATTCCACACGCAGCCAGGTTCCCCCGTTGGCCTTGTCTTCAATAAGGCGCTGATTAAGCTGGGCATGAAGAAGAGCCAGGTTATTATGGCGTTTAACATCGGAAACCTTTTCCGTATTCCAAAGTCCGTAGGCCATATCCACAGCCCATTGGGTGCCGTATTTCTCATTGGCCTTCACCTTGTAGGCAGGATCGCCTTCTTCCGGAGTGAACATGTTGATGCCCTGTAAAATATCACCAACAGCAGGGGTGCTGTCTTGAGCGATTACAGGAAGCGCCATGAGGCTCGTCAACGCCATTGCTATTATGTTATGCTTCTTCATAGAAAACGGTTAGTCTTATCGTTGGATGTTTGTGGTATAATACTTATATGATTAATCCAGGGGTAGAGAGGGGCGCTTTCCTTTTACAGGGAAAGAGCTCCGCTTCCGTTCTCCCGGGCTTGCTCTTTCACAGCTCTGCCGCATGCCCCCATACAGAACTCACAGTCTCCGCAGAGCAGACGGTATCTGGGACGCCGGATGAGCAGCCCGGCCAGTTTCCTGTACCGGCAGACCCGGCGGAAGAAACGGTGAAGTCCTGTATGGGTCAAGTTCATGCAACGCGGCAAAGTTAGATAGAACTAACTATTCAGTCAACACTTTTTCTTCCCAATGCCCTTGCCCTGCTCAGTACAACATTATGTTGGTTCATTATATTTTATTTGTTTTCAACGTATTGAAAATATCGCAAAAATATTTTCATGCCTACTAAAAAAATTAGTTTCAGCTAATTCATCTTGACCAGAATGCTGGGTCACGCTAAAAAAATGCAGCCTGGATTGGATATAATCCCATCCTTCCGGAAAAAGAAGCGGCAGCATGCCGCCAAGGCCGGATGAACCCAATCAAAACATTACCATGAGTTACATAAACAACAAAGGCCTCTGGGGCTTCGTCGGAGGAATGATCGCCGCCGCCATCGGCGCGAAAGTAGTGAAAAGTCCCGTTTCCAGGAAACTGGCCGTTCAGGGTCTTTCCAAGGCCATGCTCATCCAGCAGAAGGCCATGGAACAACTGGCAAACATCCGGGAAGAAGCCCTGGATCTGTGCCATGAAGCCGCCGCAAAAAACAGCAAGCCGGAACAGTAGAAATCTCATTGTCCATCACCAAACAGAGGGGTGTCCGTTTCCTTCTCCGCCAGCGGGATGGACTGCCCCCAACGGGGGAAACGCACGGAGAAGGGCGTTTCCCCCTTTTCTTTTTCCTTATCCATGCATTACCAGGTTATCCACCATACGCCCGGCAGGCTCCGTGTACGCAGCGGCCGCGGCGCATTCAATCATGACCAGGCTTACGGCATCGAATGCAGGCTCCTGAAACAGAAAGGCGTATACTCCGTCAAGGCCACCCCCTGCAACGGAGGCGTGTTCATCCTGTATGAAGGGACCAGCCCCCAGGCCATTTTCCGCACGCTGGACAGGCTCAGGCCGGAAACACTCCGCAGCCACGAACCGGAAGAACGCGCGAAAGCCAGAAAACTGGCCAGGACTTTCTTTCTCCGCATAGCCGGGAAAGTTTCCTCTTTCCTGTTTTGCAAGGTGTTTCTGCCACCTCCGCTCAGAATGGCCAAAGCATTCTGGAATTACGGTTCCTATTTACGGCGCGGAATGGCCGGCCTGGGAAGCGGACGGCTCAATGTAGCCGTTCTGGACGCCGTCTCCATCGGGGTTTCCATCGGCACGAAGGCCTATGGGACGGCCAATTCCATCATGTTCCTTCTTTCCATTTCAGACCTGCTGGAAAATTACACTCGGAAAAAGACCCGGGAAGCTCTCGCGGCCAGCCTGAGCATTCATGTTGACCGCGTCTGGCGGGTGGAAGAGGAAGGCATGCGCCAGGTTCCCATGGAACAAATCCGCCCGGGGGAAAAAATCCGCGTGGATGCGGGGAACGTCATCCCTGTGGACGGTACCGTGCTGTCCGGAGAAGCGGAAGTCAACCAGGCCGCCATGACAGGGGAATCGGAAGCGGCTTCCAAGCGGGAAGGGTCCGCCGTCTTTGCCGGAACCACGCTGGAAACGGGGGCCCTCGTCATCCGGGTTGATGCCGTGGGAGACCAGTCCCGCATTAACAATATCATCTCCCTGATCGACCATTCGGAGGAACTGAAGGCGCGCATCCAGAGCCGGGCGGAAAAGCTGGCGGATTCCATTGTTCCCTAC
>ULRK01008184.1_pt1 | contig 29997 bp, 25 predicted proteins | sample 1955341 | NCBI WGS metagenome assembly ULRK01 (sample SAMEA4835680, study PRJEB28245) | human gut metagenome | biome: gut microbiome; material: fecal sample | place: Denmark | collected 2008
CCCAAAAATCCCACAGGTGCGCCCAAGGGTCGGACTGGATAGGGCAAAAACAAAACAGCAGCAAAAAAGAAAGCGCCGCCCCACCCCCCCCCCCGGAGCCATAAACCTCATCCCCACCTCAAATCTGTAAAAACGCGCCAAATGTTTCCGGAACCCTTTTCCGCTATCCGGAGCCGGAAAAAACCGGAACGCGAGCAATAGGGCCTTTTTTATGCGATTTCAGCAGTTTTCCATTCCAATACCGCTTCCGCCCGCAGTTCATCTCCGTGCATGAGGTGGTGGGAGGTGAGGGAGTCCCGTAAGAACAGCAGGGATTTCATGGAGTCTCCCGCATGGGTTTCTTTTCTGAAATGCAGGTGAATTCCTGTCAGTTGATGGTTTTCTAGCCAGGAGTCCGGCAGGGAGTCCAGAGCCCAGACCAGGTAGGCGGCATTGTTGATGTGACGGTTGAAATCCGTATCACGGCGTTCCGCCGTCCATTCCCTGATACTCGGCAGAAGTCCTGAAATGTCCATAGATACCGGAGCTACCGTTTCTTTGCATGGGGTATCCGGGAAAAGGCTGATGTGCCTGTTTAAGGGGACCGGCCGCCTGCGGCGTATATCAATGACAGCCCACAGGCAGCTTGCTGCAACAATGCAGTTGCCTTGGGCATCCCTGATTTCCAGATTGCGGCGCGCCAGCAGAGGCGTTTCCTGGGCCGTCCAGGTCCGGAGTTCTACCGTTTCCTTCCACCGGGGAAGGCGATTGACGGACGCATCCAGGCGCACTTCCACCCAGGCCAGGCTGCGGGACGTTACAAAATCATAGCCGAACCCCAGGCAGGAGGCATGGGCTTCCGCTATTTCCTGAAACCAGTGCAGAACCGTTTCCGGTTTCATCAGTCCATCCGCGCCGCTTTCGTAAGTGCGGACGGTTGCCTGAACGGAATAGATTTCCCTGGTGCTGGCATGTTCCATAACATCTTATGCTAGTAAAACCATTCTTTCAGAGCCAGTTAAAAACGGGTAATATTCAACCGTTTGGCATGCCGCCTCTCCCGGTATATGAATGGCATCCGTATTTTCCGGGCTGCCTGCCTGGGGCGCGGCATGCAATGGAATTCCTTTCAGCATCCGCTGAGGTGGACGGCATTCCCTGATTTCTAAAGAATACTCCGGAAATAGGCAATGGTTTTTTCCAATCCTTTTTCCAGCGTAATATGAGGTTTCCAGCCCAGTTTTTCTTCTGCAAGCCGAATATCCGGTTTGCGCTGGGTCGGGTCGTCCAGAGGCAGAGGACGGAAGACTGTTTTGGAAGAAGAGCCTGTCATTTCAATGACTTTTTCAGCCAGTTCCAGCATGGTGAATTCCTCTGGATTACCCAGGTTGACAGGGCCGGAAAAACCTTCCGTATTCATCATGCGCACCATTCCCTCCACCAGGTCGTCCACGTACTGAAAACTCCGGGTCTGTCTGCCAGTCCCGTAAATGGTGATGTCTTCCCCCTTCAGCGCCTGAACGATGAAGTTGGAGACTACTCTGCCGTCGTTCGGGTTCATTCGCGGTCCGTAGGTGTTGAAGATACGGATGATGCGAACGTCCACCCCGTTCATGCGGCGGTAGTCCATAAACAGGGTCTCCGCGCATCTTTTACCTTCGTCGTAGCAGGAGCGGACGCCCACGGGATTGACGTTTCCCCAGTAGGTTTCCGGCTGGGGATGAACCATGGGATCTCCGTATACTTCGCTGGTGGAGGCCTGGAGGATTCTGGCTTTGCACCGTTTGGCGAGGCCCAGCATATTCAGAGCTCCCAGCACGGAGGTTTTCATTGTGTGGATGGGGTCAAACTGATAATGGGGGGGAGAGGCGGGGCAGGCCAGGTTGTAGATTTGGTCAACTTCCATGACATAGGGAACGGTAACGTCATGGCGTATTACTTCAAATCCGGGATAATCCGTCAGGTGGAGGATGTTTTGTTTGCTGCCCGTGAAGAAGTTGTCCATGCAGATAACTTCATGGCCTTCCCTGAGAAGCCGTTCGCTGAGATGGGAGCCGATGAAGCCGACTCCTCCGGTAATCAAAATCCTTTTGCTCATGATGGCATGTCCATGCGTTTGTTCGTTCCGCTGCGCCGGAAGGGAAGCAAGCGGAAAGTTTTCCCCTGGCCGTGCGTTGCGGTTCAATGTCACATATCCGTCACGGGAAGGCAAGCGTATAGCATCCCGGACGGGATATTACAGGAATGTCCGGGAAAGGCAGGGGGTGAACCAGGAAGGTTTTTCCGTACGGGCCGGGAGGCGAATTCCGGTTGGTTCCGGCTGTCCCGCTGGCAAATTCAGGATTTGGGAATCGTCAGCAGAAAGCTGGCTCCCCCCAGGGTGCCGAATTCCAGTTTCAGGTCTCCCCCCAGGGACCGGGCCGTGTCCTTTGCCAGAGCCAGACCCAGGCCTACGCCGGGTTTCCGGCTGTTGGTGGCGTCTTTTGTGCGCCGGAAGGGCTTGAAGACAAGCTTACGGTTTTTCGGGGAAATTCCGGGGCCGTTGTCGCGGAAGCGGATGACGATGTTGTGGCGGTCCGCCTGGACGGTAAGCTGGACTTTGGCGTTTTCCCCCTTGGCGTATTTAATGGCGTTGGAAGTCAGGTTGTCCATAATCTGCTCTACAGAGACGGCGTCCGTATGGATAGGAAGGATACGGATGGGCTGGGCCAGGGCAAAGGAGAAGCTGATGCCTGCCTCCCGGAGGCGGCGGTCTATTTTTTCCGCAATGGGTTCAAAAAGCTCCTGGCAGGTGAGCGTGTCCCGCGCACGGCGGATGGCGTTCCGCTGAAGACGGGAGTAGGAGAGCACGTTTTCAATCAGATGTTCCAGCCGGCGGCATTCCCGCTGCATGTTGGCGTAGTATTCCGGCTTTTTCTGTTCCGGCACCATGCCGTCTTCCAGCATTTCCGTGTACAGAGAGAAGGAAGTAAGAGGCGTCCGGAGTTCATGGGTGACGGCGGAGACGAAGTCCCCTCGGCGCTGTTCCAGGCGAAAGGTTCCCAGCATGAGCCAGATGACCCCGGCCGCTCCCAGGAGAACCATGCTCCAGATGAGGGTGAGCGTCCAGGTCAGCATTTTTTTGTGGTCCTGAAGGGGAACGGCTCCGGTGTCTCCCGGAAGAAAGACCAGGGGGGCGTTGGCAAAGGGGAGTGCGCCCGTCTGCCGGGTTTCCTCCGGGGGCGGGGAGGAAGGGTCGAAGGTTGCCAGGCGGCTGTGGGGAAGCAGCGTCTTTACCCGGACGGGCAGGCGCCTGTTCAGGTTGTCCATGTTCATCAGGGCTCCCTGTAAATAAATACCGCGGCTGGTATGCACCTGGCGCAGGATGTAAAGGTTCCCTCCGTCTTCCACGGGAACGAAGGAAGTGACGGTTTCCACTTGCGCCGGAGCGCCGGATGCCGTTGGCTCCGGTTCCGGAGGTTCATGCAGAATTTCATTCCGTATATCTGTCCAGAGGTTACCGCTGGACGGCACGGAGGTAAGGGAGGAGACCTTGCCGTTCAGCCGTTGGTAAAGGTCCTTCTGTTCATTCAGCCACGCGGCAAGCTCCGGGGGCAGAGCGGGGCCGGTCACGCGCCCGGCAGGGGAAATCTGAATGAAAGCTGTAACGTAGTCCGGCAGGTAGGCGGCAAGGTTGGAGCCACGGGCTGCTTCTCCTGGGGCCGGAGCTCCCATCCTCAGGTCATAAGGACGCTTGTAGGCGTAAACGGACTGGTATTCAAAATAGCCGCGGGCCTGTTCGAACGTGATGAAGGCGGTCAGCAGGCGGTCCATTTCCAGCCTGGCTTCATGGGCCAGGGCTTCCACCCTGATGCGTTGTTCGGAATGGCCCGTTTCTTCCGCCTGCATCAGCAGAACATGGGTGAGCCATCCGAGCGTGCCGATGACCAGCAGCAGGCTGATTGCCAGCAGAATGATGCGTATGCGCCGGTTCACGGATCAGGAAACGAAAGATGAATTCCAGCGGTAGCCCTGGCTTCTGAGCGTCTCCAGAGGGGAGGCGGAGGCGGGGCCGAGCTTGTCCCGGAGGCGCATGACGGTCATTTCCACGGAGCGCGTATCCGTCAGGCGCGGGTCCACGTCCCATACGCGCCGGAGCAGTTCGTCCCTTGTGATAATGCGGTTGGGGTGGGTGGCCATGTAGGTGAGGAATTCGAATTCCCGCGCGGTCAGGGAGGTTTCCCTCCCGTCTTTAAAGGTGATCAGGCGGTTGGCGCTGTCCAGGGTGGCGCCGGGGATTCTGATTTCCCGGAGCTGGCGCGGCCGTTCCGGAGACCTGCGCAGCACGGCTTCGATGCGGGCGAGCAGTTCCCGGATGCTGAACGGCTTGACAATGTAGTCATCCGCCCCCAGCTTGAGCCCCTGCACGCGGTCTTCTTCCTCCCCGCGAGCCGTGAGCATGATGACAGGCGTTCCGGGGCGTTCCTTAGACATGACCTGCAGCACGTGGAAGCCGTCGGCGCCCGGCATGGCCACGTCCAGCAGGGCGAGGTCGAAATTGCGTTCCCGCACGGCATGGATGGCGGCCAGTCCTTCTTCCAGCGCCAGCACCTCGTAGCCGGATGCGGTCAGAACATCCGTCAGAGCATGCCTGATGCTGTCGTCGTCCTCCGCAATCAGAATGGTATAGGCTGAATCACTCATCGTTTGATTCTATAAAACCACAATGTTTCCCCTGTTGTATAGAGAAACCTGCGCCCTTTCAGTAACAATGCCATAACAGGACGTCTCCCGGCAGAGCCTCTTCAGTTATGCCGGAGCTCCCGGAAGGGGGGAGGAAGGCTGCCGGAGGGAATTTCAATGGCCTCCATAGGGCCGGGGACGATTCCCTCAAAGAACGGCGTACCTTTGTAGGAAAGGATGATTTTGGTGTGCACCATGCTGCCTGTAGTCTGGCGCAGGAAATCCGCATCCCGGAAGACCAGGAGCGTCTTTCCGTTTTCCCCGGCTACAGGGCGGCACTGGAAGTTGCCAAGAGGCGTTCCGTCAGCCGCCGTCATCTGGACGGGCAGCATATAGGCTTCCGAAAAGGAAGGTGCGTAAACACCCCAGAAGGAGGTGAGCGCCATAACGACGGCGATCACGATGCCGACAATGATTTTTGTGGAGGTGGACATGCGGAGGACGGTATTCTGAACCGCACGTCCACCTCCGGTACGGAGGCCGTGCGGCGTCAGCGTTGTTGAAGCCATTCGGCGGCCTGGGGGGCGTAATACGTAAGGATCATATCAGCCCCGGCGCGCCGGATGGAGATTAGAGTCTCCAGAACGGTTTCCCGTTCATCCAGCCAGCCGGAGGCTGCGGCGGATTTGATCATCAGGTACTCCCCGCTGACATGGTAGGCGGCTATGGGGAGGGTCACATGCTTCCGCATGGCGGCCATGACGTCCAGATATAATGTGGCGGGCTTCACCATCAGGATGTCCGCTCCCTCCGCTTCATCCAGCTGCGCTTCCCTCAGGGCTTCCCGGATGTTGCCGGGATCCATCTGATAGGTTTTCTTATCCCCTTCCTTGGGCGCGCTCTCCAGAGCGCCGCGAAACGGCCCGTACAGCGCGCTGGCGTACTTGGCGGTATAGGCCATGATGGAGACGTCGTCCAGGGCTTCGGAATCCAGGGTGGCGCGGATGGCGGCCACGCGGCCGTCCATCATGTCGCTGGGGGAGACGATGTCCGCCCCGGCATCCGCGTGGCACAACGCCTGGCGGCAGAGAACCTCCACGGAGTCGTCGTTGAGGATTTCCATCGTTCCGTCGGAGCGGAATTCCACCAGGCCGTCATGGCCGTCGGAATTGTAGGGATCCAGGGCTACGTCCGTCATGACGGTGATGCCCGGAACTTCGCTTTTGAGCGCGTAAATGGTGCGCGGGATGAGGCCGTCAGGGTTGCAGGCTTCGCAGGCGTCCGGCGTTTTTTTTTCATCCGGAATGGCCGGGAAAAGATCCAGCGTCCGGATGCCCAGGTCCATCAGCCGCTTGGCTTCCTCCACCAGCCCTTTGACGCTCCAGCGCGTGCATCCCGGCAGGGAGGGGATGGGCTGGTTCCCGGTCCCTTCATGGACGAAGACGGGATAAATGAGGTGTTCCGGGGAGAGGGAAGTTTCCCGGATGAGGCTCCGGATGTTGGCGGATTTTCTGTTGCGGCGGGGCCGTATCGGTAGATTCATCATGGCGTGGTAATGAGAAGGCTTTTCTAAGAAGGAATGGCGTTCCGGGGCGGATGTGATCACGGGGCCTTGGGGGCTTCCAGTTCCAGCGGCTGTTCCGCATCGGCCCCGGCGATCATCCAGCCGATATCCGTTTTAATGAAATGCAGATTGTTGACGAAAACTTCGACCCTGGATGGCGGGCGCACGCCGATGGTAGCCTTAATTCCGGCGCTGCCGTCTCTGGAGGTAGGAACGTATGCCGCTTTGACTGAGGGAACACCTTTTTTCCTTGTCCTGGCGTGCGGTACGGGAATTCTGTCCATGACTGTTTTCAATTGGGAGAGCGCGTCTTCAAACTCTTTCACGGAGGCAAAGCGGGATGGGGCCAGCATGCGCACCATGGTCAGGCTGTCCCGGTTCGCCAGGGCGCGGCCGGCGGCGGTTACGGCCTCTTCCGGAGTAGGAAAGGCCAGAGGAGGATACGTCCGGTGGAAATCCGCCATGATGCGGGCGGTGGTGGATTCGTCCGGTTTCAGATTCCAGGAAGCGAAAGCGTCCGCCAGGTTCATCTTGAAGACGGGAAGGCCGTCTGTGGGATCCTTGGTTTTTTCCAGCGCATAGCGGTAAATGAGAGCGGGTTTGTCGATGCCCGGCATGCTCATGCGCGGCGGCAGGATGGTCATGGCTCCGATGCTGTGGATGTCCTTGCCGTTCTTCTTCGCGTTGTTTTTATTGGCTTCCTCCTGCTGGTCTTCTTCACGGCTGTTCGGGGCCATCTGGTCGTCCGGATGGGGGCTCAGGGGAACCAGGATGGTATTCGGAAAGGTCATGAAGCTGAGGTTGGTAGGCTGGATATAGCGGTATTCCTCCCTTTTGTCCTGGAGGCGCATGGCCTTGACCACGGGAATGAGGCGTGCGCTCTGGGTAATGGCGGATTCCGTATAGTACGGGGAAACGAGCAGGGCGGCGATGAGGGCCGGATCATCCCCTTTCACGGCCCGGATAAGCAGGTTTTTGAGTTTGTCGTCCGTTGCTTCCTTGACGTTTTCCTGACGGAAGCGCTTGATATGTTCCAGAGCGGCTTTGACGGAGGCTACGGAGTACTGGTGGGCGAGGCCGAAAATTTTCTTCTTGGCCTCCGAGGAGATTTTTCTCGCTTTCTCACGGATGCGGTCGTCAAAAGGAAGAAATGTGTTGTTAAAGCTTCCGGGAGTCAGGGAGGCCTTCCATTGGCCTTCTTTTTTCACCAGGGCCACGGCGGTGGCCGCATAAACGTACGGATTGGCCTTGTCCGGCAGCAGGATGTAGGCCATCGCCAGGTCGCCTTCGGCAATGATGGAGTCTTCATCCACAAAGGGCGGACGTTCAGGGGCCGCTCCGGTGACATACCCCTGAACCGCCTCCATGCGGGAAAGAATGCTTTTCAGCCTGAGTTGGCTTACAAAGGGGGAAGTGGCGGGCAATGACTTGTACGGTTCGTGTTTCCAGTCCGTTTTTTCCTGAAGGGCGCGGAGCAGCAGTTTGGCCGCGTTCAACGGCGTGCTCTGGTCCGGAACGGGGCCCGGGGCCGGAGCCTTGTTTTCCTCCGCCTGATCCATATTGATCCGGAAACGGACAGGAGCGCCCTCAGGCGGCTGGCCGCCCCGGGAGAACCCGCAGCAGAGGCAGATGCAGAAAAGGGAGAGGGGGAAGATGTTCATGACCGCTGGCCGCCACTATGGCATAAACGGCTGCGGGTGTAAATCATTCGTTGGGAGTGTTGACGCGGTCGTTGCCGCGGGGCGGTCAACCATGGTCTCCGGGGAAAAACGAACGAAAAGGGGGTGGAAAAAGAATGCGTTCAGGAAGAAGAATCCGGAAGCCGGCGGAAAGGGCTTTTCCGCGGCGTTCATGCCTTGAATTTTCGGGAAGAAAGTCTTTTTGCATTTGCCAACAGCGTTTAAGAGGGGTTTACTAATGCGCGTATGTCCGAACACAAGGAAAGAAAGACTCTTGAAGAACGCCAACAGATGTCTGATCTGGAACGGCTGCGCCACTCCTGCGCGCACGTTCTGGCTACGGCCATTTGCCGCCTCTGGCCGGATGCCCAGCTGGCCGGCGGTCCTGCCGTGGATAACGGTTTTTATTACGACGTGGAGCTGGACCACCGCATCAGCACAGAGGATTTTGAACGTATTGAGGAGGAGATGAAAAAAGTGGTGAAGGAAAACCAGGTTTTCCAGAAGGAAGTCATTTCCCGCGCGGATGCCATGAAGATGGCGGAATCCGGGGAGCTGGGCGCCCTGGGGCCCCGCAGCGAGCCTTCCCGTTTCAAGATTGACCTGCTGAACGACATCCCGGAAGACGAGGAGATTTCCCTCTACCGCAACGGGGATTTTACGGACCTGTGCGCCGGTCCCCACGTGGGCCGCACGGGCAACTGCAAGGCATTCAAAATCATGAGCGTGGCGAGCGCTTTCTACAAGGGGGACAAAAACCGCCCCATGCTCCAGCGCATTTACGGCACCTGTTTCCCGAACCGCACCCAGCTTGACGAACACCTGGAACGGCTGGAAGAGGCGCGGCGCCGTGACCACCGCAAACTGGGCCGCGAACTGGGCCTGTTCTGCATTGACGAATCCGTGGGGCAGGGGCTCATCCTCTGGAAGCCCAAGGGGGCTCTTATCCGCCGTTCCCTGCAGGACTTCATCACGGAAGAGCTGGACAAGCTGGGCTACTCCCAGGTGTACACGCCCAACATCGGCAAGCTGGACCTGTACCGCACATCCGGGCACTTCCCGTATTACCAGGAAAGCCAGTACGCGCCCATCCCGGAACGGGACGCCATGGAAAAACTCAGCCAGGAGGGGGCTTCCTGCGCGGAACTGTTCAACGGCCTGGCCACCGGCACCATTGAGGGCTATATGCTCAAGCCGATGAACTGCCCCCACCACATCAAGATTTACGCGAATGACGCCCACTCCTACCGGGACCTTCCCGTGCGGCTGGCGGAATTCGGCACGGTGTACCGTTGGGAACAGAGCGGAGAGCTGGGCGGTATGACGCGCGTGCGCGGTTTCACGCAGGATGACGCCCATATCTTCTGCACGCCGGACCAGCTGGCCGGGGAAATCCGCCAGTGCCTGGGCATCGTGAAAACTATTTTCGGCACGCTGGGCATGACGGACTACCGCGTGCGCCTTTCCATGCGCGACCCGGAAAGCGACAAATACGTGGGTTCCCCGGAAAACTGGGATAAAGCGGAACAGGCCCTGCGGGAAGCCGCGGAATGGCTGGGGGCGGACTACAGCGAGGAAGCAGGGGAAGCCGCCTTCTACGGCCCCAAGATCGACTTCATCGTGCGCGACGCCATCGGCCGCGAATGGCAGCTGGGCACCGTGCAGGTGGACTACAACCTGCCGGAACGCTTTGACCTCCATTACACTGGAGCGGACAACAAGCCGCACCGGCCCGTGATGGTGCACCGAGCCCCCTTCGGCTCCATGGAACGCTTCACGGGGCTGCTGATTGAACACTTTGAAGGCAAATTCCCCACCTGGCTTTCCCCGGAACAGGTGCGCGTGCTGCCCATCTCCGACAAAGTGACGGACGTGGCCGCCGCGCATCGAACCGCCCTGGCCGCCAGAGGCGTGCGCGTCACGGTGGACGAAACGCCGGACAAAATAGGCGCCAAAATCCGCAATGCCCGCCTGGACCGCGTTCCCTACATGCTGGTGCTCGGCCAGCGGGAGGCGGAAGACGGCACCGTTTCCGTCCGCCACCGGGACAAGGGGGACCTGGGCTCGATGCCCTTTGAGCAATTCGCGGATCTCGTAGCCCGGGAAATCGCGGAGCGTCATATTTCTCCCGTGATTTGAGTTGCCAAGTTATTCCTTTTAGTTTAGTAGTATCCGGACGTGCCAACCAAGCCAACGAAGAATAATGACGGAAATCGCCGCCGTGACCGCGGCGATCAGACTCGGATCAATGAACGGATTCGCGCGCCCCGCGTGCGGGTAGTGACTGCCAACGGCGACCAGCTGGGCGTCATGAACACGCGCGACGCGCTGGAAAAAGCCAAGGCTCTGGGGCTGGACCTGGTGGAAGTGGCCGGCAATGCCGATCCGCCCGTATGCCGCGTGGTTGATTACGGCAAGTACAAATACCAGCAGGCCAAGCTCCAGAAAAACAACAAGAGCCGAACCGTCAAGCTTAAGGAAATCAAGCTCCGCATCGGTACGGATACCAATGACTATAATGTGAAAATGGCCCGTACGGAAAGCTTCCTGGACCATGGCCACAAGGTCCGCTTCCAGCTCCGTTTCCGCGGTCGTGAGAACGCCCACCAGGAGCTTGGCTACGACGTCTTCAACAAAGTCATCGCGGACATGAAGACCATGGCGCAGGTGGATCAGGCCCCGCGCCTGGCCGGCAACACCATGCACATGGTGCTCTCCCCGCTCCCCGCCCAGCAGCGCGTGAAGAAATTCACCGCCCACCTGGATAAGGACTTCGATTCCGAAGACTCCGCCTTTGACGCGGAGGATGACGAGTAAGACGGCATTTTTTTCTTTTTCAGGCTTTCCACCCTTATAAGGTGGAAAGCCTTTTTTACGGGCAGATGATTTTCCATGGCTCTTTTCTATAATGATACCAGGGAATTTTCCCCGGAGGCGCTGGAGGAATTGTTTCTTTCAGTTCAATGGGAATCCGGAAACCATCCGGAACGCTTGGCGAAGGCATTGCGCCGTTACGGGGCAGTGTTCTCCGCTTGGGATGGGAGCAGACTGGCGGGGCTGGTAGCCGCCATGGATGATGGAACCATGACGGCTTATGTCCATTATCTGCTGGTGCATCCTAGGTACCAGGGATGCGGTGTCGGTTCCGTGGTTGCTGGGTATGTGCAAAAGACGCTATGCCGGGTATTTGCGCATAGTTCTCACTTCCTGCAGGGAAAAGGTTCCTTTTTACGAAAGGAATGGTTTCCTTCCGGCCCGGACGCAGGAGGCTGTGCGTTTGATTCCTCCTACGTTCGGAGAAACCGGGATTGAACAGGAAGAAGGGGAGTAATATCTCAATTTTTCAGGGAAATCCGCTTGCGGAAGGGCTGCATGCGGCACATGGTGGCGGTGCGCCAGAGCCATTCCAGAGGGCCGTACAGGAAATGGCTTAGCCAGAGGCGGCAGGCCCAGGCCTGGAGGAGGAAGACGGCAACGGCTGCACACAGGCATGGCCACGGCCCCATGTCCTGGGCCAGGCCCAGCCCCCACCCGAAGAAGAGGAAGGTGAAGACCAGCGTCTGGGTGACGTAGCAGGTCAGCGTGCATTTGCCGGCGCTGCTGAGCAGTCTGGCAGGCAGGGGAAGGCCGGGATGGGTGAACAGCAGGACGGCGGCGGAGACGAAAGCCGCGGTATAGGCCAGGTTTTCCCATTGGTGCAGAAGGTGTCCTGCGTCCACTTCCAGCGCGGAGTCCAGCCGGGAGGGGAGTAACAGGCGCGCCGCCAGCAGAGCCAGGAACAGGGTTCCGGAGATTCCCAGCATCCGCAGGAACAGGCGGCGTTTGTCGGGCGCGTCTTCAAAGGTGCGCCATCTGCCCGCCAGCATGCCCAGGATGAAGAGGCCCAGCGTTTGCCAGAGGCGGCCGCTGAGCAGGAAGAAATGCCATTTGCCCGCCTGTCCCTGCGTCAGGTTCCACAGGGCCGCCTGTCCCCAGCTGCCGTGGGCGTACAGGAATTCCCGCGTGGGGCCCGCAGCCGGGGAGGCCGTATGGAACCAGCCGGAGGAGTGGGGCCACCAGTCCGCCAGCCCGGCATGGTTCAGCAGGTCCATGAGCATGACCGGCTGGAGCAGGCACAGGGCGCAGAGGGTGATGAGCAGGGGTGTCCCGCATTTGTAGAGCATGACCAGGGCAAAGCCCAGAATGCCGAAGAGGGTGAGGATGTCCCCGTCATAGAACAGGGTATGCGCCAGCCCCAGCAGGAACAGGAGCGTCAGGCGCCACATGAAGCGTTTCCGGAAGTCGATTCCCTGCTGCTCCCGCCTGTCCAGCTGGATGAAGAAGCTGAGGCCAAACAGGAAGGAGAAGAGCAGGAAGGATTTGCTGACAAAGAGATGTTCATAGGCCCAGTCCGCCGCACTGTTGGCCGCAGCCTGCCATCCTTCCGCCGGGGGCATGGGAAGATAGAGGTTGAAGTGGTCGTGCGTGTGGACGATGACGATGCCCAGCAGGGCCAGGGCCCGGAGGATATCCAGAATGGTGATGCGCGCGGCCGGGGGCGGCGTTCCGGCGGGAGTCCGGGCGGTCATGGCGTCAGCAGGGGCGGGAAAAGGATGGGAGCAGCTCCGCCGAGCGCCTCCTGGCCCATTGGTCCGCTTCCAGAATGGGGGCCAGTTCCCCGCGGGGATCCGCCGGGGTGTGGTCGTCCATGACGGCCTCCACCAGTTTCCAGATGCCGGGGAAAGAGATTTGGCCGTGGATGAAGGCATTCACCGCCGCTTCATTGGCGGCGTTGTAAACGGCTGCCAGGGTGCTGTTGCCGGCTCCGGCCCTGCGCGCCAGGTCCAGGGCGGGGAAGACGTCCGTGCGGGGGGCCTCGAACACCAGCCGGCCGATTTCCGCGAAATTGAGCTGTTTCAGGGAGTTGGGAACGCGGTCCGGCCACGTGACGGCGTACTGGATGGGAAAGCACATGTCCGAGCTGCTCATCTGGGCCAGCACCGTGCCGTCCCGGTATTCCACCATGGAGTGCACGATGCTCTGCGGGTGGACGATGACGTCCACTTTTTCCATGGGGACGTCAAAGAGCCAGCGGGCTTCGATCATTTCCAGCCCTTTATTGAACAGGGTGGCGGAGTCTATGGTGATTTTGCGGCCCATGCTCCAGGTGGGGTGCTTGAGGGCCTGTTCCAGCGTGACGTGTTCCAGGTCTTCCCTGTTCCAGGTACGGAAGGGACCGCCGGAGGCCGTCAGAATCAGGCGGGAGACGGCTTCCGGGCCGCCGTGGCTGCCGTTCAGGCATTGGAAAATGGCGTTGTGTTCGCTGTCCACCGGAAGCACCTGCACACCGGCCCGGCGGGCTTTTTCCATGACGATTTGCCCGGCCATGACCAGAATTTCCTTGCTGGCGATAGCTAGGTCCTTGCCTGCTTCAATGGCAGCCAGTACGGGTTTGAGGCCCGCAGTCCCCACGATGGAGACCAGCACCATGTCCGCCTCCGGGAGCTGCGCCAGGCGGCACAGCCCATCTTCTCCCGTTTCCACCTGCGCGCCGGGGAGGGTGGCCGCCAGTCCAGCCGCCCCGGACGGGTCATAAATGCATACGTTGCGGACGTTGAATTCGCGCGCCTGGCGGGCCAGCGCCTCCACGCTGGTTCCTGCGGCCAGCCCCACGATTTCCATTCTGTCCGGAATGTCCCGGGCGACTTTCAGGGCGCTGGTTCCGATGGAACCGGTGGACCCCAGGATGACGACGCGTCGTTTCTGCATAACGGAGAAGCATCATGCAAAAAATACGGCCTGTTGACAAGCCGGGGGATGAAAATCTTGCCCGCACCGCCTAGGACATTTTTCCGTCAGTTCGGCTTCATTCCAGTGGGCCGGGTGGAAGGCCGCCACGCATTCGTTCCGTAGGTGGCTTGTGCCGTGGGTTCGGGGAGCTGCAGGAACTGCTCCCTCTGCCGGTCCCGCCTCCATTTCTGCAGGTTGAAGGAACGCCAGTTCCGAATGCGGCTCTCGGCTTTGAGAGCTTCCCTGATCATGGCGTAAACGTTGGCTCCGGCTTCCGTCTCTCCTCCCAGCCGGAGATAGACGGCCATGGCGAAGGGGATGTTGTCCCGGAGTTCAAAGCGCGGCAGGTCTCCGTCGCTGAAATACCAGTCCGGATGCCTGTCCATCGTCATCAGGTTCAGGTCGCCGCTCAGTTGGAACGGACTGCGGAGCCCGGTCAGAGCCAGAAAAACGAGGGCTATGGCTCCGCAGAGCTTTCCATAGCGCAGCCAGTTTCCACAGCCGACCATGTAGCGGAAGAGAAGATACAGGAAGCAGGATCCCATCAGAAGATAGATGCCGGCCGTAACGCGGTTGGGAGAGAAGCCGAAATCTCTTATCTGGTAAAACAGCCTCATGCCCACGCTGGCGGCGAGCAGCCCCGTTTGCGCCGCCAGAATGAAGCCCAGGAAAGTTCCCGTTTTTGATGCCCGCACGGAGCCTTCCGGACGGAACAGAACCAGCAGCACAAGGGCGGAAAGAAAGGCCGCCAGCATGATGGAGTCCGCTCCGTCGTGCAGGTAGGCGGTCTGGGAGATGCCGTCAGGCACGCGACCGCTCCATAAAAATGCCACATCCGTGCCGTTGTTGACCAGAAAGGCCAGGTTGATGAACAGCAGGGACACGGCGGGGAGATGGGGGAGCCACGGCTGGCCCGGACGCACGGGATGTTGTTCCGGAAAAGAGGTGCATGGGCGCGGCCGGGCTGCGATGCCGAAAGCCAGAGCTCCCAGACACCACAGGAGGATGTCCGCCAAGGTTCCCATATCCGGAATCAGCCAGGAGCAATAGTTCCAGAACCATTTGTTCATGGCTGATTTGAAGGCGGCCACTACGGGGTTTCCGTCCGCAAAGATGGACAGGAAGAGCAGAAACAGAATTATCCCGATGGCAATGCTTCCCGCAAGAGGGATTTTTCCAAGGATTTTCCCGGCCGCCTCTTTTGCCTGGGTCATCCGGAGAAATTTGTAGCTCCACCAGGAGGCGTACTGTTTGGAGGGGTCAAAGCCGTTGCCTTCCTTTCGCGGCAGGAAGGTGATTACTACGGGTAGCCCCAGCCCCATGAGCAGATTGAACTGGGCGGAGGAAGACAGGTTGGCTCCTGCCGCCGCAGCGTTCAGAACGGTCATCAGGATGAGGTATAGCTGTTCTTTCCGGCTAAGGTCCGTTCTCAGGGCCAGAAAGGCCGCCGTGTACAGCAGGAGGCCCAGCGCCGTCCCGATGCCCAGGCCTTCCAATGTGCCGAACATGAAGTCCGCGGAGAAGCCCCCGGAGATCAGGACAAGCAGGGGGATGTTTCCGTGCCTCCACCAGGAAGGAGGAAGCAAGGCGAGCTGGTTGTTGCAGATGGAGCCGGGGCGGAAAGGAAGAAGGGGCGGAGTAGGGGAAGGGGGTGTCATGGAAGAGGGGGGACGGTTGCGGAACAGCCGGGCCACGCATTAAGAGGATGCTGTTTGTCCATATTTATCCGTTCTTGCTGGGGTGTCAAGCTGGGAACCCCGGAAAAGAGCGGGCCTGGAACGTGAAGGAACGTTCCGCCGCATGGAAAAGGGTTGTATTTTCCGCCGGAGGGCGTATAGGATGGCACGAATGAAGCGCATCGCCGTGTATGCCGGTAGTTTCGACCCTCTGACCAATGGTCATTTATGGATGATCAGACAGGGGGCGAGAATGTTTGATGAGCTGATTGTGGCCATGGGCGACAATCCGGACAAGCGTTATACGTTTTCCCATGAGGAGCGCATGGATATGCTGCGGGTGGCGCTTTCCGATATGCCGGATGTGCGCATTGCCGAGTTCCACAACCGCTTTCTGGTGGATTTCGCCAATGAACACGGGGCTACGTTCATGCTGCGCGGCATCCGTTCCACGCAGGATTACGAGTATGAACGCGTGATGCGCCATATCAATGCGGATATGGCCCCCAAGGTCTGTACGGTTTTCCTGATGCCTCCCCGGGATACGGCGGAGTTGTCCTCCAGCATGGTGAAAGGGTTGATTGGGCCGGAAGGCTGGGAGAGCCAGGTGAGCCGCTATGTCCCCCACAATGTATTCGCCATGTTGAAGGAGAAGTACCGTGAGGTTTTTCCGCGTTCCTAGCGGAGATTCCGGATTTCCGTTCCGTTATTCGCTGTCCGGTGGAGAGGGGGCAGGGGCGGAACGCCTGCGCCTCCTTCTGTCTTTCTGCTTTCTCATGCGCTGGATGACGCGGGCTCTTGCGGAGCATCGGCCCGTTTGCATTTGTTCCACAGCATCGCACAGTTCCCTGCGCGCCAGAAAGCGGTTGAGTTCCCTGGATCTGTCCGCATGGCATTTGACGGCGATGCCCGTGGGCGTGTGTCTGAGGTAAACGCAGTTGTTGGTTTTATTTACTTTCTGGCCGCCTCGCCCGCTTCCGCGGACAAAGCTTTCCTCCAGGTCCTGCTCACGGATGCCCAGGGCTTCCATCCGTTCCCTGAGAGCCGCCAGTTTTTCAGGCCTGACCATAGCCGGAAGATTGCAGGGTGTTGACGCGCTGCCGGACCGCATGGGCCAGCATGTTCCGGCTGGCAGACGTCATGGGGCGGAGGCTGACAGCAACGGTTGAACCGTCAGCCAGGCGGAGGTTCAGTCGGCCGTCTTCCCGGTCCGCAGAGCGAATCTGCTGCCAGAAGAACCATTGCATGGCGCGCCGCGCCCGCAGAAAGGGCAGGATTTCCACGCCCACCGGGGTGACGATGACGGCCGCGTGTTTCAGGCAGCGGCGCCCCGCGGCCAGGCAGAGGACGGCGGGAACAAGCGCCGCGGCCTGCATGGCCCACAGGGGGGCGGGCAGGTACGGGGTGATTGTATCATATCCCGTGAGCTGGAGGAAAGCGGCGGTGGCTGCCAGAAGGAACCCCGCCGCCGTCAGGATGGCGCCTGCCCGGTTCCGGGTGAAGCGCAGCTCCCGTTTCCGGACGGGAATGTGCCGGATGTCCTCCACGCCCAGCCCGGCCTGAACCGGACGGGGAGAGGAAGCGGGAATATGGCGTTCAGGCTCCGGCATAAACGCCCGGGAGGATTTCCTTCGTTTCGTCGGAGTCGTTTTCCATCAGCAAGGTGCCCCGGAGAACGGCTCCGTCCTGGAAGTGGAAGCGGCCGCGCAGGGTCAGCTTGTCCATGCCTATCAGGGAGGGCAGGCCCAGCCCGTCCAGGGAATCCACCAGCTTATACAGTTTGGAATCCAGGTCCACCACCGGGGTATTGCCCTGCCGTTCCGGCGCCAGGGCCACGTTGCCGTGTTCATCCACGGAGATGGCGTCCGAACGGAGCAGGAACAAGTCGGAAGTGGTCTTGACGGGGAAGAAACGGGAACGCGGGACATTGACGGCTCTGGCGCCCGGGAAGCATTCGATGCCCGCGCCCATGGCCGTTTCCAGCTGGAACACCGGGGCGGATTCCGGATCGCGGGGGTTGAGCGTTTTTTTATTGCGGATCATGGGCAGCGGGAGCACGCCGCCGTTGGCGTCCAGAATTTCCCTGAGGGCGTCCAGTCGTATCCAGAGCGTATTGGTGTTGAAGTAGCGGTGCCTGGAGATATTCTGGAATTCGGGAATGTCCTCATCCGGGCACTGGGCCACTTCCCGCAGAATCAGCTGGCCGTCCGACTTCCTGACCGCCAAGTGGCCGCCTTTCCTGTCCGCCTCCGTGCGGCGGGTGACTTCCATGACGAAGGGGGCGCCGCTTTCCGCAAACCAGCGGAGGAAGTTCATGTCAAGCTGGGCGCCCAGATTGTCGGAATTGGAGACAAAGGCGTATTTAACGCCATCCGCCAGCAGGCGGTCCAGCCAGCCGGACCCCAGCAGGGCCGGATACAGGTCCCCATGACCGGGCGGGCACCATTCCAGCTCCGGCTGCTCCGGGCAGCTGGCCGGGGAGAGGCCGTCCGCCAGAATTTTAGGCACGCGGTTCTGCATCAGCTCCACTTCGGCGCGGTCCGCAAAGCCGTCCGCCGCGTATTTTTCCAGGTAGGCCAGCGTGTCTGCGCTGGTGGAGAAAGAGTTCATCAGCAGAAGGCGCACAGGCGTGCCGGAGATGGAGCGCAGATGCTTCACCTGCCTGACGATCAAATCCAGGAACGTATCCTCTCCTTTTATTTTCAGCAGGCTTTTCGCCTTCTGGAGGCCCATGCTCGTGCCGAGGCCGCCGTTAAGCTTGATGCAGACGCACCGGGAAATCAGGTCCTTGTCCGCCGCAGGGGTGGAGGCCGTGATGTCCCGCCAGTCTTCCACCTGATCGGCGGGCAGGATGTCCGTTTCCGGAATCATGCCGGAGTGGTTGGAAACAAGGGCTTCGTAACAACGGGAGAAAGCGTTGACGGCCGCGGCTGAAACGCCGGCGGACTCCATCTTTTCCGCAAAAGGAGTGAACGTACTCATTGGCGGCTTTTGTACAAAATGCCCGGAGGAGGCTCAAGCATTATCAGCGTTTCCGGAATGTCCGCGCGTTTTCTCTTTCCTGTGGGGACTGCTCCGGATTATCTGGCTGCCGTCACCCGGATGCGCCGGTAGTCCGCCACCCATTGGGAACCGTCCCATAACTCATCTTTCAGGGAATTTTCCATTTCCTTGAAAATCTGGATGCGCTGTTCTTCGTGGAGGTTTTTCAAGTCTTCCCGGAAGAATTGGACGGCCCAGTTGCGCAGGCCGTCAGGACCGTCTTTCAACGGCGTGGGGCGGTCAAATTCCTTCATTGTTTCCGGGTGAAGCCCTGCCTGTTCCAGCACGCTGCCGTATTCTTCCGCGGCGGGAAAGTAAAAACGCGTTGTGTACGGGAGGCTCCTGCGTTCCAGGGCTGTCCGGAAAGCTTCCCTGATGCGGAGAATATTGAGGCGGGCTCCGAATTCGCAGACCAGTTTCCCCTGCGGTTTCAGGACGCGGGAAACGGCATTTAAGAGAGTCCCATGGTCCGGTATCCAATGGAAGGCCGCATTGGAGAAAACGATGTCAAACCTGTTGCACCAGGGCATGAGGCGGGCGTCCAGCACGCGGAAGTCCATGCCGGGATAGAGCCGGCGGGCTTTTGCTATCATTTCCGGAGAGGAGTCCAGACCGGTGACGGAGGCCGATTTTTCCAGCAGGGCGTGCGTCAGCGTACCGGTTCCGCAGCCCAGGTCCAGAATGGACTGGTCTGGATTTTCCGGTACGCAGGAGAGCAGACCCCTGCCGTATTCCGCGACAAAATCGTGTTTGTTTTCGTACCATTCAGCGTTCCAGTCCATGACCTCTCCATCGTAGGGAAAAGGGGGATTTTTTTCAAGAAAGACCCTGTCTTTTTTTGGGCCTTATATACTTGACTTCGGTTCCTCCATATGCTATTAATTAGTCATACTAAGGAGGCAACCATGAACGACCGCTTAACTATTTCACTTTTTGAGCTTTTTGAAAAATTCCCCAATGAGGAATCAGCTAAAAAGTATTTAGAGGAAAAGCGGTGGGGTGATAAGGTAGTTTGCCCGTTCTGCGGGAAAAGCGAAAAACAGTATAGAGTAAAGAGGAACGGGGTTGAGGGGTATTTTGAATGTGGAGAGTGCGGGAAAGTTTATACTGTTAGAACTGGAACTATCTTTGAAAGAAGCCATGTTCCACTTCATAAGTGGATTTTTGCCTTCTATTTAGTAGTGACTTCCAGAAAGGGTATTAGCTCCATGCAACTCTCTAAAGAAATTGGGGTTACGCAAAAAACGGCGTGGTTCATGCTTCAAAGGATTAGGGAAGCTTGCAATTCCAACCATGATGACGATGACAATAACGGCTTTCTGTCTGGAATTGTTGAAGCTGATGGGGTGTATATTGGAGGCAAAGAATCCAATAAGCATGAATCTCAGAAATTGAAGGCCGGGCGCGGAATTGTTGGAAAGACGGCGGTTTTAGGAATGAGGGCCAGAGAGGGAAAGGTTTTGGCAAGGGTTATTCCCGACACTTCAAGAGATACAGTTCACCAAGTTTTGAATAAGTATTTAAGCCGGGATTCCGTTCTTGTTACTGATGAACATGCTTCTTACAAAGAATCACAGTTCAATCATCAGGTGGTGAATCATAGTGCCAAACAGTATGTTGACGGAATGGCCCATACTAACGGCATCGAGAGCGTATGGGCGGTTTTGAAGAGAGGATTCTATGGAATCTACCATTCATTCAGCACAAAACATTTACAGAGATACGTAGATGAATTTGCGTATCGGTTGAATGAGGGAAATGTGAAAATCCATACGTGGGTAAGATTGGATTCTCTTATGGCTAAAGCATTTTTGACGAGAATTACTTACGCCGAATTGAAGAATTGACCGCCACCTTGCGAGCAAGGCGACGGCCTAAGTCATGCAAATCAAAGAATCGCCCCCTTCCCCGAAAGGAAGGAGGTCAGTTAATTCACCGCCGAAAGTTAGAATGACCAGCTAAAGCCAACTGTGATAAAGTGGTATGGGTCAACATCTGACCAGTATTTCGTTATTTCATATCCAATAACGATGTCTGTTTTTTCTGCGACAGCAAATTTGAAACCGATTAATGCCGAGTAAGTTCCGCTCGAATCAGATTCAGACGCTTTTTCCCCGCCTAAGGAAACTTCCTGTTTATAATAGTGAAGGCCAATCTTGCCGCCTAAATAGAAAGTGGCTGAATCAGATAAGGGGACATTAAAGGAATATCCAGCAGTAAATGGGAATACCTGTTGTTTCCATTTCAACTCCCCTTCGTAGGTTTTAGAACCTGTAAGCGCGCCAAGATTGAAAGATAATTCATGGAAAACAGAACCCGCTGGAATGTTAGCGTGAAGTCCTAATTGGGCACCGTACAGGTCTGGCATATCTATTCCATAATCATTCCCTGAATGGAATCCGTACATTCCTCTAATGCTCATTCCAAAATTGGAATCATACCGTGTTGAATATGCGGAACTATAATTCCCTCCCATTCTATAATAGTTCCAAGGGTCACTAGAGGCGGCCTGTGCGGTACATGAGAGGCCCATAAGCCCCAAACTGGTGATGATGGTTTTCGTGTTCATGATGTTTTTAGGTTTTGGATTCCTTAGAGAGGACAAAGAATTATCCTAATGAGATATAATATTGTCCAATAAAAGAGCTATTATTATCCTAATAGGATTTTGTCAACCCTAAACAGTTCGGATTCTTCCATTCATCCTCCTGATAGGAGAAAATTGCCCGCATGGACGAGAAACGCCCGCTGGATATTCAGACTTTGGGAAGGTGGTTAGAAAAGAACAAAGTGTCTCGCACCGAACTCGCTTCCTCCCTAGGTCTAGCCAGAAGCACCATTGATAACTATTTCTCCAAGGGCAGTATTCCGAAGCACGTCCAGATTCTGATTTCCCGCTATATGAAAGGACGGGAACCTGCTTCCAACAATGACTTTGTTTCTCAACTGAGCGTTCCTATCCCTAACAAAATTCTCAATTTGGCCGTTCGAGCGGCGGTTCAGAAGGATATGAGCGTTGAGGAATTTGTGGTGTGGGCAGTGAGAGAGGAGACGCGCAGAATGATGAATAGAAGGGGGGATGATTAGAATACACCCTCACGAGAAATAAGAAAATAATCAGTTGACATGTGTAAAAACTATTGTAAGATTCAATCACAAGGTTGTTACTGGTTGCTTAGTGTAACTAGCCACTGAAACATGTGGTGAAGGTGACAATAAATTCTATTCAACCACGCTCGAAAGGCGTGGTTGTCTTATTTTATAAGGGGATTATGTCTGTTAATAAACCGTGGAACTCATTTCAAGAGCAAGCGAAAAAGCTCATCAATAGAAATCTTGAAGCAGATGAAGAGGAGCTTACAGAAAAACTAAAATCTGTTAATTACTATAGGTTATCGGGTTACTTTCATACTTTTTATGAAACAGATTATACAAAAAGCCCACCAATAAAAATAGATAAATTCCGAAAAGGAACATCTTTTAATTTAGTATGGAATTATTATCGTTTTGACCGCAATTTGCGTTTCCTTGTAGTTGATGCTATAGAGCGAATAGAAATAACACTAAGAACATCTATAGCTTATTATTGGTCTTATTATTCAAAATGCAATACGCCGCATAAAAATATTAATTCTTTTTCAAAGTTTCAGAATATGTACAAAAATAGTAAAGAAGAATGGGCTATTCATTATAAACAAAAAACTTCCGATATTCTCAATCTTCCAGTATGGGTATTTTGTGAATTATGGTCATTTGGGGATATTCGGCACATTTTCTCAACTAGATTAAATACAAAAATTCGAAGGGCAATACATAAACAATTTAAGATTAAAAATGCTGATTTTTTTAACTACATTCTTTATGTTCTCAATGCTATTCGTAATTCTAGCGCTCATCATTGTCGTATATGGAATAAACAATGGCTATCTGATAATCAAAGATTCGACATTCATGACGCCATATATAAAGAAGGTGGAGATTGGAATCTAATATGGAATAAGACGAAAGAAAATTGGGAGATTCCTAATAAATTGACTCATAATACTAATACCTTTATAAGTTGGAATAAAAATTCTACGGCCTTTGTATTAACTATTTGTAGATATTTATTAAAACAAATTGCTCCGCAAAGTCGGTGGAAACAGCGTCTATATGATTTATTGAATCATCCTGATACACCAAGAAATGTTATTACAGAAATGGGGTTTGTCGGAGAATGGAAAAATCATCCAATCTGGAAAGACTGATAAAAAGATTTTTCCTAACTTAAGTATATAAGACCCCTTTTTTTCATGGCATTTTTCCCGGAGGGCCTCTGTCCATTTCTCCGTGCCGTGCCGGGATTCTTCTTGCGTTGGAGGGCGGGAAATGGTTAAGATAAGCTTACTATGAAAGCAACAGCCCTGTTCCTGGCGGCTTCCGCCCTGGCCGCGGTTTCCGCCGTCGCCTATGACGGATACGGTTATGACCCCCGGCCCGCAAGTTCCTATAACAATACTATCAGCGGAGCGGCCCACATCGGCTATGATTCCCGGTATGCCTATAAAGACGTGGTGGCTTCCTCCGTGCTGAACCGCAGCGGCGTGTTTAACATCGGCGGCGAGCTGAACCTCAACCTGGTCAGGGACTGGAAGCAGGAAATCGGCGCGGAATACATGGCTTTCTGCGACGGGCTGCTGAGCGACAAGGACGCCTTTGACGCCAGTTGGAAGGCTGTCAAAGAGCTGTTCCCCAATCTTTCCTTCCGGGGCGGGTATGAGTTGAATTACGGTGGCCTCCCGGGGTATTTGAGCAAGCACATGGGGAAGGCTCCCCATTCCCTCGCCCAGTCCGTCACGGCGGGGCTGGCGTATGACGATCCGGGCCACGGCTATTTTGGCTCCCTGGATGTGCAGTACGGCTTTTACGGCATGATCGGCTGGCGCATTGACCTGAACGCGGGCAAGCGCTGGAGCGGCCTGATTCATGAAAAGGTGGATTTGGAACTGAGCGCCGGAACAGGTTATTCTTCCAGTTACTGGGGGCCCGGCGTAGCCGGGTTTGACCAGGTTAACATCAAGCTGGCGGCTCCCGTGCGCGTAACGGGTGTGGACTCCAGCCGCGGGTTCCGGATTATTCCCTTCATCCAGCTTGACTGGGCGGGAAACACCCGTTCCGAAATCCGCCGCTACGCCGGCATGAACGCGATTGAGGACTTCCGCATCCGCGTGGGCGTGGAAGCCGTTTACCGTTTTTAAGCGGATGCTCCGCGGCCCTTTCACCGGGAAGGGCCGCGGAAGCGTTTCCCCTTTCCGGGGGCGCATGCCCCCTCCCCGCCTTCCCTTGAATCCCCTGCCATGTTGAAAATGATTTTTCTGCTGGCCCGGCGCATGTTTATACGGCTGTTGCTGGTGCTGCTTCCGCTGGGCCTGTTTATGTTCCTGGCGCAGGCCATTCCCCTTTCCCCTCTGCAATCCCTGCTGGCGCTGGTTCCGGTGATTGCCTTTGAAGTGTGGCTCGTCATCAGGCATCTGCTGCCCGTCATGGGGGAGCTGGTGACCAAGACGCTGTATTCCTCCAATATTACTACGGATGAGGAAGTGCTGGTGGAGGCTTCCAGGCGCATGCTGAATTCCGGGGATCCCCAGGGCGCTCTGGAATTGCTGGAACGCTACCGGAAGGAGAATCCGGGGCTGGTGCGTTCCTGGCTTATGGAATCCAGCCTGCTGAACGATATGCGCCGGTACGCGGATTCCGTCAACGTCCTTCAGAAAGGCCTGGAATACGGAGGATGGCGCAAGGAGGACCGGGCTCTGTTCCTGTACAAGATAGGAGCCATTTACGATTCCCAGCTCCATGACCCGGGCAGGGCCCGGAAGTATTGGGAGGAAGCCGCGGATAAATATCCCGATACGGCCTATGGCCGCTCCGCACGGGACAAGGTTATGTTTTAACGCTGTTTTCCATGAAGGGAAGATGTCCGGAAAATTTCCCCCCGTTGTTTTAAAGAGCCGTGCATGACGGTGGACTAAAATTTCCTCTTTTTCATTATTCTGAGCGGGGGAATATTTTTCAAGACTGTTGCCGGGATGCCACGGTGGTTCTTCCATCTGAGAACGGAGTAATTAAATATTGTATAGATCAATGTGTGTGTTACCATTTTTCCGCATTTAATAATAATGCTTTGCCGTTTCCATGGGATCGGATTAATTTTTCAACTAACAGGATATGAGTAAAATAAGCCATATAAAATATATGGTGCTTTGCAATCTTCCCTACCGTTTGCGGGAAATCGCCGGACGAATGGCGAAGAAATGCAGGAGAAGGAAAGACCGGTCTCTTGAAGCGAAGCTGGAGGATATTCGCAATTTGCTGATTTATAATCACCCCATTTCCTCGGTTCCTCCGGCGACGGGGAAGTTGAGGCTCCTTCAGGACGGCAATACGGTTTTGCTGGCCCTTTTTGCGCGCAGATGTCGGGAAAACGGGCTGCGGTACTGGCTGGATTACGGCACGCTGCTGGGGGCGGTAAGGCACAGGGGTTTTATTCCGTGGGATGATGATCTGGATGTGAGCATGATGAGGCCGGAGTTCGACCGCCTGCTGGAACTGCTTCCCGTTCTTTTCCCCCGTGAGGAAGGATTTACCTGGAACAGGCACGCCTTTCTGCAACTAGGATATGAAGGCACCCCCCTCAACCTTGATGTGTATCCCTATCATTTTTATGCAGAGAGTCTTTCATCTCCGGAACAGCATGAAAAGCTGGACAGGCTTATGAGCGGATTTAAAAAAGACGTGGTGCTGGTAGGTTCCGAGATGAACATGACCGATGAGCAGGTTCAGGAGAAAATCCGCCGGGATATTCTGGAAGGAAGGGAAGCAGCCGGGGAAGAAGAAGCCCCCGGGATTTTTCTTTCTCCGGCCATTACGTTTACAAAAAACACGCACCTTTCCTATGAAACGTTTTTCCCTCTTGGCTCCGCAGAATTTGAGGGGATGATGTTTTCCGTGCCCAACCATGCCCGCCAGTACCTGCAATTTTTTTACGGCGACTATCTGTCTTATCCGGAACGCATCCAGTTCAAGCATCCTTCCGTGAAGGCCATGGTGGAGAAGGTTCCCTTTGAGGCGGCGGTCAACCGTTTCATTGACGTTTACGGAAAAAGGATTGATGCGCCCATGCCATGAAAACGGTTATTACTTACGGAACCTTTGATTTGCTGCACACGGGGCACGTGAACCTGCTGAGGAGGGCCCGGAAACTGGGGGACCGGCTCATCGTCGGCGTGACTACGGACAGTTACGACCAGAGCCGCGGCAAACTGAATGTCATGGAGAGTCTGGAGGAACGCATGGAAAATGTGCGGAAAACCGGTCTGGCGGATCTCATTATTAAGGAAGAACTGGAAGGGCAGAAAATCCATGACATACGGAAGTACGGAGCGGATGTTTTTGTGATTGGCTCCGACTGGTATGGGAAATTTGACTATCTTCGCGAGTATTGTGAGGTGGTTTACCTGGAACGCACCAAGGGCGTTTCTTCAACAGACCTCCGTTCCGCCCGGAATCCCATTGTATATATGGGAATTGCAGGTCATGGGCGCATAGCGGGCCGTTTTCTCCGGGAGTCCAAATATGTCAGCAATATAGAAATAACAGCCGTTTTCGGAAGGAATAAGGAGAAAGCCCGCCGTTTTGCAGAGTCTCACGCTCTGCTGGAATATTATATGGAATATGAGCAGTTTTTGGACCGGGTTCATGCCGTTTATATTGCCGTCCCCCATCATCTCCATTATGAAATGGCCAGGAGGGCCCTGTTGCGGGGGAAGCATGTATTGTGCGAGAAGCCTCTTGCCCTTGCCCGGGAGGAGGCGGAGGATCTGTTCCGGCTGGCCGAAGAGAAAGGAGTCGTTTTGCTGGAAGCCCTTAAAACTGCGTTTTGCCCGGCTTTCCAGCAATTGAGCAGGTTGGCGGGAAGCGGCATTATTGGTTCCATCAAGGCAGTAGACGCCACATTTACCAAGCTGATAGAGGATGAGTCTGCCAGGGAGTATGACCCCATGCAGGCCGGAGGCGCCTGGACGGAACTGGGCTCCTATCCCGCCTTTGTCATCGGGAAGCTTCTGGGAACCGATCCCCGCAGTATCCGTTTTGTAACTTGCAGAAAGCCTCATACGGGCGTGGACGTGTTCACGCGCGCGGAATTTCTTTATTCCAACGCAGTAGGCACAGCCACGGCAGCCATAGGAGCCAAGCAGGAAGGAGACTTGTGCATTACCGGAACGGAGGGGTATATTTATGTGCCGGCGCCGTGGTGGAAGACGGAGATGTTTGAAGTGCGGTTTGAGGATACTCGGCTCAACAGGAAATATTTTGCCAATTTTGAAGGGGATGGGCTGCGTTATGAACTTGGCGCGTTTTTGCGCCTGATTCATGGCTGCCAGCACGGCAACCGTCTTTTGACCCGTGAGGATTCCATGTTCATGGCTGATGTTACCTCCCGCTTCCGCCGCGGGTGTTGCGTAGAAGAGATCAGTTGAAAAGAAGATTCCTGCTTACACCTGTGGAATTCTGGGATGGTGCCGGCGGAATTTTTTCTTGGAACTGTTTTGTTCCTCATGAATGGAAGCTATCCTATGGTTTCTTCTGCAATGGGGAGAATCTGTTCAGCATGGATGTGTTCCATTCCACAAAGGATTGAAGTGTAGGAACCGGAATGTTCAATTGTTCCGCCAGACAGCAAATAGGCCTGGTGCCCAGAGGGACGTCTTCCGTAAAGTAACGTGAAGAAAAATCAGGAATCCAGCCCTGTTTCCGGCGAGTCATGGGTGCTTTAACCCCATGGAATGCCGGAATGGATTGAATCTTTTTGGTCAGTTCTACGGCATTTTTTGATTCATAGTAATCTAGAACGGGAATGATGTCCTTTCCGATTTCCATGCCAGGACAGCGGGAACAGAGGGCCAGAAGTTCCCTGTCTGCCCGGATATACAGCTCGCTGGCTTCCTCCGTCCATTCTTCATAAAAAAGGAACTGCCTGTCATAAAACATTCCTTCCCTGTAGTGGCGAAACAGGCTCATGCAGCGGGAAGGGTGGAGAAGGGGATTGGAGTTGGTCAGCAGAAAGGGCCAGGGAGAAGAAAGAGGGGTCAGAGGAGTGTCAAATAAGGTTTCCAACATGGCGGACCAGTATTCGGCATTGTTTCCTGGGGCTACCCATATTCTGTTAAGGGGGCGGCTTCCGAGAATGGAAACGGAATGTCCGTATTCCTGCGTCCGACAAATCAGGGGAACCTTGTATATTCCCATCAGGCAGACGTTGGAAGTCCAGGAGGGATCTTCTGCCATCTCCATGACCTCCGGAGTTCCGGGTACAATAGCGAGCCCCTGCTCCCGATGCAGGTAGGGTTTAATGCGGTGGCATACCTCCCGGATGCCAAAGCGGGGAACCGCCACCAGCACAAGATTGCAGTCTTTCAATATTTCCGGATGGCTGCTGATATGCCCCAGGGAGGCGTGGTGCGTAGTGCCGTTCGGAAAGATAGCAGAGAGGTTTTTTGCCCATTGATCGGGTCTTCGGGTTAGGATATTGACGCGCAGGCCGCGCGTACCCAGCCATCCCGCCATGGCATGGGCCAGGTTGCCGCCGCCGCAAATACCTATGACAGGAGCAGAAATTGTATTCATCAGGAGGCTGAAGTGGAACAGGATGATAAAGAGGGGAATCCGTTAGAGGGGCAAATGGAAGACGGTTCCGGGCCGGTTTCTGCATGCATGGCCCGGACCAGGGCATCATTGTCGGTTGCATCTCTGACGGCGATACGGATGAATTCCCTGCCTTCAAATCCTTTTTTCCGGCTGCAATCCTTAACAAGGATGGAGTGGTTTTTCAGCAGAAGGCCGGTCAGGGAGCGGGCTTTCATGGGGGGCTTGACCTCGCACATGAAATAGTTTGCCTGGGAGGGGAAAACGTTCAGGAAAGGCACGCGGGAGAGTTCCTGCATAAAGCGGTCCCGTTCCTTCATGAAACGGTTGCACGCACGCACGTAGGATTGCTCATATTTCCCGAAGATTTGCATGTAGAATTCCGCAATGGAATTGATGTTCCAGATGGAAACGTCTTTTTTTATCCATGCCGCCAGTTCCCTGTCTGCGGAGGCCAGAACACCCAGACGAAGGCCCGGAACACCGTAGGATTTGGAAATGCTTTTTACCACGGACAGGTGGGGATATTCTTCCAGGATGCCGTCTTTCAGCAACGTATTGTCCGGCATTCCGCAGGAGAAGTCTACAAAGGATTCATCCACGATCAGGCGGATGCCGCGGGTTTTTGTCCACAGGCAGAGGCGCAGCACATCGCCTTTCGGCAGGAAGAAGCCGGAAGGGTTTCCCGGATTGACGAGGAGCAGGGTTCCGATGTCTTTTCCGGAAAAGAATTCCATCAGGTCGTCCGCCGTATAAGTGAAATTCCGGGAAGCTGTATGGAAAGGCACCACCATATCCGGCTTCACCCGGTTGGGATATTCCTCAAAAGTAGGGTAGATGACCCCCATTTTCCCCTCCAGGCGGGACATGAGAGCCTTGATGAGTTCCGCCGCGCCGTTGCCGATGCAGATGTATTCCTGACTGATGCCGAAGTATTTTGCGGCCAGCAGGCTGTTGACCCTCATTCCGGACGGGTATTCCCTCACCAGGCGTTCAAAATTTGCCTTGAGTTCGGACATGAGGCGTTTGTTGGGGAAATAGGGATTGACCAGATAACAGAAATCCCTGATGCGGGGATAGCGCCAGTAGCCTCCGTACCGGGATTCCATCAGGCGCAGGTGTTCTTCCCTGTCCGGGGTGAATATGGAGGCTGCGATGTCCAGGTCCTGGATGTCGTCTATTTCATACCATGCTTCGCCGCCGAGGCGCAGCGCCTTAATTTCCGGCTTGTCCAGCAGGGCGATAACCCGCAGCACCTGTTCGTAATATTCATTATTGCCCAGGGCTTTGCTGTAGGCTGTAAGAAAGGGGACGTAATGGGTCCGGGAGAAATCCCTGCTGAATTTGTAAATATTGACGGTTTTAAAATATTCCGTCTTTTTCTTATAGGAAAATTTGCTTCCGGGAATGAACTGCCTGATGTTGTCGTCTTCATCCAGAGTGACGACCGTGCCGTCCATCCAGCTTTCAAATTTGGCGACGAGGGCAAGGCTGGGATAGGGATGGCGGAGCAGGGCATCAATAACGGAGTCTTCAAAAATCAGGTCGGATTCAAAGAGCAGCGTATCGTCCTGAAGCAGGTATTCCTTGGCCAGGTACAGGGAATAGATATTGTTGGTGCTGGCATACAGGGGATTGTCCACGTATTCCACAGGGGTGGAAATGTCCAGCCGGGAAAGGAAGGTTTTGAGTTTTTCCCCCTCATAACCCGTAACGATCACAATTTTTTCCAGAGACGGGGAAAGGCGGTCCAATTGTCTCATCATGCGTTCTATCAGCGTCACTCCGTTGACCTGAATCATGCACTTGGTGTTGTTCCGGGTGAGCGCTCCCAGCCTTTTTCCCATTCCGGCCGCTAAAATGATCGCCTGCATAAGTACTCTAATTTGTCTTCAGAACCTGAGAAAGAACCGGGAACTATGTTTAACGGATTGAGCATCCG
>ULRK01003476.1_pt1 | contig 28870 bp, 20 predicted proteins | sample 1955341 | NCBI WGS metagenome assembly ULRK01 (sample SAMEA4835680, study PRJEB28245) | human gut metagenome | biome: gut microbiome; material: fecal sample | place: Denmark | collected 2008
CGGGACAGCCGGACATGACTGGATATTACGGGCAGCAGCCGGGACAGCCGGACATGACTGGATATTACGGACAGCAGTCGATGCAACCACAGACAGGCGGTAAGAAACCGAAGAAGCCAATGACAAAGGGCAAGCTGGGCGCATTGATCGGTGCTGGCGTTGCAATCGTTGCACTGGTTGTATGTGGCGTCATTTTCCTTCCAAAGCTTTTTAAGTCGGACAAGGAAGTCGTATTAGATGCGATGGAAGAGACATTTTCTTCCTACAGCACTGGCGGAGAGAGAAACGATGTAGTCGGATTCGATGAGGTGATGAAGGCGTATAATGAGAAAGGTGGAGATAGCAGTCTCAACCTGACATTTAACGCTGGTGAAGGTGAAAATGCTTACGCAATCGGTTGGAATCAGAATAACGCAGTGGATCAGAAAAATAAGAAGCTTTCTGCAGATGGCGCGATAACGATCGGTGGCGATGATCTTCTGTCGTATGAGGTTTTTGGCGATGAAGATACGATGACAGTCGGTATACCGGAGTTGCTTGCAGGTTATCTTGTATACCCGGCGGACGATCCGATGGGCGCGCTTGCGAATTCACCAGCCGGACAGTCACTTGGTCTGGACGCATCGGCACTTACCGGATACAGTTTAAACGCATTTGCATCTGGTTCTGATGGATCAGGTCTTACAAGTGGATATGTGAGTGCGCTGGAGACAATCTGGGATGCTGCAGAATTTAAGAAGCAGGGAAGTGCCAAGATCACAGTCAATGGCGAGAATGTAACAGCCAAGGAATATTATGTGACATGGGCAAAGGAAGATCTGCAGGATGCGTGTGTATCTGCGATCGATGGTTTGACAGAAGCGGTAACAGGTTCGCAGGATACGCTTGATCAGCTTGGTATGAGTGCAGACGACTATACATATTATATGGATCAGTTGAAAGCGGCTGTGCCAAGTGTCATTAAGCATGATCTGTGTGTGAAAGTATATGTGAAGGGCAAGAGAGCTGTTAAGATCACATGTAGCGATAAGATCAACATCTTGAATATGGTGAAGATCGATTATGATTTTTGGCTGGATGCTGGTAAGGATGATCTGTCAGGAAACTTAAGTTTTGACGTGTCAGACACTTCCGTTGGCGTGAAGTTCGAGGCACATGATATCAGCGGAAATACATATGGAAATGTAAAGGCATTTGCCGGTGACAAGGAGATTGGACTGGATTTCACAAAGGATGTTGTAGAGTCTGGTGATACAGTTACGACAAAGGTAAAGATCTCCGCTTCTTCGTACCTGTCTGTTGACTGGGAGAAGACATTTAACAAGGCGGACAATACATTTGAGAATACGGTTAATGCCAATATTGTAGGCGCAGATACCTATGTGTTTAATTACAAGGGTGCTTACAAAGACATCAACAAGGGTGTCGGCTATACTGTGGCGATTGATTCGTTCGAGCTGAAGGCAGCCAACCAGACGCTCTGCAATGGAAGTATTGATACAACGATCGATACATCGAAGATTTCTGTACAGGAGATGGATGCAAGCAAAAAGGTGTATGATCTTGCAACCATGACAGAGGACGATCTGCAGACATTTGGTGAAGAAAGCCAGAAGTTGATGGATGCTTGGGTAGAGCGTTTATCTGACAATACAGCATTTGTAAATCTGATAAATGCATTGAACAGTCTGTTTGGAACAAATTCCGATCTGCTTAATCAGGTGGAAGAGGATATCGACGAAGACACAGCTACCTATAGCGATGCAGATTTCAGCGACGATAATACAGATGAGATTACCCTCGATAATGCATCAGTTATGACCTATGATGGAAGTGCGAAATACAAGATCAAGGGATGTATCGATGGATTTAACTTCGAGTATGCGAATGAGTATGGTGTTATGTTTGAGACAGAGCAGGTATCTACGATACAGTATGGGTTATATACTGCAGAATCTGCATCCGACGCATTGGATTCTGTCTATTATGATATGTCCAACATCGACAGCTACGAGATTCTGGATACACAGTTAAACCAGACAGCAAAAGTAGAAGACAAGGATGTGCTTTATAACGTACAGACTTATAACGCATTCCAGATGAAATGTATGGATGTTACAGCCGTGATCGAAGTAGAACTGGGTGTGTTCCTGAGTATGGAAGCAAGCATCTATCTGGATGACGATGACTATACTGTGGAGCAGCTGTTGCAGGCACTGGAATCCAAGTACTATGAGAAGATACAGTAAAAATAGAGGAAAATTATATGATTCGTTATTGTAAGATCAAACATTGTATCATCGGCTTTGACCGGCCGAAGATCTGTGTGCCGCTGGTCGGACGGTCGGCGGAGGAGATCATAGCGCAGGCGGATCAGATAAGACAGTCACAGAGAAGCTCTGCCATTGATATGGTGGAGCTTCGTGGCGATTATCTGGATATTTTGCCTGACTATGAAGTGTTAGATAGATTGCTTGCGAAGGTAGCAGAGATTCTGCCAGAAAAAGTGTTGTTATTTACGATCCGGAGTGAAGCGGAGGGCGGCGAGAAGCTTGCCTTTACCACGCCGACGATCTACGAGATCAACCGGCACGTGATTGAAAAAGCAACGGCAGATATGGTGGATATCGAGTTATTCTCCGGGGCAGAGCAGGCAGAGGAAATGATCGGGATTGCAAAGGAAAAAGGGGTAAAGATCATCATGTCAAATCATGATTTCCAGACCACACCGGATGCATCCACGATCGTGAACCGGCTGCGCAGTATGCAGGATCTTGGCGCGGATGTTGCAAAGATTGCTGTGATGCCGGAGAATAAAATGCATGTGGTGAATCTGCTTGCTGCAACGGCTATGATGCAGGAAGCGTATGCAGAGGTACCGGTTGTCACGATGTCGATGGGGAAGATGGGGGCAATCAGCCGGATCAGCGGTCAGGTGTTCGGCAGTGCAATCACATTTGCAAGCTTTGCGGAGGCATCGGCACCCGGACAGATTCCGGTTGACAAGATGGACGAAGCACTTACATTGATAGAGAAATATTGTAACTAGGGGACAAGAAAGCAGAAAGACAGGAGGAGGTTTTTCTGCTTTTTATTTACGAGGGGGAGAATGTGTTGAGGGAAAGAAAAATTGTGTTGTTTGTCATGGGGGATGAAGAGATATTAGAACGTAGTCGTATGGTTGTAAGTCAGTTAGCGCTGGAATATTCTGTGAAGATTGCCAGAAATTATAGTGCGGCCTATAAGATTATTGTAGAGCATCAGGTTGATGTAATGGTGTGCGGGCCAGCGGAGGAGCAGTTTCACCAGAATATTGTAGATGCATACCGGTTTATGGAGTCCGCGCGCAGGTTGAAGCGTTATCGGGATACGCCTATGATATTGATATCTGACGTGGAAGATCCGAATGGTTATTGTGATAGGGAGCTGTGTTGTTTTGCGGTAATTGATACTTTGTCGCTCGAACATCGGTTGTGTGAAACACTTGTACAGGCTCTGGAGGAACTCTGGTGCACGAGTCCGCACACATGTCCGATGCTGCGGCAGGATAAAATAGAGGCACGAATGCTGTATATCCAGAACCAGAATGTGATATACCCGATCCAATGTGCCAAGGTCAGTCATATACTGGCATCTAACCGGTCGATGGAGGTCTGTCTGAATAATGGTGGGAAATATCCTGTGAGATATGTTACCCTGCAACAGCTTCTGGAGGCTGCCGATGTATGGTATTTCCTGCAATGTTCCCGCAGTGGAATCATTAATGCAAACTATGTACGCAATATTGATTATACAAACCGCGTTATTACGATGTGCAATTCGGATCAGATTGCAATTGGATCGACGTATGTGAGGTCGCTGCATGAACAGTTTCCGACGATGCAGGAGTTATGGCAGCGGAGACAGAATCGTTGTATGTTTTTTGAATGAACCGGCAAACATATATATGAATGGAAATTAAAACACCGGACAAGGAGAAGCGTTCTCTCTGTCCGGTGTTTGTTAAATGTGCGCCTGGCAGCGTGCGTTACTAACGGAAATGATTATTCCATCGGATATTTGATCTGCCATGTATTTCTCAGTGAGTCGCAGATCTGCATGATGCGGAGTGTCTCTGCATGCGGCATCTCCGGGCATTCGGTCTGACCAACGATGATGGCATCTCTGGCAGCGATAAACTCGAATTCATAACCGGTTGTCTGCTTGTCCGGTTTCTTTGTCTCAAGCACAAGCTTGTGATCCTGATTGTAAATACGGAATGTCTCCGGACAGTTGATGTTGTCAATCTCGATATATCCGCGGTCACCATAGATTTTTGCATTGTTGTCAGGCTGGTACATCATTGTGACAAATGCGTTTGCACATCTGCCACCTTTGTATGAAATCTGCAATGCTTCCTGCGCATCCACGCCTGTGTCAAGCTTGGCACAGGTAGAACCGATCATCGGAGGTTCGCTGCCATAGATCATGGAGATCAGATTGAGCGGATATACACCAAGATCAAGCAGTGCACCACCGGCAAGCTCCGGCTTGGTCAGCCGTTCTTCTCTCAAAAGGGAATAACCGAGGGAACAGGTAATGTTGTTCACACGTCCAATCGCACCCTTCTGGATGTACTCTGCCATCAGGCGGTACATTGGCATGAAACGAATCCACATTGCTTCGCCGCAGAACAGGTTCTTCTCTTTTGCAAGGTTCAGAACTTCCTCGGTTGTAGCGGCATTGTAAGAAAATGCTTTCTCGACAAGCACTGGTTTTCCTGCATTCAGACAAAGTTTTGCGTGCTCTGCATGATGGGAATGAGGGGTTGCGATGTAGATGAGTTCGACATCCGGATCCGCCACAAGTTCCTCATAAGAACCATAGTATTTTGTAACGCCATGTTCTTTGGCAAATGCTGCTGCTTTTTCTGTATCGCGGGAAGCAATCGCGTATGCTTCGAATGCATCCAAATCCTTTAATGTATCTGCAATAACACCGGCAATCTTTCCGGCACCCATAATTCCAACTTTAAAATTGATCATATGAAACTCCTTCCGTGTCAGCTTTTGACGATCTGCGTTTATTATACCAAAATTACAGTCGTATGTCATTTCCTTTTTACAAAAATGAAGGAGCAAGTTTTCACGGAATGGATAACAAAATATATTTATAACTGGCGGAAGTGACATGGCAGGGTTTTATTGACATTTTCGTGGGTTATGCGTTATACTGAAAACTTGGATAGGTCTGTGAATCAGACGGAAATCTATTTTTATGACAGATACAGATATGCATGAAAATCAAACATAATAAGAAAGGAAATATAGAAGTATGTACGAAAAGGTTTCTACAAAGCTGGACTTCACCAGCCGGGAAGAAAAAGTACTCAAGTTCTGGAAAGAGAACGAGATCTTCGAGAAGAGTATCGAAGAGAAGAAAGACCTGCCGACTTATACATTTTATGACGGCCCTCCAACTGCAAACGGCAAGCCGCATATCGGCCATGTGCTGACACGTGTGATCAAGGATATGATTCCGCGTTATCAGACAATGAAGGGTCATAAGATTATCCGTAAGGCCGGATGGGATACACATGGTCTTCCGGTTGAGCTTGAAATCGAGAAGGAGCTTGGTATCGATGGCAAGGAGCAGATCGAGGCGTATGGCTTAGATCCGTTTATCCGCAAATGTAAAGAGTCCGTATGGAAATACAAAGGTATGTGGGAAGAATTCTCCAACAAGGTAGGATTCTGGGCAGATATGGATAATCCGTATGTCACATATCACAATACATTTATCGAGTCCGAATGGTGGGCATTGAAGAAGATCTGGGACGACGGACTTCTCTACAAGGGATTCAAGATCGTACCTTATTGTCCACGTTGTGGAACACCGCTTTCGTCACATGAGGTAGCACAGGGGTATAAGACAGTCAAGGAACGTTCCGCTGTGGTACGTTTCAAGGTGATCGGTGAGGATGCGTATTTCCTTGCATGGACGACAACACCTTGGACACTTCCAAGTAATGTGGCACTCTGTGTGAATCCGGATGAGAACTACTGCAAGGTAAAGGCAGCAGACGGCTATACTTACTACATGGCAGAGGCTCTGCTTGACAAGGTACTTGGCGGCATGGCAGAGAAGCTTGTCAAAGAAGAGAAGATTGCAGAGGGAACACCTGCATATGAAATCCTCGAGACCTATAAGGGTAAGGAATTAGAGGGCAAGGAATACGAGCCGCTTTTTGAGTGCACAAAGGCGTATGTGGCAAAGCTTCCACAGAAGGGACATTACATTACATGCGATTCCTATGTAACGATGTCCGATGGTACCGGTATCGTTCATATCGCACCGGCATTTGGTGAGGACGATGCAAACGTCGGAAGAAAATACGACCTTCCATTCGTTCAGTTTGTCGATGGCAAGGGTGATATGACAAAGGAAACACCTTACGCAGGATTATTCGTAAAGGATGCAGATAAGCCGGTACTCGTTGATCTGGAGAAGGCAGGACTTCTGTTCGACGCTCCGAAGTTTGAGCATGAGTATCCACACTGCTGGAGATGTGACACACCGCTTATCTACTATGCGAGAGATACATGGTTCATCAAGATGTCCGCAGTGAAGGACAGACTGGTGAAGAACAACAACACTGTAAACTGGATTCCGGAAGGTATCGGTAAGGGACGTTTCGGCGCATGGCTGGAAAATGTTCAGGACTGGGGGCTGTCCCGTAACCGTTACTGGGGAACTCCACTGAATATCTGGGAGTGCTCTTGTGGTAAGCGTCATGCAATCGGTTCCATCGAGGAACTGAAATCCATGAGCGACAACTGCCCGGATGATATCGAGCTGCACCGTCCATACATTGATGCAGTGACGATCAAGTGTCCGGACTGTGGCGGCGAGATGAAGCGTGTGCCGGAGGTTATCGACTGCTGGTTCGATTCCGGTGCGATGCCATTTGCACAGTGGCATTATCCGTTTGAGAATCAGGATATCTTCGAGGACAACTTCCCGGCTGACTTCATCAGTGAGGCGGTTGACCAGACAAGAGGATGGTTCTATTCCCTGATGGCAATCTCCACATTGCTCTTTGACAAGGCGCCTTACAAGAATGTTATCGTGCTTGGTCACGTACAGGATAAGGACGGACAGAAGATGAGTAAGTCCAAGGGTAACGCGGTTGATCCGATGGATGCCCTGAACAAATACGGCGCAGATGCAATCCGCTGGTACTTCTACAGCAACTCCGCACCTTGGCTTCCAAACCGCTTCCATGAGGATGCAGTGGTCGAAGGCCAGAGAAAGTTCATGGGTACGCTCTGGAACACATATGCATTCTATGTACTGTATGCAAATATTGACGAGTTTGATCCAACGAAGTATACATTGGAGTATGACAAGCTGTCCGTGATGGACAAGTGGCTGTTGTCAAAGCTTAATTCTATGGTGAAGTCCGTAGATGATAATCTGGGCAACTACCGTATTCCGGAGGCAACCAAGGCACTTGCTGAGTTTGTCGATGATATGAGTAACTGGTATGTCAGACGTTGTCGTGAGCGTTACTGGGCAAAGGATATGCCACAGGATAAGATCAATGCGTACATGACACTGTATACAGCACTTGTGACACTCTGCAAGGCTGCAGCACCGATGATTCCGTTTTTGACAGAGGATATCTATCAGAACTTAGTTCGCACGGTAGATAAGAATGCACCGGAATCTATCCACCTGTGTGACTTCCCGGAGGTAAATGAGTCCATGATCGATCCGGAGCTTGAAGCAAGCATGGATGAAGTACTGAAGGTCGTTGTATTTGGTCGTGCCGCAAGAAATACTGCGAACATCAAGTCCCGTCAGCCGATTGCAAATATGTACATCAAGGCTGCAAAGACACTGGATGATTATTTCGTAGATATCCTGCGCGACGAGCTGAATGTGAAGAATGTAGAGTTCAAGGAAGACCTGTCTGCATTTACTGCATATTCATTCAAGCCACAGCTTCGTACCGTTGGACCAAAGTATGGCAAGCATCTGAACGCAATCAAGGAATACCTTGCAAATGTAGATGGCAACGCAGCGATGAGCGAGCTTAAGGCAAACGGCGTGATCAAGTTCACAGCCGATGATACAGAGATCGCACTGGCAGAGGAAGATCTGCTGATCGATGTAGCGAAGATGGAAGGCTATGTGACAGAGGGCGATAACTATGTAACGGTTGTTATCGACACAACCCTGACACCGGAGCTGATTGAGGAAGGCTATGTGCGTGAGGTGATCTCCAAGATCCAGACGATGCGTAAGGATTCTGACTTCCAGGTAACAGACCGCATCAAGGTCTATGTAACCGGCAATGCGAAGATCGCAGAGGTTATGGAGAAGAACGCAGATGAGATCAAGCGAGTCGTACTTGGCGATGCATTTGTGATGGATGCAGCGTGTGACAACTCAAAAGAGTGGAACATCAACGGCGAGAAAGTTACGATCGGCGTGGAAGTAAGTAAATAAAATAATAAGTAAAGTTCTGCAAATCAAACAGAGGATTTGCAAGCAAATTGTATAAAATTTTTTGTTAATTCACACATTCATGGGCAGATGTAACGAAAAATACATTTTTCATTGTATCGTGTAATTATGTCTGCTACACTGAATGTGTTGGAATGGGGCAGGGATGCCCTGAAATGACATGTCTGCGACGGGATATTATTGCAGAGAGGGGTTCGGATGCGGAATAGAATACGCATGCATACCGGATAAAACTGTGATAATGAAAGGAAGAGCAACGGGGATGATATGGACATGTTACGTAAGATAAGTGTGGGCATTTTCGGATGCACATACGCACATAAACAAGGAGGATTAATTCTATGAAGAAGATGGCTGACTTTGATAAGGAAAGCTTCAAGAAGGACGTCATTAACAACGTCAAAAACCTTTTCCGTAAGACTATCGATGAAGCAACACAGGAACAGGTATTTCAGGCAGTGTCCTACGCAGTGAAGGATCATATCATTGATCGCTGGATCGCTACGCAGAAGGCATACGAGGAGAAGAATGCAAAGACTGTTTACTACCTGTCTATGGAGTTCCTTATGGGCCGTGCACTTGGTAATAATATGATCAACCTCACATGCTATGAGCAGGTGAAGGAAGCATTGGCAGAGCTTGGCTTTGACTTGAATGTGATCGAGGATCAGGAGCCGGATGCAGCACTTGGTAATGGTGGTCTTGGCAGACTGGCTGCATGTTTCCTGGATTCCCTTGCTACATTGAACTACCCTGCATATGGTTGTGGTATCCGTTATCGTTACGGTATGTTCAAGCAGGCAATCGAGAATGGTTACCAGATCGAGAAGCCGGATAACTGGTTGAAGAACGGCAATCCATTTGAGGTAAAGCGTCCGGAGTATGAAGTAGAGGTTAAGTTCGGTGGCTATGTAGCGACAGAATGCAGAGAGGGAAAGAATTACTTCGTACACAAGGATTATCAGGCAGTTCGTGCGATTCCATATGATCTTCCAATCATTGGATATGGCAATAATGTTGTAAATACACTCCGTATCTGGGATGCAGAGCCGGTACAGGAGTTCAATCTTAATTCATTTGATAAGGGTGAGTATCAGAACGCAGTGGAGCAGGCAAACCTTGCCCGTAACATCGTTGAGGTACTTTATCCAAACGATAACCATTATTCAGGTAAGGAGCTTCGCTTAAAGCAGCAGTACTTCTTCGTATCCGCTTCTGTACAGAGAGCAATCCTGAAGTTCAAGGAGAACAACGCAGATATCCATGATCTTCCAAACAAGGTTACATTCCAGCTGAACGATACACATCCAACTGTAACAGTAGCAGAGCTTATGAGAATCCTTGTTGATGAGGAGAATCTTGAGTGGGATGATGCTTGGGATATCACTTGCAGAACATGCGCATATACAAACCATACAATCATGGCTGAGGCACTTGAGAAGTGGCCAATCGACCTCTTCCAGAAGCTTCTTCCTAGAGTATATCAGATCGTAGATGAGATCAACCGTAGATTCGTTCTTAAGATTGAAGATATGTATCCGGGCAACCAGGATAAGGTTCGCAGCATGGCTATCCTCTATGATGGTCAGGTTAAGATGGCTCACCTTGCTATCGCCGGATCTTACTCCGTAAACGGTGTTGCTAAACTTCATACAGAAATCTTGAAGAAGCGTGAGCTTCGTGATTTCTACGAGATGCGTCCGGAGCAGTTCAACAACAAGACAAACGGTATTACACAGAGAAGATTCCTTCTCCATGCAAACCCATTGCTTGCTGACTGGGCTACAAAGAAGGTCGGCGACGGCTGGATCACAGATCTTCCGGTACTTGAAGGTCTGAAGAAGTACGCAACAGACAAGAAGGCTCAGAAGGAGTTCATGGACATTAAGTACAAGAACAAGGTTCGTCTGGCTGAGTACATCAAGGAACACAATGGTATCGATGTAGATCCGAACTCTATCTTCGATGTTCAGGTTAAGAGACTTCATGAGTACAAGAGACAGCAGCTTAACATCCTTCATGTTATGCATCTGTACAATGAGTTGAAGGCAAATCCGGATATGGATTTTGAGCCGACAACATTTATCTTCGGTGCAAAGGCAGCAGCTGGTTACAAGACAGCAAAGCTTACAATTAAGCTGATTAACTCTGTAGCAGACGTGATCAACAATGATAAGTCTATCAAGGGCAAGATCAAGGTTGTATTCATCGAGAACTACCGTGTATCAAACGCAGAGATCATCTTCGCAGCAGCAGATGTATCGGAGCAGATCTCAACAGCTTCCCGTGAGGCTTCCGGTACAGGTAACATGAAGTTCATGTTGAACGGTGCTGTTACACTTGGTACGATGGATGGTGCAAACGTAGAGATCGTAGAGGAAGTTGGTAAGGAGAACGCATTTATCTTTGGACTTTCAGCTGAGGAAGTAATGAAGTATGAGAAGGATGGCGGTTACTATCCAATGGACATCTACAATTCAAATCCAAAGGTTAAGAAGGTTCTTGACCAGCTGGTAGATGGAACTTACTCAAATGGCGATAAGGAATTGTTCCGTGACTTATATGATTCTCTTGTAATGAAGGACGTATACTTCACATTGAAGGATTTCGATTCTTATGCAGATGCACAGAAGCGTGTAAATAAGGCTTACAAGGATAAGGCTAACTGGGCTAAGATGGTTATGCTCAACACAGCTTGTGCCGGTAAGTTCTCTTCTGATAGAACGATCGAAGAGTATGCACAGGAGATCTGGAAGCTTGAGAAAGTAGAAGTTACATTGTAATTTTTGTAATTTTATAGATAGGAATATATGAGCGGCTGTGCGTGCACATGCCGGTTATATGGGAGAAGGCTGTCACTGTTTGGTGGTAGCCTTTTTTGGAGTAAAGCAAGCTGGATTAGGTAGAAAATAGTAGAATGGAGGGAATTCCCCCATTTATGCGGTGCATTTGACGACCGCTAATCAGAGCAAGATGCGCAGAGCGCATCTTGTCTCTGTGGATATTGGGGCGGATTGGGTAGAAAGTGGCAGAGCGGGAGAAAATCCCCAACCGGAAGGTAAAGAGAAGCAAGCAGGTTGGGTAGAAAATGGCGGAACGGGAGAAAATCCCCAACCGGAAGGTAAAGAGAAGCAAGCAGGTTGGGTAGAAAATGGCGGAACGGGAGAAAATCCCCAACCGGAAGGTAAAGAGAAGCAAGCAGGTTGGGTAGAAAATGGCGGAACGGGAGAAAATCCCCAACCGGAAGGTAAAGAGAAGCAAGCAGGTTGGGTAGAAAGTGGTAGAGCGAGAGAAACTCCCCAACCGGAAGCTACGAGAAGTAGTGCTCGATGATATGTAGGACAAGTTCAGAATCAAGTGGCGTTTGAAGCGACTCATATGTAAGAATCAAATTGCCGTCAGGATAGATATTGTTCCGGCAATAACGTCGGATTTTCGTTAAGGCATTGTCGAGATAGTCTTCCTCCCCCATCATTCCTAAGTGCTCCCAATAATATATTTTCTTTGTGACAGGATGTCGGATCGTGAAGTCCGGATAGACAGTATGAGATCCAAGTTGCAAACATGCTTCATATCGAAAAGGAATTTGCTTTGAAAATAGGGCATTGGCAATAAGAACTTCTGATTTGGAACGTACCAGAATCCCCGCATAAGTATTATGAATTAATTTTTCTGGATAGTTATTGGATCTTTGATAGTCGGTTGTTGACCATGAAACTTCATCATTGAAAACTGCTGAAAGTAGAAGATTGTGATAGGAAGAATCTGGAGATAGAAGTTTGTCAATTCTTCGTGTGTGTGGTGGTGCAATTTTCAAGCATTTTTTTAGAAATGTAATTTCATCCAAATCATCTTTTAGACGGGCGAGATAGTATTTTTTCTGCATTAATTTATTGGCTAATTTCTCTTGTGAGCGTGGCAGATAGTTTCGTTTCCCTTCAGATATTAAGTACCATCGAATGTATTGTTTGTCGCGTTCACAAGATATGTTTTCCTCTGGTAGATTCTTTAGCTTTTGCTGTATCCAGTGTACTTCAGCTAATAAATGTTCGAGTTCCTTTTGCATTTTTTGTACGTCCATAAAAACCTCCGTTGTTAAATAAAATAATTATAGTTTTTGAAATTGACTAGGAACATGACAGGAAACTGATAGAAAATGTCCCTAGTCAGAAAGAAAAATATGGGACCGGGGGAAGTAGAATCCGGGTCAGAAAAAGTGTTATGACATGACATAGTTTGATACAATTATGCCTGTTTCGTTATAATGTTCATTATGTAATAAAATAATGGGTAAAAATAAGAACATGTAGATAAATTCACTTTAGAAATTAAATGAATTAACCATATAGACAATAGCATGGATTATGATTGCTTGTAAAGAACTTTTTGAGTAAAAAATGCAAGTTTAGGAGATTTGCACAAATTCAAGTGGGAATATGCTGGGGGAAAATGGAGAAAATATAAGATTTGCACTAAACGAAGAACGAGTGATGAGGTTGCAACAGAGAAAAATCAAAAATATGTGATGAAGTTACAATATAGTAAATCCCAAAAGTATGTGACAGAGTAGTGGTAAAGTAAACCAAAAGGGAAAAAGCTCCAAATTGTAAGGAGTTTAATTAGGTTTATTAAAGTAGGTAATCTGTCAGAAACAAACTTAATTCCTTAAAATGGAACGCTCAATTATTCGGATAGAATTGGTTTCATGGACGCCGACATCATGCAATATCCAGATATATTACAATCGTATAACATGGAAACATTTGCATCTGAAATTCCACCGATGGCGTACACTGGAATAGAAACAGCATTGCAGATTGACTTCAGCCAGTCAATACCTCTTCCCGGAAGCCCTTTTTTACAATCCGTTGTAAAGATATGTCCGGCGGTGATGTAATCTGCACCATGTGATTCTGCAAAGACTGCGTCCTCTACACTGTGGATAGAGGTTCCGATCCTTTTGATGTGCGGATATTTTCTTCGGAAGCCGTCAGAAGATGTTGTTGCGGATGTAGTATTCTCATGGGACAGACCATTATCTGAAGTTATAACAGAGGTACCATGAGTCAGATCGTTATTTGAAGTTATAACAGAGGTACCAGAAGCATCAGAAGCCAGGACAGAACTATTAGATAGGGAATTCTGAAAATAATTTTGTCCTGAATTGCCTGATTGACAAAGTAAATTCGTAAACATGGAAAATGGCAGATGCAGATCTGTACCAAATTCTTCAGCAACCGCAGGAAAATTGTGCACAATAATATTGAAGGTCAAGTTAGTCGCGGAGGGATAGGAATGCTGCGCAGAGAAAATATCAGCGATAAATTTATGGTATTCCTCTTCGCTTAGATCCTTTTCACGAACTAGAATTTTATCGTAAGAATTATTGTTTAGAAGCACACGAATCTGGCGGGATAAGCAGGTGAGAGGTGAGTCCTCTGCACTTGCTAAGCCTGCCTGTTTGTATAATTCATAGCATATAGTCCGGTTTGTTACTGCGATTCGTGTCTGTGTCATCATATTCTGTAATCCTTTCGAAAATATCATTTGATAATTGTAAATATTCCCTAGTCTTGATATGTCCGCCATGGCGTAGGTTGGGTAAAAATCCGGACTGTAGGAAAATTCCCCAACAAGTAGGCGATTAAGCCATGGCAAATTGGGTGAAAAATTAAATAGTACGAAATTCCCCCAATAAATAGGTAATTAGACTATAGCAAGTTGGGGAGAAAAACCGTATTGTAGGAAATCTCCCCAACAAGTAGACAATTAAATTAAGGAAACTTGGGTAAAAAATCTAAATAGCTAAAATTTCCCCAACCAATAACTAATAAAGCCATGATGCTACCAGTCTAAATTAGAATACCCAAAACCTAATTATGATACTCCTCCGTGTACAAGTAGTCGTTCAATACCGGCTGCATGCCCTGGGCGCGGATGGCATCGTAGATTTCCTCGAAGCTACGGTTGTCAGCAATCTCGAACTGCTCATCACCGGCATCTGCAGCATCAACCTGTGAACCGTCATTTACGCATGCGTGAGCAGCATCAGCCTGTGAACCGTCATTTGCGCATGCCAGACCATCGTCTGTCTGTGCGCTATTATTCACACTTTTCTGGACAGAATCTATCTTTGTTACTTCGTGTGCTTCGTACTTTTCCTTGTGATCACCGATACCGGTCGATACGCCTGCGGAAATCTTAGTTGCGGCGATGCGGATGATGCCATCGCGGAAACGCGCTTCCTCGCGGGAAGAAACCGTGATTGCTGCAAATGGAAGGAACAACCGGTAAGCACATAATATCTGGCAGAGGACATTTTCATGGACATCCTTTGGATTGATCTTGTCGTTGTTGATGATCGGGCGCAGACGCGGACAGGAAATAGACATTTCTGCATGCGGGTATTTTCGCTGTAAATAATAGACGTGCAGGGCTGTCGCAAGTGCATCTGTGTGGTAGTCATCAAGTCCGAGCAACGCGGAGAATCCGACACCGCGCATGCCACCGCGAAGCGCGCGTTCCTGCGCATCAAACCGGTATGGCCATACACGCTTGTGTCCCATCAGATGAAGCGTCTCATATTTGTCTGGGTTGTAAGTCTCCTGAAAGACAGTGATGTAGTCGGCACCGCATTCGTGAAGATAGTGATATTCGTCGGTATTGACCGGGTAGATCTCCAGACCGATATTCCGGAAATATTTCCGCGCCAGCTTGCACGCTTCGCCGATGTATTTCACGTCACTTACGGCGCGGCTCTCGCCGGTCAGCATCAGGATTTCCTCAATGCCGGAATCTGCGATGACCTTCATCTCTGCTTCCATTTCTGCTTCGGTAAGCTTCTTTCTGTGAATGTGGTTGTAGCAGTTGAAACCGCAGTATACACAGTAATTCTCGCAATAGTTTGCAATGTATAGCGGGGTGAAAATGTATACACAGTCGCCGAAATGTGCCAACCGCTCCTTCTGTGCCAGAGCAGCCATTTCCTCCAAATGTGGAAGTGCGGCAGGGGATAAAAGTGCTTTGAAATCCTCAATGCCACAGTGTCCCTGCTTCGCATTTGCAAGGGCTGTGCGGACATCCGCATCAGTGTAAGCGTTGTAATCATAGGACTGCATGGCTGCGCGCACCTTGTCCTTGATATCAGAATCCAGCACTTCCATGCCGTCCATATATTCCATATGGTTGGTGCGGGATGCCGGGTTTTCCTCCAAGTCCTTCTTGCGCTTCTGCGCTTCCGGGGAGAGGTAGGAATTATCTATTGTATATTCTTGTTCCATTCGTTATTTTCCTCCTATCGCAAAAATCCGGTCAGAGGATCGGAAGCTGCGCCGCCCTTGTCGAGTACGCGCCCAGGTCCTGCCAGATAAGCTTTACGACCGGCGATGATCGCATCCTTAAATGCGCTTGCCATCATCGGGATATCACCGGCAGTTGCAATCGCGGTATTTGCCATGATGGCAGCGGCACCCATTTCCATTGCTTCACAAGCCTGTGAAGGGCGTCCGATACCGGCATCGACGATGATCGGGAGGTCGATCTCATCAATCAGAATCTGGATGAAATCTTTCGTTGCAAGACCCTTGTTGGAACCAATCGGCGATGCGAGCGGCATGATACAGGCGGCGCCTGCATTTGCCAGATCACGGGCAACATTCAGGTCTGGATACATGTAAGGCATAACGACAAAGCCTTCGTTCGCGAGGACTTCTGTCGCTTTGATCGTCTCCTGATTGTCAGGAAGCAGGTATTTGGAATCGCGCATGATCTCGACCTTGACGAAATCAGTGCCAGCCATTTTACGGGCGAGGCGGGCGATACGGATTGCTTCCTCTGCATTTCTTGCGCCGGATGTGTTCGGCAGCAGCGTTACGTTCTTCGGGATAAAGTCTAGAATATTCTCTTCTGGTCTGGTATTGGCACGGCGCAGGGCGAGCGTGACGATCTCGGCATCGGCATATTCGACTGCCGCACGGATCAGGTGGGAATTGTATTTTCCAGAACCTAAGATAAAGCGGGAATGAAACTCATGTCCGCCAAGCATGAAAACATCGTTGTTATTCTTCATATTTGAAACCTCCGTTTATAAAATATCAAAAAAGCCACGCGAAAAAACCACACCCGTGGTGGTGTGCCCCTTCGCGCAGCCATATATGACAAACACTCTGCTATTATTATAGACATTATACGGAATATGTCAAGCCGGAAGCAATCGCGAGCACACATACAAAAATACAGCATGCTGCTCCGCGTTTGTACATATAATAAAACGAGCAAGAAAAGGGTTGTTGTATATGAAAGTATTTCCATATATTTTAGTGGCGGTTGTCTGTGCAATCGTGGTGCCGTGTCTCGTCACATTCTGCGTGAATGGAAAGCAGGGGGACGGGACTGTCTCGCTGGAACGCATTTCAACCGGGAGAGATGTGCTGGTGCAGACGAAAGCGGGAAATGAGCTGGTGGATGTGGAAAAATATGTAGCGCATATCATGCCGGGAATCGTGGATGCAAGCGCGGATGACAGCTATTTGCAGGCACAGGCGGTCGCGCTTCGGACGAAGGTGTATTATGCGATGGGAGACGCGACCGTAATACAGGCGTCAGATCTGGAATTTCAATATTATACGGAAGGAGATTATATCGCAAAATGGGGCAGGGAGAATTACAAATCCGTCAAGGCGCGTTATGAGCGTGCGGTGATCGCCACCAAAGGAAAAATAATCGAGCAAAAAGAAAATAATTGAATAAAAGGAAAATAATGTGTCCATACTAGCATTAGCAAATCAAAAGGAGGCAGAGTATGGACCGATTCAAAGAATTTTTGCGGACAAAGGGACTGTATATTGCGATAGGCACAGGCGTTCTGGCGTTCGTTGGTCTGATGGTAATCTATAATTACAATACTTACAAAAGCGAGTTTGGAGTAGACAAGCAGACGGTGGATCTGAATGCACCAGAGGTAACAGAAACAACGGAACAGGTTGCTGAGACAAAGGTGGAGATGCCGGAAACAGCAGAGGCAAATTCCGATGAAGCAGTTGCTGGTGATACCGATGCGGACAATCAGACAGCACAGGAAATAGCTGCAAATAAAGATGCACAAAGTGTGGATACAGAAAACAGCACAAATGAAAGCGCACAAAATACAGATGAAAGTACAAGTGACAGCAATGCATCATCTGAAGCGACTGCAGAGACAAGCAGTGATGGCGTGATCGTCAATGAAGATGGTGTGGTTGTTGCGAATGCCTACAACGAAGGTGGCACGCTCGTATGGCCAGTAGATGGAAAGGTCATCTTGCCATACAGCATGGACACAACCGTATACTTCAAGACACTTCGTTCTTATCGTTGCAATCCGGGTATCCTGATCGCTGCAGATGAGGGAGAAAATGTATTGGCAGCCTATGAGGGCGTTGTCGAGTCTGTCAGCGAGGACAAAGAGCATGGAACGACGGTGACTGTAATCATGGGAAATGGATTCAAAGCAATCTACGGACAGTTGATGAATGTCACTGTCGCCGAGGGTGATACGATTACAACCGCGCAGAATATCGGCGAGGTTGCTCCTCCAAGCAGTTACTATACCGAGGAAGGTACACATGTATTTTTCGAGCTGATGAAGAATGGCGTGCCAATCAACCCAATGATTCTGATGCAGTAGTACTGATTATTGGGTGACTGTTGGGTAAAAAATGCAGTAGAATAAAAATTCCCCAGTTGGAAGCTGGCTAGAAAGTGGCTGATTGGGGAATAAATTCATATAACAAAAAATTCCCCAACCGGAAGCTGCTTGAGAGCGTAAATGGTTGGGGATTTTTTTGTTTTTACGTATAATTTACCCAGTAAAACAGACACAGAAGTCAAATATTGGGGAAATTGTTATGAACCGGCGATTTTTCATCAATTACAGTTCAACACCAATTATGATTTATCACCCATCAAAGTTCATCGTCGACACAGTCTGCGCACTCTTCACACAAACCAGTAAACAATACAGATACGCCATCCACGCGGCATGGTGAGATTTCTGCAGCCTGTGCAATCAGATCATCCTCGAAATTCATATGGATATCACGCACGGCACCGCATTTCGTACATAAAAGGTGGGCATGTGGGTCGGTGCAGGCGTCGTAGTGATCGGTTTTTCCGTCTACATGCAGACGCAGAATCCTGCCGGACGCTGCCATCTGGTTTAAGTTCCGGTAGACCGTACCGAGACTGATCGTTGGGAGGTCGTTCCGCAAATACTGGTAGACAGCATCCGCAGTCGGGTGATCGGTTCTGCCCGTCAGAAAGTTTATAATTGATTCTCGTTGATGACTATATTTGCTTGTTGCCATAGATACCTCCGTTACTATATATACTAATACACTGTATGCACAATATATGAGCTGACACACTCTGAACAATATATGAGTTAACGTACTCTGCACATTATCTGTATACGAATAGTATTGATACTATATCATAAAATAGTAATAATTCTTATTATTTAGTATAGTGAATAATACACATTCTGTCAACCAAAAAATTATATAAAACGAGGAAAAGAATCTAGTAAAAACATAGAAAATCACAAGTATTTGTAAGTATTTGACTGATTTCGATTGACATAAAATTCCATCATTGTTATAGTAAATCTGTGTTGTTTACTAAATAAATATTTACCTGATAAAAGGAAGCGAATATATGAATTTCGGTATGATAACCGATGAATTAAACATGCAGGAGACGAAGCAGGTCATTCACTCCATTTTAAATGCCGGATGTGAGGCAAGCATCGTCATTGACCGTTCCAGCTTTGAGATTCTGTATCAGAATGACAAGGCGATTGAATTGATGGGAAATCGTGTCGGCATGATTTGTCATGAGGTGCTTTGTACGAAGGAAACTCCGTGTATGGACTGCCCGATGCAGCATATCAAGACACAGGCACCGCTGGTGCGGGAGCGTTATGAGGAGCTGCTTGATGGCGTGGCAACGTGGCGTTATCATGATATTGCATGGTTTGACGGTAGAGACGCTGTGCTTGCAACATTGGTCGCACTTGGCGACAATGAGCAGGTAGTTATGCAGAATATGATGGAGCAGGCAGTCAAGCTGATGGATCATACACCAGACGAGGTGGACAAGCTGACTGGCATTTCGAACCGGATTCGGTTTTATGATCAGACGCAGGTTGCGATTCAGGATTTATACAATAATTATGCAATTGTGTTGTTAGACATTGAGCGTTTTAAGAATATTAACGATATCCACGGTATTGCGGAGGGCGATCAGGTGCTCCGTTTTGTAGCGCGGGTATTGCAGGAGACATATGGCAATCAGAACAATTACGCAAGATTGCATTCGGATATGTTCGTCTTTTATATGAGCTATGATAAAAAGGGCGAGATCATCAAAGAGATTGAGAAGCTGCGCAAGAAGATCAGCAACAATCCATTCCAGTATGATATCGTGACAAAGTTCGGTATTTATCTGGTGAATGACCGAAGTATTCCGGTGAATCTGATGTGCGACCGTGCGATGATGGCAGAGCGTACCGTAAAGGGTAATATCATGAAGTTCTGTGCATTTTATGATGAGCATTACCGCGAGGAGATGCTGCGTGCCGGACAGATCGAGCAGGATATGGAGAAGGCGCTGACCGAGCATCAATATCAGATGTATCTGCAGCCAAAATACCGCTTGAAGGACAATTCTTTGTGTGGCGCCGAAGTGCTTTGCAGATGGCAGCACCCGGAAAAGGGCTTGATCCCGCCGAACGATTTCATTCCGTTATTTGAGAAGAACGGCTTCATTCTGAAGTTGGATGAATACATGTGGGAAGAGGCGTGTAAGAATATCCGCCGCTGGTTGGATCAGGGACGTTCGGTTGTGCCGATATCCGTGAATATATCAAGGTATCATATCCAGCACAACGATCTGGAAAAGGCGTTGATGGAGCTGATCCACAAATACGATCTCACACCGGATATGCTGAATCTGGAGATCACAGAATCTCTGTTTTTAGACAAGCCAGAGGAGCTGAACCGTGTGCTTGACCGTCTGCAGAAGCTGGGATTTAAGCTGGAGGTGGACGATTTCGGTTCCGGATTCTCCTCATTGAATCTGATTCGAAATATCTCGGTCGATACGATCAAGATCGATAAGGAATTCCTTGACAGTGAGATCGCTTCGGAGAAGGGCAAGATTGTGGTAAATCACACCATCGGTATGGCGAAGGATCTGCATTTGCAGGTAATCGCGGAAGGCGTCGAGACAAAGGCACATGTGGATTTCCTGAAGAATTCCAACTGTGATATCGCGCAGGGATTTTATTTTGCAAAGCCAATGCCTGTACCAGAGTTTGAGCGGATTGCTTTTTAACCCCGCTTATTAAAAATACGAATACTAGCTTGACATATAGTATAGGGCTGTTGTATATTTTCTGTATGAGAGTCACTTAGCCGATATGCAAGTGCAGTTATAAAATGAAATGTAAAAGGAGACTAATAGTATGTTAGAAAAGTTAAAGGAAATTATTGCAGACCAGCTTAGCGTTGATGAGAGCGAAATCGAACTCTCAACATCTTTCAAGGATGATCTTGGCGCAGATTCTTTGGATCTTTATGAGCTTGTTATGGCTTTGGAAGAGGAGTATGGTTGTGAGATCCCTGCAGATGACGTAGCTGCTATGGCAACTGTAGAGGATGTTGTTAATTACCTTAAGAACAACGGTATCGAGGACTAATCGAGACTTAGAACCGAATTTCTACATATGAGGGCATCACCCAACGGGTGGTGCCTTTTTTAACTCCAAATTTAACTTTACAAGAAAAGTTAAAAAAGTTAAAATATAGAAAAAGGAGGTGAAGCGTGATGCAGTATGGAACGTATAATAAACTATTGGAAGAATTGCAGATGCTTCCGACCGGTGGACTTACGTATAAAAAAATAAATGGAAAATCATATCTATATTATCAATGGCGCGAGAATGGCAAGCAGCGTTCGCGTAGAGTAAAAGAGGATGAAGAAGAGATTCTTGCGGCACAGATTGCCCGACGCAAAGCATTAGAACAGCAAAAAAGGGAACTGGAGGCGGAATATGAACAGGTTGGCGGAGGCATGGTTTATGAAGCCCCAGCTATTTATCAGCCAGAATCGTATCGGTGTTCGGTGCGCTTAGGGGAGACGCTGAACCGATTTGTACAGCCGGTGAAGAATTGGAAAAAACGGGAGCAGTATAAATCATTGCATGATTATATTTATGGGACTGTTTCTGATCGTGTGTACATTTTGTATGGACTTAGAAGAACCGGAAAAACAACGCTGATCCGCCAGATTATCTCGGATATGGAAGATGAAATGCGAGAGAAAACGGTCTTCATGCAGATGCAGGGGACAAAGACACTGGCGGATGTAAATCATGATTTAAAGCTTTTGGAACAGAGAGGATATCAGTTTGTATTCTTAGATGAGATCACGCTGCTGGATGATTTTATAGAGGGGGCTGCCCTGTTTTCTGATGTATTTGCGGCAAGCGGAATGAAGATCGTTTTGTCCGGTACCGATTCTCTGGGATTTGTGTTTGCACAGGATGAAGAGTTATATGATCGCTGTATTACCAGCCACACAACCTTTATCCCTTACCGGGAGTTTGCACGTGTACTTGGAATTAATGGGATTGATAATTACATCCGGTACGGAGGAACAATGAGTCTTTCCGGGCAGCATTACAATACAACGGAGAGTATCTTTTCTTCGGAGAAGCGCACGGACGAGTATGTGGACAGTGCGATTGCAAGAAATATCCAGCATTCCCTGAAGAACTACCAGAGTGATGGACATTTTCGCTCGCTACGGGAATTATATGAGAAAAATGAGCTGACGAACGTCATCAATCGTGTGGTGGAGGATATCAATCACCGATTTACGTTGGAGGTGTTGACGCGCGAGTTTGAATCCTCTGATCTCCGCATATCAGCGAGAAATCTGCGGAAAGACCGCAAACAGCCGATGGATGTATTGGATCAGGTCGATGTGAAGACAATCAATCAGAAGTTAAAAGAATTATTAGAGATCCGGAATCGGTCGGAACAGACCGTTGATCTGCAGGAGTCACACCGACAGGAGATAAAGGAATATCTGGATCTGTTGGACCTGACGGTGGAGATTGAGATCCGATGGATGACAGATTATAACCGGAGAGAGCTGCGGACGGTGTTCTCCCAGCCGGGAATCCGATATGCGCAGGCGGATGCTTTGATCCAATCGCTTATGCAGGATGAAGCGTTTCGGAGCTTGTCTTTGGACGAACGAAGACGCGTGACAGCACGGATACAGGATGAGATCAAAGGTAGAATGATGGAAGATATCGTCTTACTTGAAACCAAATTATCGAAGCGGCAATGCGAAGTGTTCAAATTGCAGTTTGCAGTTGGAGAGTTTGATATGGTTGTATTTTATCCGGAGGAGGCTTGCTGTGAAATCTATGAGGTGAAGCATAGTAAGGAGATTGTGCAACAGCAATGCCGGCATCTGCTGGATCATAAGAAATGTGAGGAGACAGCGTTTCGCTATGGTGCGATCCGGGGGAAATATGTGATCTACCGTGGAGAGGATACTTCACTAAAGAATGTGTTTCCAGAAGCAGAAGAGGATATCACATATATGAAAGTGGAAAAATATTTAAAAACATTATAAGTGACTGCATACAAAAACAGCGGCTGCACATCGTGCAGCCGCTGCTATTTTTATCTGTGAATTGTTTCGTCAGTTATCAATTAACCAAGAACAACCTCAACCTTGTGAGCCTTGCCATCACCAACAACAGGGATTACATTTCCGTCGATTGCCTTGCCATCAACAGTCATGCTCTTAACACCCTTGCATACGTGATCTGGGTTCTTAACCTCGATATCATATGTGTCGCCACGGAACTGACGGGAAGCCTTCAAACCATCCCAAGCAGAAGGGATAGAAGGATCAATCTTCAAACCGTCGAAGTCAGGCTGTACACCAAGAATGTACTGGGAGATAGCTACCATGTTCCAAGCAGCAGTACCTGTCAGCCATGAGTTCTTACCCTGACCGAAGTTCTTGCCTGTCTGACCGATATCAGAACCAGCATCCTTACCACCGATCATCTGTCCATATACATATGGCTCTGTCTTGTGGATATCAGATGTCTCTTCTGTAAATGCAGGAGCGATCTCTGAGTAGTACTTGAATGCCTGATCACCCTGACCAGCGTAAGCAGCAGCACAGATGATCCATGCATTGTTGTGTGTGAAGATACCAGCGTTCTCCTTGTATCCGCCCGGATATGTAGAGATCTCGCCGTACTGGATGTAGTACTTTGTATAAGCAGGGTTGTTCAGTACAAGACCATGCTTTGTATTCAGTCTCTCATCGATGGCTGCAAGTGTTTTCATATCACAGCCCTGATCCTTACCGATCTCAGACATGATTGCGAAGCCCTGTGGCTCGATGAAGATCTTACCTTCTTCACATTCCTTAGAACCCATCTTCTCGCCGTTTGCATCGTATGCACGGATGAACCAGTCGCCATCCCAAGCGGATTCCATGATGTTTGCTTTCATCTTATCGATCTCAGCCTGAGCAGCTGTAGCTTCGTCATCCTTGCCAAGGTGCTTCAGGATAGATACATAGTTAGGACCTGCATAGGTAAAGAGTGTAGCAACCATAACAGACTCAGCAACCTTAGAGTAGCCACCTTCAGCAGCAAACTTAGGGTTTGTATATGTCTGGAAGCTCTCACCTGGTGTGTCAGAGTAGCATGACAGGTTGATACAGTCATTCCAGTCTGCACGCATTGCAAGTGGAAGTCCGTGAGGTCCAAGGTTATTTACGATCTTGTAGAAGGAAACCTTCAAGTGATCAAGCATTGGCTTTGCCTTAGACTCGTCGTTATCATAAGGAACCATCTCATCGAGGATACCCCAGTCGCCTGTCTCCTTGATGTAAGCGGAAACAGAAAGGATCATCCACAATGGATCATCGGAGAAGTCACCACCGATATCGGAGTTACCCTTCTTGGTCAGTGGCTGATACTGATGGTAGCAACCGCCATCCTCAAGCTGAGTAGAAGCGATATCAATAATTCTCTCTCTTGCACGGTCTGGAATCTGGTGAACGAAACCGAGGATATCCTGGTTTGAATCACGGAATCCCATACCACGACCGATACCTGATTCGAAATAGGAAGCAGAACGTGAAAGGTTGAATGTAACCATACACTGATACTGATTCCAGATATTAACCATACGGTTAACCTTGTCATCTGGTGTGTCAACATTTAAGATGCCAAGGAGATTATCCCATGTAGCTTTCAGCTCTGCAAGACCGGCAGCAACCTTCTCAGGTGTGTTGTACTTGTCCATCATAGCAAGAGCCTTTACCTTATTAATTGTCTTACCATCTGCCTCGAACTTCTCCTCAACAGGCATCTCTACATAACCAAGGATGAAGATGAGTGTCTTAGACTCGCCCGGAGCAAGTGTGATCTCTTTATAATGAGAAGCGATTGGTGACCAGCCATCTGCAAAGGAGTTGTTAGCCTTACCAGCTTCAACTGCCTGTGGATTGTGGAAACCATTGTACAAACCGATGAATGCATCACGGTCTGTATCGTAACCATCGATGGTATCATTTACAGAATAAAATGCGTAATGATCACGTCTGTCTCTGTACTCTGTCTTGTGGTAGATGGTAGAATCCTTCACCTCTACACGACCAGTACTGAAGTTTCTCTGGAAGTTTGTGCAGTCGTCCTGTGCATCCCACAGACACCACTCAGCAAATGAGAAGAAGGAGAATGTCTTCTCTGCGTTGCTCTCATTTGTCAGAACTACCTGCTGTACTTCGCCATCGTAATTCTGTGGTACGAAGAAAGTTACTTCTGCCTTCAGATCGTTCTTCTTACCTGAGATAATGGTATAACCCATACCATGACGGCACTCGTAAGCATCCAGCTCTGTCTTCACTGGAGACCAGCCTGGATTCCAGATGGTGCCATTCTCGTTAATATAGAAGTAACGGCCACCCATATCAATAGGTACGTTGTTGTAACGGTAACGAGTGATTCTTCTAAGACGAGCGTCTTTGTAGAAGGAATATCCTCCTGCTGTGTTTGAAATCAAGGAGAAGAATCCCTGTGTGCCTAAGTAGTTGATCCATGGATATGGAGTTCTAGGCGTTGTAATGACGTACTCACGATTTGCGTCATCAAAGTAACCAAATTTCATGTATAATACCTTCCTTTCATAAAACACTGCCCTCATTATATAATAAAAATAGTCAAAGCACAACAAAAATTCTCGCATTCAGGCAACAAATTGCACAAACGGAAAATGCAGAAAGTATGCCAGAAAACTCCCTATTTACAAGGATGAATACCAATTATGACAGATTAAGTGTCAATTTTGCAAGGTCTATTGCAATTCGTAAATTGCTATACTATATTTTTGAAGGAAAATGGTAACAGATGATGAGATTTCGGGGTGTGGCGCCCGGAAACAGGGAGAAATGGGAAACATGGGAGAGAAAAAATTCAAAATTCAACACTGGCATATTGTCGCAGTGATGCTTATGGTGTACGATACAATTGTAGTTAATTTTGCGTATGCGGTTGCATTGTGGTTGCGGTTTGACTGCCGGTTCTCAGCAATCGATATCAAATATCTGGAAGCGTGGATCGCATATATACCGGTTCGAACGGTTATCACGCTGACAGTCTTCTGGCTCACAAGTATGTACAAACGAATATGGCGGTTCCTTGGCATCCGTGAATTACTGCCAATGACGAACGCGACATTGATCGCAGGACTGATCAACCTGTGTGGAATCACGATCTTCCTGCAGCGTATGCCGATTTCCTACTATATATTAGGATTTGTTCTGGAATATGTATGTGTGATCGGACTGCGGTATTCGTATCGTATCTTTGTCACAGAACGAAACTGGGCACATGGCAAGCAGGTGGACAATGTCATGGTTATTGGAGCCGGTGCAGCAGAACAGACGCTGATGCGAGAAATCCAGCGGTCATCCAAGCTCAACAACATGCGTGTGAAATGTTTTATTAATGATAATAAGAACAAGAATGGACGTTTTATCGAGGGTGTTCCGGTAGCAGGAACAAGAGACGATATATTTGCTGCATAAGATCGATCAAATCATCTTTGCTATTCCAACGGCAACAAAGGATGAGCGTCGGGAGATACTTAATATATGTAACGAGACGGATTGTGTTGTGAAGACCGTGCCAGGTATCTACCAGATTGTGGATGGTGATGTGAAGCTGAGTAAGCTCCGGCCGATCTCTATGGAAGATCTGCTCGGAAGAGAACCGATCAAGACAGATCTTGCCAGTGTAACCGGCTATATCGAGGGCAAACGTGTGCTGGTAACCGGTGGAGGCGGCTCGATCGGAAGTGAGCTTTGCAGACAGATCGCGGCAAGCCGGCCGGAACGACTTATCATCTTTGATGTATATGAGAACAATGCATACGAGATTGAACAGGAATTACGACATAACTTCCCGAAACTGAATCTGACTGTACTGATTGGATCGGTACGTGACAGCTGCAGAATCGAGCGTGTGTTTGAAGAGTATAAACCGCAGATCGTCTACCATGCGGCGGCACACAAGCATGTGCCACTCATGGAGGGAAGTCCTTGTGAGGCGATCAAAAACAACGTATTTGGCACTTATAAAACCGCACTTGCGGCAATCCGAAATCACTGCGACCGTTTTGTGCTGATCAGTACAGATAAAGCAGTCAATCCGACAAATGTCATGGGTGCGAGTAAGCGTATGTGTGAGAAGATCAATCATCACATAAGTCCGATTCAGGATGAATATATTGAGAAGTATGGTAATTAAGTCCACAATTCCGGTGGGATATACGAAATCCATCCGGAAGAAATATTGTTGTGAAAACATTATTTTCAGTCCGGAATTTCTGCGGGAATCAAAGGCGTTGTATGATAATTTATACCCAAGCCGTATCATTGTTGGAACGGATATGGATGATGAGAGACTGGTTGCGGCGGCACATACATTTGCGGGGCTGTTGCAGGAAGGCGCAATCAAGGAGAATATTGACACGCTGATCATGGGGTATACGGAAGCAGAGGCGGTCAAGCTTTTTGCAAATACATATCTGGCACTGCATGTATCGTATTTCAACGAGCTCGACACATATGCGGAGATGAAGGGCTTTGATACGCAGCAGATCATCAATGGTGTGTGTTTGGATCCGCGAATCGGCACACATTACAATAACCCAAGTTTTGGTTATGGAGGATATTGCCTGCCGAAGGACACAAAGCAGTTGTTGGCGAACTATCAGGATGTGCCGGAGAACCTGATTGAAGCGATTGTGGAATCAAACCGGACGAGGAAGGATTATATTGCAGATCGGGTGCTGTAGATTGCTGGAGCGTATGGACCGAATGAAGACTACGATGCTTCGAAGGAAAAGGAAGTTGTCGTTGGTGTGTACCGCTTGACGATGAAGAGTAATTCGGATAATTTCCGGAAGAGTTCAATCCAGGGCGTTATGAAGCGGATCAAGGCGAAAGGGGCAACCGTGATCGTGTATGAGCCGACTTTGGAGGATGGTAGCACATTCTTTGGCAGCAGAGTTGTGAATGATCTGGCGCAGTTCAAGGATCTGTCGCAGGCGATCATTGCGAACCGGTATGATGCTTGTCTGGATGATGTGGCGGACAAGGTATATACGAGAGATATATTTAGGAGAGATTAGGGATGGGAGACCGTCGGGAGCGTAAGCTTTCGGCGGTTTTTGTGTCGACAAGATTGGATGGATGAACCATCACCCCGGGGCGATACAGGAGGAGTGTATGGCGAAGATGGAGTTGAACAGGCAGGAAGAGTATCTGAATCGGATTGACAGACTGAAGCTGATGGATGATGATTTCTTTTCAGAGGCGTTGGATGGAAAGATTGAAGCGGTAGAATTTATTTTGCAGGTGGTGTTGGAACGGGATGACCTGAAGGTGATCGAGACAAAAGCACAGGTGGAGTACAAGAGTGCCACGAAACGGTCGATTCGGCTGGATATAAAGGCAGTGGATCGAGAAAATGAACGGTTTAATTTGGAGATTCAGAGAGCGGAAGAAGGCAGTGGCTCAAAGAGAGCGCGGTTTCATGGAAGCATGATTGACCGGGATTTGTTGGAAAAAGGAATGGATTTCGATGATCTTCCCGAATCGTATGTTATATTTATTACAGAGGATGATAAGTATGGATGTGGAGAACCGTTGTATCATATCGAGCGAACAATTGATGTAGGACGGATTTTGCGGACATTCAAAATAAAAAAGA